>Ga0209382_10000357_pt1 | contig 74551 bp, 69 predicted proteins | sample SoiMetdeltSBSDD5_FD_187599 | JGI IMG/M metagenome (GOLD analysis project Ga0209382, IMG submission 187599) | Bulk soil microbial communities from a Populus tree surrounding site in Tennessee, USA - Soil MetaG P. deltoides SBSDD5 (SPAdes) (version 2) | ecosystem: Environmental > Terrestrial >... | reverse complement strand
CCATGACGCGGAGCAGCGTGCTCTTCCCCGCCCCGTTCAGGCCGAGCACGCCAATCTTGGCGCCCGGCAGGAACGACAGCCAGATGTCCTTGAGGACGACGTGATCGGGCTGGTGCACTTTGCCCAGCCCTTTCATGGTGTAGATGTATTGCATCACTCAGCTCATTGCCAAAATTGCCAAGATTGCCAAGATTGAAATGCACGGGTGTGTCGAACCACTATCCACATCCCATCGCTCGGGCCACTCGAATGACAGCCGCTCCCAATTAGTATCAGACCGCGGTGAAGAATTCGCTGACGCAGCCGTCGAGCCGGGAAACGTCCATGCCACCAACAATGCGAACCTGAGAAGCGTGGCAATCAGCGTGCGGTGACGTGGCCTGGAGTTGAATCGACCTGGATGCCTTGAATCTTGGCAATTTTGGCAATCTTGGCAATCTTGGCAATGCCTTAGAGCGCCCCCCTCGATCCCACCGGCGCGACCACTGGTTTTTCCGGCTCAGGTGTGAAGTCTTCGCCAGGGTTCACGAAGCGGTCCATCTCGAAGTTGTACTGCTTGTCGTACAGCGTCCGGTAGCGGCCGCCGAGAGCGAGGAGCTCGGCGTGGGTGCCGCGTTCCACGATCTCGCCGTGCTCGAGGACCAGGATCTGGTCGGCGCTGCGGATCGTCGACAGCCGGTGGGCGATGACGAACGTGGTCCGGCCGCGCCGCAGGGAACGCAGGCCGTCCTGGATCTTGGCTTCGCTTTCGCTGTCGAGCGACGAGGTTGCCTCGTCCAGCACCAGGACCTTCGGATCCGCGAGGATCGCGCGCGCGATCGCTACCCGCTGACGCTGGCCTCCCGACAGCTTGACGCCGCGCTCGCCGACCACCGTGTCGTACTTCTTCTCGAACTCCTTGATGAATTCGTCCGCGTGCGCCACACGGCTCACGTCGCGGATCTGGTCCATCGTGGCGCCGGGCCGGCCGTAGCGGAGGTTCTCGCCGATGGTTCCGTCGAACAGGAAATTGTCCTGGAGCACGACGCCGAGCTGCGAGCGATAGTCGCGCAGCCGAATGGTGCTGAGATCCCGGCCGTCAATCAGCACCCGGCCGGACAGCGGCCGGTTGAAGGCCATGACCAGGCTGATGAGGGTGCTCTTTCCCGAGCCGCTCGATCCGACCAGCGCGGTCGTCGTGCCCGCTGGCGCGCGGAAGCTCACATGCTTCAGAACCGGCACGCCGGGGTTGTACTCGAAGCTGACGTCTTCGAACTCGACTTCGCCGCGCAGGGCTCCCAGCGGTTCCATTGCCGGGTCGTCGGCGTCCTCCGTCTTCGTCTGCATCAGCTCGCGGATCCGATCGAGACCGGCGAAGGCTTCGCTGATCTGCGTGCCGATCGATGCGATCTGCACGACCGGCGCAGCCATCAGCCCGGTGAACAGGATGTAGGTCATGAACTCGCCGACCGTCATCTGCCCCGACAGAATCGCGCGGCCACCGACGATGATCATCATCATGCCGATGACGCCGACGACCGCCGTTGAAAATGCCGTGATCGCGGAGACGCCGGTGATCGACTGCGCGATATTGCGGAACAGCCGGTGCACGCCCTTGGTGAAGACCAGCTCTTCGCGCTTCTCCGCGGTGTAGGTCTTCACGATGCGGATGCCGCCGAGCGTCTCGTTCAGGCGTCCGGAAACTTCAGCGTTGATCTTGCTGCGCTCGCGGAAGAGCGGCCGCAGCCGCTTGAATGCGAGCGCCATGCCTCCGCCGAAGACCGCCAGTGCCGCGATCGTGGCGATGGTGAGGCGCCAGTTCAGATAGAAGAGGTACGCGAGCGCGGCCACGGCGGTCACGACGCTGCCGGTCAGCTGCACCAACCCGGTGCCGACGAGGTTCCGGATGCCATCCGCGTCGTTCATGATGCGGGACAGCAGCTGCCCGGCCTGTGTCGAATCGAAGTACCGAACCGGCAGCCGGGCCACGTGCTCCTCGACCTGACGGCGCATATCGGTGATCGCCCGCTGTGCGGCGACGCCGAGCACCTGCGACAAGGCGAACGACGTGATCGCCTGGACGAACGTCGCGGCTCCGGCCACCAGCGCCAGCGGCATCAGCAGGTCCGCACGTCCCCCATGCGCGACATCGTCGATGAGGTACTTGGAGCTCGCGGGCAGGACCAGCCCGGCGAGGCGATTGATCAGCATCAGGCCGAGGCCGATGGCGATTCGCCCCCACCGGGCGACGATCAGCGCCTGCGCCTCACGCCAGACCGCGGTCGCGTCGAGCTTCTTTTTCGGTTTTTTCTCAGTCTCTGCGGCGGGATCCGGCACTTCGGTCCGCCGCCCGCGCGCTCTCTCGGACCTCGGCAGACCCATGCCTCCCCTCAGACCCATGGCCATAGTCGGATCAGTATGACGCGTGGAGGGAAGGTGTGGGGTTCAAGTTCACAGAGTCGCGGGTTCGCGGGTTCGCGGGTCGCGGGCTCGGAATCTGGCTAATACGCGCAGATTGCCCCGATTCGAACCGCGAACTCGCGAACCCGCGAACCCGCGACTCCGAGAGTTGATCCCTGACCCTAGAAGACGACTCTGACCTCTCCAATAACCTGCCGCTTCAGAATGTCCCCGAACACGTGCTGCTGGACGTCCTCGTTCAAGAGGTTGATCACCTTCACGGTCGTCGTCAGCTGATTGCCGAGCCACTTGAGGCCGAAGCCGCCGTTGAGCAGCGTGTAGGCGTCGGTCGTGCCGTGATAGCGCGCGTCGAGCACGTCCTGCCAGAACGCGTCGCCCGTGTAATTCACCGACACGTTGCCGAGGATCCGCCGGTAATTGAAGCTTCCGCCGATGTTGAAGCGGTTCGTCGGCGGGAGGTTCAGCTCGCTGATGTCAAAGCCATCCGGTTCGGGCTCCCCCTGCCAGGAGTAGTTCGCGAAAAGGTGCACGAACTGGTTGAGCGCGCCGTCGATGCCGAGCTCCACCCCCTTCTGCGTGATCCGGCCGAAGTTCAGATAGGTGAAGTGCGCCGGGAAGCTGGCACCGGGGACGAGCGCGATCACCGCGGGCGGCAGCGGCCAGCCCGGCGGCGGGTTGGTGGCCGTGTAGCGCTCGTTGGTCAGCTCGGTGAAGAAAATGTTGTTCTTCGTCTTGTTGACGTAGAACGCCGCCGAGAGCGTCGCGCGGTTCGCGACGATGCCCGTGTACCCGACTTCGAAGGCATCCATCTTCTCTTCCTGCAGGTCGGCGTTTCCCGTCGATTTGATCGGCAGCGGGTAGATGCGGCCGGCGAGCGCGGGGCTGAACGCGCCAAGGTTGACCGGTTCGACGATGGTGACGTCCAGGAAATTGTTGATGACCGACGGCGAGCGGTAAGCGCGATTGTAGGACACGCGGAACTGCTGGTTCTCGCTCGGCTTCACCATGAACGTCGTCCGCGGCGAGAAGACGAAGTCGTCCAGGTAGTCGAACCGATCGATGCGGGCCCCCACCACCCACCGGAAATGGTTCGACAGGAAGATCTCGTCCTGCCCGTAAACGCCGAACTCGACCCGGTTGTCGGCCTGCGGCGCCAGCGATAAATCGAACGAGTTGTAGCGGAAGTTCCCGCCGTAGCTGAGCACGTGACGCTGCGCGACGGTCGACACGTTGGTCAGCTCGGCATCGTAGGTCTGGGTCTGGAAGTCGAAGCCAATCGGGCGGAAGTTCACGTCGCGGGTCAGCAGATTGGAGGCATTCCCGTCGAGGACGTTCGTGAAGAAGTTGGCGTGCAGCCCCTTCTGCGTGTAGCTGACTTTTCCGTAGCCCATCTTCGAGCCCGAGTTGATGTCGAACGGGCCGATGCCGGTGTGCATGATCCCCTCGGTGCCGGCAACGCCGCCCGAGAACGACAGCTTGCGCCCGTCCTCGAAGTCGTAGTCGATCCGGGCATCGAGCTTTGGCTGCGTGGTGCCGGTGTTCTGATACGGCGGATACATCGTGCCCGGCGATCCCGGAATCACCCCGGTCGGCCGCGGCAGCGGGTCCTGCGAATAGCCGCCTCCCGACAGCTTGAACGCCCAGCGATCGTTGATCGCCTGCGCGTGCGTGCCGCTGAAATACACGAGCATGCCGCCGTCGGCGTCGTTGCCGTTCACCGAACGATCGAAGTTGCCGATGCCGAAGGTGACGCTGGTTCCCTGGATTTCCCGCGGCGACTTGGTCAGCACGTTGATGACGCCGTTGAAAGCGTTGGCGCCCCACACGGCCGACGCCGGACCGCGGATGACCTCGACCTGCTTGATTTCGTTGAGGTTCACCGGCAGGAAATCCCACATCACGAACCCGAAGAAATCCTGGTAGAGGCTGCGCCCGTCGAGAAGCGCCAGCTGCCCGGTCGAGAGCGTGCCCGTGGCCCCGCGCGTCGTGGCATTGATGTCCCGGGCGGAGACCTGGGTCAGGTTCAGTCCCGGCACCGAGCGCAGCAGTTCCGCGAAGTTCCGGGTCGGCGCGTTCTCGATCACGTCCGCCGTGATCACGGTCATCGTGACCGGCGTATTGATAAGTTTTTCCTCAGTGCGGGAACCGCTCACGACCACGGTCTCCTCGTACTTCGGTTGCTCTTCAGGCTTCTGCTGCTGATCGGGAGTCTGTTGGGGGGTCTGCTGGCCCGCCGGCTGCTGCCGCGGGGCCGCGGCGGCGGGCATTCCGGCAACGACGATCGCCGCGGCCAACGCGACACGACACACCAGGTTCATAGAGTCTCCTCTGAGAGCATCAGTGAGAAATTCTGTAACCTATTGGGCCTGAAGGATATACCACACCACTGCCGCGGGCGCCAAACCTGGCTTCCGACGGGGGGCCTCCCCCGCAGTCGTTACACTCGTGGGCGGAGTAGAGGCGCCGGATGGATCCCGAATGGCCCTCGTGGCCCGACGAGAAGCTGCTCGATCTGCGGATTTGCGACCTCAAGGTCACGATCGAGGGCAGCACGCTCGAAGAGCGCATCGTCCAGCTGCGGGGCGAGCTCGCCGCCCGCGGGTTGTCGAAGTTCGATCCGCACTTCTGGCTATCGGCCGAATGGTTTTCCCCCGATGGCGTTCCCGGGGTGGCGATTCCCTTCTACCTGGCACATCCCCGGCTCGAGAAGCTGGAGCGGACGCACATGCTCGAGGTCGAAGGAGGCACCCCCGGATGGTGCATGAAGATCCTGCGGCACGAAGCCGGCCACGCCATCGACAATGCGTATCGGCTCCGCAACCGCCTCCGGCGCCAGCGGGTGTTCGGCCCCTCATACATGCAGTACCCGGACTACTACACGCCGAAACCGTACAGCAAAAGCTACGTGCTCCATCTCGACAGCTGGTACGCACAGAGTCATCCGGACGAGGACTTCGCGGAAACCTTCGCGGTCTGGCTGACGCCGGACTCCGACTGGCGCACGAGGTACGCGGACTGGCCGGCGCTCAAGAAGCTCGAGTACATGGAAACGCTGATGAACGAGATCGTCGACAAGCCGATGCTCGTGAACAGCCGCAGGAAGCTCGAGCCGATCCAGACCCTGAAGAAGACGCTTCGTGCCCACTACGAGCGCAAGCGTCGCCATTACGGGCTGCTCCACCCGCACTTCTACGATCGCGACCTGCGAAAGCTGTTCTCCGACAGGCCAGAACATGCGCGGCACATGAAAGCCGCCCGCTTCATCGCCCGCGTCCGGCGCGACGTCCGCCGGATGGTGGCGGAGTGGACCGGCGAGTATCAATACACGATCGACCAGGTGATCGAGGACATGCAGCGACGCGCCAACGAGCTGAACCTGCGGCTGAGGGAACCGGAAGAACAGGCCAAGCTCGATTTCATCATCCTGCTGACGGTGCAGACGATGAACTATCTGCATAGCGGAAGACACCGCGTCGCGTTGTAGGTCTGCGCGACGCGAAATCCCAAGCTCCAAATCCCAAATCCCAAGACACTCCCAACGTCCAAATCCCAAACCAATTCCCAACCAAAGTTAGTCGGAGATGTGGTCGCGACTCTCAAGCGGTGGGAATTGGTTTGGAAGTTGGTTTGGGATTTGGAGGTTGGGAGTGCCTTGGAGCTTGGGATTTGGAGCTTGGGATTTGATCTACTCGGCCCTGAGCGCCAAAGTCGGATCAATGAGCCGCGCGCGCCGCGCAGGGATCCATGCGGCGCAGAGCCCCGCAAGACCAAGTACGAGGGCAGCAACCGCGAACACGAACGGATCCGTCGGACTCGTCCCCGCCAGGATCCCTTCGAGCACGCGCGTGCCGGCCCAGGCGCCGATCAGGCCGAGGGCCAGGCCGGCGCACACCATGCGAAGGGCGGAGCCGACCAGGAGCCGCCGCACGTGTGCGGATGTCGCGCCGAGCGCGACGCGGATGCCGATCTCGCGCCACCGCTGCGCGACGGTGTAGGCCATCACGCCATAGACCCCGATTGAGGCGAGGAGAATCGCGACACCCGACAGAGTGCCCATCAACAACGCGACGAAGCGGGCCGGCTGCGTCCACCGCCGCAGCGTCTCCTCCATCGTCATCATGTCCTCCACCGGCAGTTCGGGATCGGCCTGCCGCACCGCGGCGCGGATCTCGGGCCCGAGACTTTCCAGCGGAGATGACGACTTGCTGCTCACATACAGCGCCACTGCGCCACGCTCGTTGACGGAGAACGGAACGTAGGCGGAGGCCACGTGGCGGGCCTGTCCGAAGGGGCTTCCGCCTTCGTTTGCCACGACGCCAATCACCTCGAGCGGCGGCGCTTCACGCCCGAACCGGATCCTCGAACCGAGCGGGCTGCGCCCGGGCCAGAGGCGTTCGGCCATCTCGCGATTGACCAGGACGACGTCGGTGTCGGTGGCGGTGAAGCTGCGACCCTGAAGCATGGCGACACCGAGCGTGTCGAAGTACCCGGATGTGACCGCGTAATAGAAGCTCGGCGACAGGCCGGACGCGACTTCACCGGCGCCCTCTACGACCACGCGGCGCGCTTCTCCGCCAAAGCCGCCAAAGAAGACCGTCCGGGCGAACGCCGCCCTTACCGACGGAATCCGGGACAACGCCTCGAGAACGCCCTCCGCAAAGCTGCGCCGGGCGGCCGGCGTGTCGTAGCGAGCCGAGGTGAGGCTGAGATCGGCCACGACGACCCGCGACGTGTCATAACCCGCGTCGAACACGTAGATCCGCGCGACGGTCTTGATCATCAGGCCGGCGCCGGCCAGCAGCACCAGCGCAAGGGTCACCTGCAAGACGACGAGGGCACTGCGAAGGCCGCCGCTCGGGACCGCCGAGGCGTTCGAGCCTTCCTGGAGCGTGGACTGCACGTCACGCCTGGACGCCTGGAGTGCGGGTCCCAGGCCGCATATGAGGGCAGCGGCCGTCGTGATCAGCACGCAGAAGAGCGGAACATGCCAGTCGATGCCGAACTGAATCCAGTACGGCACCTCGGTCTGAAACGCGGCGACGAGCCAGCGTGAACCAGCAGTGGCGAGTGCCATGCCGAGCACGCCGCCGGCGCCAGCGAACATGAGGCTCTCGGTGAGCACGAGCCGGAGGATCCGTCCCCTGCTCGCCCCGAGGGCGAGCCGCACCGCGATCTCGCGGCGGCGCTCGACCGCGCGAACGAGCAGCAGGTTCGCGACGTTCGCGCAGGCGATCAACAGCACGAAGCCGACGGCCGACAGAAAGACCACCGAGGCGACGGCCGTTTCACCGGTCATGTCCGCGCGCAGCGATGTGACCTGCGCGGTCCATCGCGCGTTGCTGACGGGGTTGGCCGCAGCCTGGGCCGTAGCGAGCGCACGCACCTCGGCGCCGGCGCGCTGAAAATCGGAATCCGGCGCAAGCCGCGCGACAACCGCCAGCGAACGATCGGTGCGTGGCCAGTTCACGGCGGCCGGGCCGAGCGGAAGCCACAGCTGTGCGAACTCGGGCCACCGGAAGCGGGGCGGCATGATGCCGATGATGGTGTGGGCTCTCCCGTCGATCTTGAGCGTCTCGCCCAGGACATCGCTGCGCGATCCGAACCTGTTGCGCCACAGCAGATCGCTGATGAGAACGACGGGGGCCGCAGTCGGCCTCTCGTCGTCCGGAGCAATTCCGCGGCCTGAGACCGGATGCACGCCCAGCATCGGAAACAATCCGGCTGACACGAGCGCCCCGCCGGTGCGGGCGGGCTCGCCGGCCCCGGAGATGGCGTACGCCGCCTCCTTGTAGGCGCCGATCGCCGAGAACGATCCCGCCCGCTCACGCCATTCGAGGAATCCTGGATAGGAGGTGCCGACGCCGCAGCCCGCACAGAGCTCGGTTGCGCTCCACTCGCTGACATCGACCAGCGTCCTCTCGTCTGCGACCGGCAGCGGGCGGAACTGGATGGCGTTGACGAAGCTGAACACTGCGGTATTGGCGCCGATTCCGAGCGTCAGCGAGCCGACGATCACGGCCGCCATGACCGGCGCCCGGCGGCAGTGACGGACGGCCTGCCGAAGGTCGAGCCAGAGGTCAGTCATGGTCGCGAAGACGATTCGATCGGCCAATCGTTAACAGTGATGGCCTACAATGAACCCTTCCCCGAACGGAATCGGCTCGTGGGCCGTCTACTCGCTCCATGGGTGTCCTATGCGCATGAAAAACGCGGTAATTGCTGCAACGCTGGTCTGGATCGCGGCCGCAAGCGGCGTCGCGACGGAAGGCCAGTATGCCTCCCGGCGGACGCCGGACAAGAACGCCCCCACCTTCAGCAAAGATGTCGCCCCGATCATCTTCAAGAACTGTGCGGGCTGTCATCGGCCGGGGGAAATCGCCCCCATGTCGCTCCTCACGTATGAAGACGCCCGGCCGTGGGCCAAGGCGATCAGGGACGAGGTCAGCGAACGCAACATGCCTCCGTGGCACACCGACGCGCCGGCGGGGACGTTCCACAACGAACGGCTGCTGAGCGACGCCGATCGCGCGATCCTGGTCGCCTGGGCCAACGGCGGCGCACCGAAGGGCGATCCGGCCCTGATGCCCCCCACGCCTGCGTTTCCCGAAGGCTGGACGGCAGGCAAGCCGGATGTCGTCCTGGAGATGCAGGAAGACTACAAGCTCCCGGCCGACGGCACCATCGAGTACCAGTACTTCTACGTTCCAACCAACTTCACTGAGGCGAAGTGGGTGAAGGCGATCGAGATCCGGCCCGGCAATCGCGAGGTCGTGCACCACGTTCTGGTGTACTACCGCGCCAAGCCCGACATGCCGCGGACGCCGATCCTGCGCCCGAACGCCGACAACGCGAGAACGCCGGATCGGGATTCTCCGGGCCCGCGCTCACGAAGACAGGACCTCAAGGAGATGCCGCAACGGCTGGTGGCCACGTACGCCCCGGGCACGAACGTCCAGGTCGCGCCGGCAGGAACGGCGTTTCGCCTCGAGCCAGGCGGCATGTTCGAGTTCCAGATGCACTACACGGCCAATGGCGAGGCCACCACCGATCGCACGAAGATCGGACTCACCTTCGCCACCGAGCCATCGCCACGCGAGGTGCGCGCCGGGCAGTTCATCAACGGCGTGTTCGTCTTGCCGGCGGGTGCCGCCGAAACCGCCGTGACGACGGATGTCGAGTTCCTCCAGGACACGACCGTCTGGGCGCTGCTGCCGCACACCCATCTCCGCGGGAAGAAGTGGGAATACAAGCTGGTGCTGCCCACCGGTGAGAGCAAATCGATCCTCTCGGTGCCGCGCTACGACTTCAACTGGCAGACCTACTACATGTTCAAGGAGCCGCTCAACGTGCCCAAGGGCGCGAAGATCGTCTCCACGGCCTGGTACGACAACTCCGTGGGTAACAAGTCGAACCCTGATCCCAAGGTGGACGTGAAATGGGGCGATCAGACCTGGGAGGAAATGCAGTACACGGGGATCCTGTTCAGCCCCGCCCAGGCACCGACAGCGCCGGCAGGTGCCGCGCGGAATCAGTGACCGATCGCGCGCAAGGTCGGGCAGCCTGCTGGCTGACGTTTGCGCTCGCCCTTCTGCTCGGATCGCCGGGCGCCGCGCACGATCCGCCGCGGACGACGGTCACATGGTTTGGCGACATCGCCCGCCTGGTGCAGTCGCGGTGCACCCGATGCCATTCGCCCGAGGGCAGGGGGCCGATGTCGCTCGTCACCTACGAAGACGCGCGGCCGTGGGCGAGCGCGATGCGCGAGGAGGTCCTCGCGCGCCGGATGCCGAAGTGGCACGCTGCCCGCGGCTACGGGGAATTCGCCAACGATCCCACGCTCTCACCGTTCGATATCGCGTTGATCGTCGCGTGGGTGGACGGCGGCGCGGTGCGCGGGGATCGATCGAAGGCACCCTCGCAGCCTGGAGCGGTCAAGCCAGCGGCGGCCGTGCCCTCGAAGGCCCGAACGATCGCCCTGCCATGCGGGGACCGTCCGCTGCCTTCGGGACGCCTGCTGGCCCTCACGCCGACGCTCGCCGAAGGCGCATCCGCAGGATTCAGCGTGATCCTCCCGGACGGCCACCAGGAGATCGTGGCGTGGATCCGGGACTATGAGGACGAGTTCGCGGAAACCTACTGGCTGGAATCACCGATCGTCCTTCGGCGCGGCAGCCGCCTGCGGGTCGAAGGAGCGTCGTCGGAATGCCGGGTGGAGTTGACGATCGGGGCGGCTTGATCGGCAGGCCTGAAGGCCTGCGCTACGGAAAACGCTCGGCTCGACCTCTCCCGTAGGGCAGGGCCTTCAGGCCCTGCCGACCCTGCCGATCAGATTCCAATCCTGACAACGAACGGCACCGCGCTGACCGTGCCCCGCCGCTGCACCTGCACCCAGACCTTGTAGATCCCTGCTTCCGGGAATTCGACATCGAAGGCCAGCTCCGGGCCCGATCCCTGGGCGTCCGGATGAGCGTGAATCGATTGCGTGAGGTCTGGCGACACCACGAGGAGATGGCCCGCCGAGCCAAGATACGGTTCGAGATCGGTGACCCCTGCGCCCGCTTCGTCGGTCAGCCGGAACCGTAAGGTCGCTGCGGGCCGTGCGCGTGCGGGTTCGACCTTGAGCTGGACCCGCATACCATCGAGAGCCTTCTCCGAGCCATCCTCCTGAAGCGCGGACGTGCCGAACGGTGAGGCGCGGAAACCCGGCGTCACGATCGCGCGGTGCACCATCTGCGGGTACCCCCCACCCGGAAGGAAGTCGGCGATCAGCATGTAGGCGCCCGGGGACAGATCGACGTCCAGTGCGAAGCCGTCGTCGGTCCGCCGTGGATGCTCGTGCGCGAAGTATCGAAGATCACGGCCGATGATGAAGAGATGCAGCAGGCGCTCGTGGGCTTCCGCGAACATCTGAACGTTCTCGTGCGAATCGGGATCCCGAATCCGCAGCTTCAGAGCGCTTGTCCCGGGGCCCCGGCGCGCAGGCACCTGGGTGACCTCCAGCCGATACTGCCCTGTCCGCGGCGGCGCAATCGGCACCAGCGCCATCGAGCAGATCGGACAGGTCTGCGGTGCCGGCGATCGCACGTGCGGGTGCATCGGACACCAGAACCGATCGGGGCGCTCGGTGTCGGCCGTCAGTTCGATCAGGACACCATCGGCGCGATAGAACACCGACTCGCCTCGTCTTTCTGACGGCTCGATCCCCGTCGCCCGCAGCATCCCTTCAATGGCCGTCACGTCATCTGCAGCAAACGCAACATGATCGAGAACCTCCGGAGCCACGGCCGCCAGCAGCCGCTCCCCGGAGCCGGCGACGCGCACCCCGATTTTGCGGGCCTCGAACCACTGCTGCGCCGAGGCGAGCGCGGCCGCTGGCGGGACCGGCGTGCGTGAGTCGGTCGCGCTGGACCGATCGAAGAGCACGTAGACGTCATCGAGCCGCACGCCGGGTCCAAGCCCCGGCACGATGATCGTCGTGCCCCCGGCCGCGCGGATCACGTCGGCCATGGACCCCGCCGGATCGCTGCTTCGGAAGTGCAGGTGATGGAATCTGACGGTGGGTTGCGGCCGCCCTTGCTGCGGCACTGGTGGCAGGAGCGCCGCGACCAGCAATACCATCGGGATCCGGGGGGCCGACCGCCGAACAATCGAACTGCCGGACTCCGGACTACCGGACCCCGGACTACCGGGGCCCTGTTTCACGCGCCGGGTCCGGTCGGCGAAAGGACGGCGTGCGCCTGCATCGGCAGGAGCTGCTCCCAGCCGGTGGGAAGCAGTCCGTCGCGCTCGTGCAATCGCAGTACGGCCTCCACGATGCGAGCGTCGAAGTGCGAGCCCGAGCGTTCGCGGATCATGGCAATGGCTTCCTCGTGGCCGACAGCCGAGCGATAGGGGCGATCCGACGTCACCGCATCATAGAAATCCGCAACACCGAGCAGGCGGCCGAGCAAGGGAATCTGCTCGCCGCGCAGCCCTTCGGGATAGCCGGTGCCGTCCCACCGCTCGTGGTGATACTGCACGCCGGGAAGAACTGCCGTCACCGCCGGGCTCTGGATGTTCGAGACGATGCGGGCGCCATGAAGCGGATGCTTCTTCATCTCGTCGAACTCCGCCTCGGTCAGGCGGCCCGGCTTGTTGAGGATGGAGTCGGGCACCGCGATCTTGCCGACATCGTGCAGCAGCGCGGAGAGCTCCGCGGTCTGCTGCTCGTCGGCGGTCAGGCCGATCTCGAGCGCAATCCGCCGGGCGAGCGCGGCGACCCGTTCGGAATGGCGGTGCGTGTAGCCGTCCTTCGCGTCGATCGTGGCGGCGATCGCCCGGATCGTGTCGAGCAGCAGCCGCTCCAGCTCGCCCATCAGCCGGACGCGGTGCAGCGCGACGCCCGCCTGGTTCCCGAGCGCCGCCATCAGCTCGAGATCGGCTTCGCTGAACCGTCCGGCCGCGCTGAGGCTGTCGACGTAGAGCGCGCCCAGGATCGCGTCCGACGTGCGCAGCGGGACGCACATCACCGACCGCACCTGCTGACCGAGCACGCTGCGTCCGCTGCTGAACCGCTCGTCGTTGATCGCGTCGAACGCAAACGTCGAGACCCCCTTCTCAATCACCGACGTGACCAGCGTCCGGCTCACGACGAATGGTGCGGGTCCGGCCACGCGCTCCCGCGCGGCGGCGACCTCCGGGCTGCCATCACCGTTCAACCGCCGCAACACGAACGCGGCGCGATCGCCGCCGGTCACCTCCAGGATGGTGCCGAGCGTGGCATCGGCAAGCCCGGGCAGATCGCGCGCCGATGCGAGCACTTCCGAGACGCGGTGCAGGAAGGAGAGGTGGCGCTGTGCGCGCTGCAGCAGGCTGAGATCGATCGCGCCGGTGTCGGACGCGCTGGACGCCGACGACAGCCACTCGAAGCGTGTCGGCTCAAAACGCTTGCTGATGACCGGCTCCAGCTTGACGTCCTCGCTGCTCCCGATCATCGACGAGAGATCGCTCCCGGTGGAGCCTCCACTCAGGCGCCCGTCTGACTGCCCCACCACGTCGAAGGCGACCGAACCGGCGCGGATGGTGTCGCCTGGCGTCACCGTGCAGCTGCGAATCAGCCGTTCGTTGACGAAGGTCCCGTTGGCCGAGTCGAGATCGGTGACGATCAGCGTCTCGCCGTGCGCCTCAACAGTGAAGTGCCGTCGCGACACGGCCTGATCGGTCAGCACGATCTCGCATTCGTTCATGCGGCCGATCGTCAGACGCTCGCCCTCCGCCAGGGCATACCGCTGTTCGGTCCCGGCGACGACCAGTTCGAGCGAACCCTGCATGGCAGAATTATGCATGCGGAAGCGCCGGTTCGTCGTCAGTCTGTCATCTGTTTTCGTTCTGGCCCTGGCCGGCGCGCCCCAGGGCCAGGCCCGGTGGCTGGAAGCCTACCGCGAGCCGGCCCGCCGCATCATCGACGAATCACGCGCGTCGACCTTCGCCTGGGATCGCCTCGCGGAGCTCGGAGACACCTTCGGAAGCCGGCTCAGCGGTTCGGAGAACTTCGATGCCGCCGCCAGGTGGGCCGCCGACCAGATGCGCCGGGACGGGCTCGAGAACGTCCGCCTCGATCCGGTCAAGGTGCCCCATTGGGTGCGCGGGGCGGAAAGCCTCGAAATCGTCGATCCGGGCCGCCATCGGCTCGCGATCCTGGGCCTCGGGAACAGCATCGGGACTCCGTCCGACGGCATCCAGGCCGATCTCCACGTCGTGCGCAGTTTCCAGGAGCTCGACGCCTCCGGCGACCGCGCCAGGGGCCGGATCGTCCTCTTCAACGTCCCCTTCACGACCTACGGCGAAACCGTCCTTTATCGAAGTGACGGCCCCTCGCGGGCCGCTGCCAAAGGGGCCGTCGCCGCCCTGGTACGGGCCGTCGGCCCGCCGGGACTGCGCACGCCGCATACCGGGTCGCTTCGGTACGCGGACAACCAGCCGCAGATCCCGGCCGCCGCGGTGTCGACCGAGGACGCCGACCGCCTTCAGCGGATGCACAACCGCGGCACACGGGTGCGCCTGCGGCTGAGGATGGAGGCCAGATTCCTTCCCGACGCCGACTCGTTCAACCTGATCGGAGAGATACGTGGACGCGAGCTGCCTGACGAAATCGTCGTCGTCAGCGGCCACTTCGACTCGTGGGACGTCGGGACCGGCTCCACCGACGACGGGGGCGGGTGTGTCGTGAGCTGGGAAGCGCTGCGCCTCATGAAAAAGCTGGGGCTCAGACCCAGGCGCACCGTCCGCGTCGTCCTGTTCACCAACGAGGAAAACGGCCTGCGCGGCGGCACCGATTACCGGGAGCGCTATCGCCACCAGCTGGCCAACCACGTCCTCATGTTCGAGTCGGACAGCGGCGTGTTCAAGCCCACCGGCTTCGGGTTTTCGGGGACCGACTCCGCGCGGAAGACGATCCAGGAGATCGCGACTCTTCTGCAGGCGATTGGCGCCGACACGATCGGCGCCGCCGGCGGCGGTGCGGACATCGGTCCGAGCGTCCAGGCCGCGGGCATCCCTGCGCTCTCACTCGAGGTCGAAGGGAACTACTTCCTGATTCACCACACGGAGGCCGACACCGTCGACAAGATCGACCCGCACGACATGTCGACCGCCGCGGCGGCGATCGGGGTCATGGCATATGTCGTCGCTGATATGGCTCAAAGGCTCAGATGACTCTCGCGGGTTCACGTGCTCGGGGGTTCGGGGGTTCGCGGGTTCGGCAAAGCCGGTGGTAATCAGAGGCAACAGGGGTAAATCCAGGCGGCTTGTTGCCTCTGGTCCGCACTGCCTTTCCCGAACCCGCGAGCCCGCGAACCCGCGAGCCCCCGGCTTTTATTTCAGCGTATAGACCAGGTAATCCCCCCGCTTCAGATCGTCTCCCCCCGGGGCGATCGCGTCCAGATCCGCGACGGGAAGTATCGATATGACGGCGAGCCGGCGGCCCGGGAGGCGTCGGCGGGTCCGCTCGGCGGTGCCGGTGCCGAAATCGGTATGGAACGCGCCCGTGAAGTGCACGACTGGACCCGGCTTGCCGGCCCGGTCCGTGACCGCACGTGCCACCGACTCGGCCATCGTTTCGTCCTTGGTGCATTGCGACCTGTAGTAGCGGTCGGTGGTGGCGCGCTGCTCCGCGGGTGAGGGAGCCGATCCCGGCTTCGCGGCCTTGTTCTCCGGGGGCGAATGATCGGTCATCGCCTCGGTGAACCTGGTGAAGTAGGCATCGTGGGGGCATTCGAGCTGGGCCGCCACGAACGCGCGGTCGGCGGCGGGCAGTTGTTCGATCGCCGGCTCCCCTGATTTCGCGACGGCTGACGCAACCCGGCGCGGCAGGTTGGCCGCCACGACCGTCCAGCCCTCGCTCTTCGCCATCTCGACGAGCGGGCGGTAGTCAGTCGCGTACCGGGGCCACGGACGGCTCTCCTGCAGGAACTGGGACTCCCCAATCGATCCGGCCAGGTATTTGTCGACGACGGCCTGGACATCCCGCTCGAACATCTCGAGCGAAACCGTCGGAGCGACCTTCCGGCGACGGAGTCCACCGAGCAGCGCCTCTTCGAGACGATGCGTCCCCCCGTCATCGTGCTGCTCGCCGACGAACACGACATCCGCGCGAGCCAGATCGGCCACCATGCTCTCGAAGTCGGTGAACGTGCCGCGGCGTGTGTCGTACACACGCTGGGGCACGTACTCCGGCGCGGGGGCCGGGACCACAGTGGCAGCCTGCGCCACGATCAGCACGCCGAGCATCAGGCAGGACATCAGTCGGCCTTCACGGCTTCCCGGTCGGATCGGCGGGCGGCGGTCCTTCGACATAGCGTTCATGGAGATGGACCGGCTTGGCGGCCTTGCGCAGCCGCAGGTTGATCATCTCGACGAACACCGAGAATCCCATCGCGAAGTAGATGTAGCCCTTCGGGATGTGGTGATCGAACCCTTCGAGGATCAGCGACATGCCGATCAGGAGCAGGAAGCTGAGCGCGAGCATCTTCACCGTCGGATGTTTGTGGACGAAGGCGCTGATGGTTTCGGCCGAAGCCATCATGATGCCCACCGCGATCATCACCGCGGCGATCATGACCCAGAGCTCGTCCACCATCCCGACGGCGGTGATGACCGAATCGAGCGAGAACACGATATCCAGCAGCATGATCTGGATGATCACGCTCGTGAAGGATGCCGGGACCTTCGCCGAGCCGTGCCCCTCCTCACCTTCGAGCTTGTCGTGAATCTCGTAGGTGGCCTTGCCCAGGAGGAACAGGCCGCCGCCGATCAGGATTAGATCGCGGCCGGAGATCTCCTGCCCGATCGTGAACAGCGGCTGGGTCAGCTTGATAATCCAGGCGAGCGAAAAGAGCAGCAGGACTCGCGTGATCATCGCCCCCAGGAGTCCCAGCCGCCGCGCTTTGGGCTGCTGATCCGGAGGGAGCTTCCCGGACAGGATCGAGATGAAGATGACGTTGTCGACGCCGAGGACGATCTCGAGGAACGTCAGCGTCGCCAGTGCGATCCAGATCTGCGGGTCGGTCAGCCAGTCCATAGGAGCTCCAAGCGTTCAAGAAGTTCCGGGTTCACGGTTCCCGGTTCGGTTCGGGGTTCCGGGTTCGGTTCAGGGTTCAGGGTTCGGGGTCCGTTCAGACGCCGTAGCGTTCTGGATCCCACTCGAGTCCGAGCTCGGTCGGCGGAGCCATGTAGCCAATCAGCGCCGACGCGGCGACGATGGCGGGGCTGGCGAGATAGCCTTCGCCACCGACGCCCATCCGATTCTGCCAGTTGCGGTTGAAGGACGTGATCGCGCGTTGTCCCTGGGTGAGCGCGTCGGGTCCCTGGCCGAAGCAGGGGCCACACCAGGATTCACGAATCTTGCCGCCGACCGAGCGGAACACCTCCGCGATCGATTCGCCAGCCAGGCGGGGTTCCGTCGCCTCGATCTGGCGCCGAACGCCGCCGGAACCTGGAAAGATCGCCAGTTCGCGCTCGACGGTCCGCACGCCGCGGTCGCGCGCGGCGCGCATCACGAGCGCGGCCTGCAGCAGGTCGTCATAGCTTCCGTTGGTGCACGAACCGATCATGGCCTTGTCGAACGTGATGCGCTCGCGCGCGACTTCGTCGGCAGGAAACGCGTTCCCGGGGCTGAAGGGCTTGGCGATCATCGGCCGGACATCGGTCAGGTCCACCGCCTCGTCAATCACGTAAACGGCGTCGGCACCGGGAGTCAGCGGCGGATACGGGAGCGTGTGCACGCCTTTCTGCCGGTACCACGCATAGGTGATGTCGTCGGCCGCGAAGATGCCGTTCAGCGCCTCGGCCTCCGCCATCATGTTCGCGATCGTGTTGCGATAGACCATTGGCAGCTGGCGGTCGGCATCGACGAGTTCCACCGACATGCCTTGCGATTGTTTCGCGCCCCATCGGCGCAGCAGCTCCAGGACGATGTCCTTGCCGCCGACCCAGGGCTGCAGGCGTCCACGAAACACCACCCGGCGTTGTTGGGCGAGCGTGAAAAAGATGTACCCCGTCGACCACCCGAAGCCGAGCGTGGTGGAGCCGACACCGATGCCGACGGCACCATAGGCGCCGTACGCGCGGCTGTGCGAGTCGGCGCCCGGCACGAACTGGCCAGGCATGATCAGGCCCTGCTCGGGAAAGTAGAAATGAAAGATGCCGTCTCCCGGTGTGGCGTAGTACGGACGCTCGAGGTGATGAAGTCGAGCGAATGCCCGGCCGATGCTCGTCTGCTTCTCGTCGGCCTCCACGCCCGTGAAGACGAAGTGGTCGTTGGCAATCGCTGCCTGGCGCGGATCGATGGCGTTGCCGCCGGTGATCTGGTTGAACGTGTGAATCGCAAACGGCGCGGTGCCGTCCGACGCCGGCAGCAGGTCGGCATACACACGCAGCGTGAGGCCTGACCGGAACTCGGACGCGGGCACATCCTTGTCGACGCGGTGCGCCCAGACGATCTGTTCGGTCGTGGTCATCCGCCGCGCCAGCTCCGGTGGCGCCCAGTCGAGCGCCGGCAGCGTCGTCACGGATTGCTTGAACTCGCGCCGCCCGACGGAAAAGATGCCGCCACTCCGCCGGATGTCCTCTTCCTTGGAGGACAGCGGCACCGGCGTGTAGGCGGTCTGGCGGGTGACGTTGCGCAGCTGGCGGGTATCAGGATCGAAGCTGAATTCGTCGCCGTCTTTCGCATCCGCGACGGCCTCGGGACTCTGGACCACGTGCAACCCGAGATTGAACGCATTGCGGCGGAAGATGTCCCCCATGTTCGCGCCGCAGACGATCACCATCTCGAGCCCGGCTTCTTCGGCTACACCTTTCAGCCCTGCCGGGCTCATCTCCCGCGACGATCCGATGGCAAACCGATCGCCGGCAATGATGAACGTCTCTCCACGGTGCACGCGCGCCCGGAAGTCCGGCATCAGGTAGCGGAACGACCCTGCCTTCCAGCGCTCGTCGAGCGTGTCGAGGCTCTCGGACACACAGTCAGCGGCCGGCGTGATCTGATCGGTATCGATGGCGTCGAGCTTTCTCGCGAGCCGGGTGCCGGGAAGACTGAGGGGGTCCCAGAAGATCAAAGCCCGGCCGGTGATCACTCGAGCCGGTCCATGGCTCCCGCTGCTCGTGCCGGCCACGCCGTCCGGTAGGGCATCCACGGTAACGCCGCGCTTCAAGCGGGCGGGCTCGATCGTGTGCATTCAGAGCTTCAATGTTACTGTCCCGGACACCGCCGCAGCTACGTGCCTTCCTCCTCGCGCGAAGCGGGCACGAATCCACGGCAGGCCAGCACGGGCAGCGGCGGGTAGCGCGCAAACCGCGAATCCGAGAAAGACAGCCGGCACAGATAGAACGTCGAACCACGGGAGCTGGTCACGCGCTGGACGTGCTCGCAGCGCCCGCAGAGCCCGGGATCCGCGCCGCGGACTTGCTCCTCCCGATCCCGATCGTTCATTATGGTTCCATGTTCTCTTCGGAAACGGCGACACCCGGGGCACGCGTCGACATGTTCTCTTCGGAGGCCATCACCCGTGGCGTTCGCGTATTTGTCCAGGCCGAATATGCGCCGGAACGGTCACGGCCGGCCCAGAACGAGTGGTTCTTTCTCTACTCGGTGAAGATCTCCAACGAAAGCCCCGAGCCGGTGCGGCTGGTGACCCGCCATTGGGTGATCACTGACGGCACCGGACGCGTGGAAGAAGTCCGCGGTCCGGGCGTCGTCGGTCAACAGCCCACGCTCAAGCCCGGCGAGTCGTTCGAATACACCTCCGGTTGTCCCCTGTCCACGCGTTTCGGCGTGATGGAAGGCACGTATCAGATGGTCTCGGAAACCGGCGATCGGTTCGACGCTCGAATCGCCCCTTTCGCGCTCAGCGAACCTTACACGGTGCACTGACTTCATCGGGGTCCGGGGTCCGGGGTCAGTGACGAGCATCAGCGGTCGAACGATACGTCCAGCTCGAGACTTTGCCCCAGCAGTCTCAGATACTGCGGCCTCGGGATCTCGATCGCGCCGAACTGCTGCAGGTGGGCCGTGACCCACTGGGTGTCGAGCAGCAGGAAGCCGTGCGAGCGCAGTCGCTCGACGAGGGCGACCAGCGCCACCTTCGACGCGTCAGTGGCCCGGTGGAACATCGACTCGCCGAAGAACGCGCCGCCGAGCGCGACACCGTACAGACCGCCGACCAGCACGCCGTTCTGACGCACTTCGACCGAGTGCGCACAGCCCTGTGCGTGGAGGGCGCAGTAGCTCTCGATGATCTCCTCGCTGATCCACGTCCCGGTGTCCCCGGGCTCGCGCTCGGCCTCGGCGCACGCGCGCATCACTTCTTCGAACGCCGTATCGATCTCGACCTGCAGGGCGCCCTTGCGAACGACGCGCTCCAGCCGGGAGGGGACGTGAAAGGTCTCGATCGGCAGGATGCCGCGCGGGTCCGGCGAGTACCACGAGATCACGCCCTCCTCGTCGGCCATCGGGAACCAGCCGCTCGCGTAGGCCGCGAGCAGCAGCTCGGTAGGGATCACCGCAGCACGAGAACCGCGCAGCGGCCGCGCTCAATCAGCGCGCTCGCCAGCCCGGTGTGTCTGTCGCCGCTCGGCACGCGTACGATGGCGAGATCGATCGGGTGCTCTTCGGTATAGCCCACGACCTCTGTCTCCTCGGGCCCGGTCCGGATGACCAGCTGCACGCCGAGCCGGTCCTGATCTTCCAGCGGGATGCTGCGCGCGAGGCGCTCGCGGGCTTCGTCCTCGATCGCCTGATGCACTTCCGGAAGCCGCTCGGCGCCGACCTCCGCCGTCCATCCCGCGGCCAGCGGGTCTTCGACCGTGTAGATGATGTGCAGGCGCGCGCCAAAGGATTCGGCAAGCTGCCACGCGAACGCGACCGACCGATCGAAGGCCTCGTCCATTCCACCGTGCACCAGTACTTCCCTCATCGTCGTCGACGGCATGCCCCCTCCAGAGGATCAATTCTAGCGAGCTGGTCGTATGATCTACACTCTATGCCACAGCTGACCGTTGAAGGATTTCCCAGTGTCGAGGTAGAAACAGGCAAGCGGCTGGTGCTCGCGATCGAACAGGATGCAGGAGTGGACATCCTGCACGCGTGCGGCGGCAACGCGCGTTGCACCACGTGCCGCGTCGAATTCATCGAAGGCGAACCCGATCAGATGACCGTCGCCGAACGCGACGTGCTGGCGCGGAAGGGCGTCAGCGGTGTCCGCCTCTCCTGCCAGAGCGTCTGCGATCATGACATGGTGGTTCGGGCCGTGAGCCGTCTGGCCGGGAGCGGACGGCCCGATCCGGGCCCACCGCCCGAGCCAGTGATCACTCCACCGCCGGAGTGGATTCCAAAGCAGTCCTGAACACAACCGTCTTCACTGCGAAGACCAATCAACAGGAGGATAGGAGGTCAGGAGTTTGTTCTTCTGATCTCTTGATCCTCCTGTAAATCGGGCTAGCGGCTGCCGGGCGAACGTGAATACCGCTCCCGGATGGTCGGAATCAGGTATTCATCGAACGCTCGCTCCAGATCGTAGCGTGGCGCGAAGCCCCAGTCGCGCCTCGCTGCGCTGTCGTCGACGTCGGCGGGCCAGGTGTCGATGATCCCCTGGCGCTTGGCGTCGACCTCCCACGAGATCTCGGCGTCAGGGAAGGCACGCATCACGACCTGGCGCACTTCGTCGGCTGACGGATTGAACGCGGCGACGTTGTAGGCTGTGCGGGTCAGGGCGGCGCGGGGTGCGGCGGCGAGCTGCAGCAACGCCTCGACGCCGTCCGGCATCGCCATGAACGGGATGCGCGCGTCGGGGCGGACGAACGACTCGTGGGGCTCTCCTTTCGCGGCCGCATGAATCATCTCGGGCGCGAAATCCGACGTCCCGCCCGACGGCATCGTCACGGCGGAGATGAGACCTGGGAACCGGACGGAGCGGAAATCGACGCGGCCGCTGGCCGGCTCCGCGGCGAGCTGCTTGTAGAACCGTGAGTAGTAGTGTCCGAGCTGCTCGCAGTACAGCTTGTTGCACCCGTACATGGTGGTCGGGTGAGTGTATTCATCCTCCCTGACTCGTCCCGCCTGCTCCTTCTCAACCAGGCTCGGCAGCCCGTACACCGCAATTGACGATGGGTACATGAAGATGACCGGACGGCCGTGCGATTCGGCTTCGTGCTGCGCGAACTCCAGCAGGTTCAGTGTGCCCTCGACGTTGACCTGGTGCGCAGAGAGCGGCGTGAACTCGGAACGCGTGGAAAGGAGCGCCGCCAGATGAAAGACGAGCTCGACCTGGTACTCCGCGAGCACCCGCTCGAGCAGCGGCCGATCGAGGATCGATCCGGTAATCTCCCGATCGACCTTCGGCGCAATCGAATGATCGAGGCGCGCAAGATCGAGCGTGACAATCGCCCGGCGGGACTGGGTCGAGAGCCGTTCGATCAGGCCGTGCCCGATCTCACCGCCCGCCCCGGTGATCAGCACGACTGGTTTTCGCACCGCGAAATTATACTGAACGGGTCATGCTTGCTCTGCTTCTCGCGCTGTTCTGGATCTCGACCTCCGATGGCGCCGCACAGGTGACGTCGGTCGATTTCAATCGGACGCTGCGCGTGGATTACTTCCACACCGGAGGGCCGAAGTCCGGGGAGACGTTCGCGCTCGACCGTGTGGTGAACGACGGCCCCTGGCCGGGCAGCCGCCAGCAGCCAATCGATCGGACGAACCTGGGACCGTACCGGGTGGAAGCACGGGACGCGGCGAGCGGCGACCTGATTTACTCACGCGGCTTCGCCTCGGTGTACGGCGAGTGGGAGACCACGGCCGAAGTCCGCTCCGCTCACCGCACCTTTCACGAATCGGTCCGGATGCCGTGGCCGATGCGCCCCGTGCGCGTCGTGATTCAGAAGCGGCAGGCCGCCAACAACGAGTTCGCCGACGTCTGGTCGACCGAGATCGATCCCGCGTCGCGTTTCGTCAACCCGGCGCCGCCGTCCCCCCGCGGCAGGGTCTGGAACCTGTTCGAAAACGGCCCTGCGGATCGGAAAGTCGACCTGCTCCTCATCAGCGAGGGCTACACCGAGGCCGAGCTGCCGAAGTTCCATCGTGACGCCGAACGGCTGATCGGAGCGCTGTTCGCACAGGAACCCTTCAAGAGCCGCCGCGCCGACTTCAACGTCCGAGGCCTCGATCTTCCATCGCCAGGAAGCGGCGTGAACCGGCCCAACGCAGGCGTGTTCCGGCGCACGCCGATCTCGGCCGAGTACAACATCTTCGATTCGGAGCGGTACGTCCTGACCCTCGACAATCGCGCGCTGCGCGACGCGGCCGCATCGGCGCCATACGAGTTCATCGAAATTCTGATCAACGAGCGGACCTACGGGGGCGGCGGCATCTTCAACGATCAGGCGACCGCGGCGGTGGACAGCGGCTTTGCGGAGTACGTCTTCGTCCACGAGTTCGGCCACCACTTCGCGGCACTCGCCGACGAGTACTACACGTCCGATGTCGCCTATGAAACCGGCGTGGCGCCGAAGACGGAGCCGTGGGAACCGAACGTGACCGCGCTGCTGGATCCGGCCTCACTCAAATGGCGCGACCTCGTCACGGCCGGCACTCCGCTGCCGACGCCATGGCCGAAGGAGCAGTTCGAGGCGCAGGCGCGTGAGTTCCAGAGCAGGCGCCGCGAAATCCGGCAGCGGAACGCTCCCGAGGAGGAAATGGATGCCCATTTCCGCCGTCAGCTCGAAGCCGACGAACGGGTGCTGAAATCGGGCGCGTACCCGAATGCCGTTGGGGCATTCGAGGGCGCCTCGTACGAGGCGCGCGGGCTCTATCGCGCGCAGGCGGACTGCATCATGTTTACCCGCGACCGAGTGGGATTCTGCGCGGTATGCCGGCGGGCAATCGGGACGATCATCGACCTCTATTCGAGCCGCTAGTCGCCAATCGCTGGTCCCGCTCCCCAGCTCCCCAGCTCCTCAGCTCTCAAGCTCTCCAGCTCTCCAGCTCCCCCGCTGCTCCAGCCCCGACACGATTGCTCTGTCTATTGCACGATCCCCGGTGGGGCGCCAAAGAATCTGATCATGATGAGAGGCCAGATCGAGACGAGGACCGAAGCGGCGACGGCGATCGCACTGGCGGCCAGACACACACCGGCCATCACCATGTGATCCACTCGCTCCGGTTTGAGCGGGTCCAGCAGGATACCCGCCAGATAACCCCCGGCGAACCCGCCCGCGTGGGCCCAGTTGTCGATGCCCGGCATGAGGATGCCCATCACCACGGCGCTCATGATGTAGCCCATCAAGGCTGAGCGCATCAGGCTGCTGCCGCCACGGCGGCTGTAATACATGAGCCCGCCAAGCAGACCGAAGATCGGCGCCGACGCGCCGATGGTGAGCCGGCCGGCGCCGATGAACGGCAACGCCGGCATCACGACTCCAGCGATGGTGCTGACCATGAAACCGACTACGCCTCCGATCGTGTAGATGATCACCATCCTCGCGGGCCCGTACACGTCGGCGGTCGGTGGTCCGAGCTGCCGAAGCGCCATCATGTTGAAGACCAGGTGAAGGATCCCGGCGTGCAGCCAGCCGGCGCTGAGAAACGACCACCATCGGCCGTAGATGAAAACCGGAACCGCGCCGCTGCCGCCGAAGGCAATCAGCGTCTGGCTCCCGGGACCGAGCATCGAGAACAAGGACTGGCTGCCGATGCCTTCGCCGATGTATGCGGAGAACAGCAGCGTCGCCAGATACAAGGCCCCGCACCCGTAGATCACGACGGTGACCAGTCCGAAGTCGGCACCGAGCTCCCGCAACGCCCTTCCAAATCCCCACAGGCCCGGATTCCGGCGGCCGCACGAATAACAGACGTCGTCGTTGACCCCGACGAGCGATCCACACGAGGCACAGACAACGGATCCGGTTCGCTGCCGCTTGAACATCCCAGAGAGCTTATCAGTCTCGTCCGTGAGCATGACATCCTAGAGGTCGTCGCGGGTTCGCGGTTCGCGGGTTTCGGAAAGGCCGGTAGCCTGCACTCCAGCCAGAGGGGCCAATCGAGAGGGAAAACAGTGAACGTGCTCGTCACCGGTGGAACCGGTTATCTCGGACAGGCCATCGTCCGGGCGCTTGCCAAGCAGGGACACAGCCCCACCGTGTTCGCGCGCCGGGCAACTGCATCGCCTGGTCTTCCCGGAGCGTGTCTCAACGGCGACGTCCGTGATCACCCCGCCGTGTGCGCTGCCGTGCGGGGCATGGACGCGGTGATACACACCGCCGCCCTCGTCAGCGTGTGGCGAAAGGATCCGGCTGATTTCGACCGCGTCAACGTCGGCGGGCTGGAAACTGTCATCGATGTCTGTGCGTCGTACGGAACACCCCGGCTCGTGGTCACGTCGTCGTTTCTCGCACTTCCGCCGCAGGGACAGTCACGGCCCCTCGACGCGAACCCTTATCAGCGCTCGAAAGTGCGCGCGCGGGAAGTGGCGCGCATGGCGGTGAGCCGGGGACTGCCTCTCGTCACCATCACGCCGGGGGTCATTTACGGGCCTGGCATCGACTCGGAGGGCAACCTGGTCGGCCGCCTGGTCCGCGATCACCTTGCGGGGCGATTACCCGGGATCATCGGGGCTGACCGGACGTGGTCGTTCTCGTTCATCGACGACGTGGCGGATGCCCACGTGCGCGCGATGACGCAGGGGGAGGCGGGGGCCGATTACAGCGCCGGGGGCGAGAATGCGCCGCAGGTGCGGGCTTTCGAGATCGTCAGGGAATTGACCCGCCGTCCACTGCCGCGTCGAATTCCGGCCTCTGTGGCGTTCCTCTTGGGGCTGGCCGACGAAGTCCGGTCGCACGGTGGCTCGACTCCCAGGCTGACGCGCGGAACAGCGCGCATTCTGGCTCACGATTGGCCCATGGACAGCGGGCGTACCATCAAAGAACTCAGCTATCGCGTGACACCCCTGGGTACTGGCATCCGCGCGATGCTGACGCAGCCATTCCAGGACGGCGCCTCGAACGAATGAGAGGTTTCGGCTCACCAGGTCGTATTGTTTGATAACGCTGCGCGACCGATCCGGGCTGTGTTGGCCCGAAAACGTTAAGTCGAGTAGTAAAAGTCCTCGAGCGTGGCCCGTGGTTTCAATCTTGCTTGGATGCCGTCAGCCCTGCGAAGGCGCGGCGCGGAACCTCCAACATGTCGGGGACGCCAACGGTGCCGGCAGGGGCCTGCCCGTTTTGCGGGGTGGCTACGCCGGTGCCGCACGAGACGCAGGCAGCATGTATTGCCGCCCTGCACTCCGAGATCGGCCGGGTGCGCCACATCCTGGCTGCGCTGAGGCCGGCTGGAGCCAACCCGCAGAATGGCTCCGACGACCCGCCCCCCGAACCAATCCGCATTTCGCTCGACTGATAGTCCTCCCGGCGCCTAACCCAGCGCCGCAACTCCCGTCTAAGCAACTGGATGACGCACACGGACGCCGCCGCCGTCGCCCTGGCTCGCGACGGAGATAGCGAGGCCTTTCGCGCGCTCGTGGAGCGCCACAGCCGCGCTGTCTTCAGGCTGGCGCACCGGATGACTGGCAACGCCTCCGACGCGGAAGACGTCGTCCAGGAGACTTTCTTGAAGGCCTATCGCCAATTGAGCCGGTTCGAGTCACGGGCGAACTTCGGCACCTGGGTCCACCGGATCGCCGTGAACTGCTCGATCGACCTGATTCGCGCCCGGCCGCATCGAGAGGCCGGCCACGACGCCGCGGATCTCGAACAGTTCGGGGCGGCCGAGACCGCCGAACCCGGGCTTCCCTCGCCCGAGCGGCTGATGCTGAGCGCTGAGGTCCAGGGGCGCATCTCCGATGCGATGACGTCGCTCAGCAAAATGGAGCGCGCCGCCTTCGTGCTGCGCCACTTCGAGGGGCAGTCGATCGACGAAATCAGCCGGGCGCTCGGCCTGAAGACCAACGCCACCAAGCACAGTATTTTTCGCGCAGTGAAGAAGATGCGACAGGCGCTCGAGCCGTTCGTCGCGCAGCCCGAGGACGAGTCCCTGTCGGCGGATGGCGCCCGCGGCTGACAGAGACCGGACAAACACCATGGCCACCCAACACCTCACAGACGACGACCTGATTCTTCACTACTACGGCGAGACCTCGCCTGGCGACGAGCGCCTGACCGCCGGCCATCTGCAGCAATGCGGCCTGTGCCGCGCCGAATACACGCGGCTGCAGCGGGTGCTGGCGTCGATCGACGAGCGGTCGGTGACGATCGATCCGGGACCCGCGTTCGAGCGGACGGTGTGGGCACGCCTCGAACCCACGCTCAAGCCCGCACGCCGCGGCTGGGTGGGATGGCTCCTGACGTCGCCGGCGCCCCTCGGGCTGGCGGCCGCCGTGGTCGTGCTCGTGGTGTCGGCATTTTTTGCAGGCCGCGCGCTTTCGCCCGCTCCGGCGGCGCCGCCCGAGGCGGCCGGGGCTGCGGCGGCCGACCAGATTCGCGAGCGGATCCTGCTCTCCGATGTGGGCGAGCACCTGGATCGATCGCAGATGGCACTGGTCGAGCTCGTCAGCGGCGACGACAGCACGAGCGTAGACATCGCGAATGAACGCTCCCGTGCCGAAACGCTGGTCGCCGACACCCGGCTGTATCGCCAGACGGCCCAGGAAACCGGTGATGTCGTCCTGAGCGAGCTCCTGGACGAAATCGAGCGCGTTCTCACTGAGGTAGCGGCCACGCCCGAAGCCGGCTCCTCCCACGACCTCGCCGACGTGCGGCGTCGCATCGAATCCCGCGACCTGCTCTTCAAGGTCCGGGTCATCGCGTCGGAGATTCGGGAACGCCAGAAGGCACCAATTCAGCGGCAGGCGGGGCCCCGTTCCTAACCGCTGACCGGGAAACACCGTCAATCAATCATCGGCGGTCGAGAGACCGCCATTCGGCAGCGCCGGGAGGACCCGTGCGCGCCAGGATATGGATCAGTATGGACACTCGAATTGCGTTTGCGCTCGTCGTTGCGACAGCGCTGACTGCCGCCCCCGCGGCCGCTCAAACCCCGGCCAGGCCGGCCAGGACCGCCCAGACACCTGCGCCGTCCGTGCCGAGAACGCCGGTCATTCCCGACATTCCGGATATCCCGGTCATGCCCGATATTGCCATTCCCGCGATTCCCGTGATTCCGGCCATCCCGGACATCATCGACGTTGCCGCGATCATGGAGGCGGTCAGGCCGGCGCTCGAAATCGCCGCGCATGCGCCGAGGATCGCCGCCGAGGCCAGAGCGGCAGCGGCGGCCGCGCCGATGATGGCGGCCGAGGCGAGAGCTGCCATCGATAGGCTGGCATTCGACTTTGACCAGGATCGGGGGCGTGAGGCCGAGCAGCGGGATCGCGAAGCGGAACAACGGGAGCGCGAGCGTGAGCAGCGCGACCGGGAGCGTGAGCGCGAATCGCAGTGGTATTCCGAGGGACAGAGCGCCGCGGACGACTATCGATGGGATCGGGCAGTGAGCTACTTCGACCGCGTCGCCCAGATGAAAGCCACCAAGGTGGAAGGCGCGCTCTACTGGAAGGCGTTCTCCCAGAACCGGCTCGGGCAGCGCAGCGAAGCGCTCACGACCATCGCCGAGCTGTCCAAGAACTATCCGAACAGTCCCTGGCGCAAGCAGGCGGCGGTGCTCGAAGCGGAAGTCCGGCGCGACATCGGGCAGCCGGCTCGCCCGCAGGACGCCGGCGACGACGAGGTGAAGCTGCTCGCGCTGCAGGCGCTCCAGAACACGTCACCGGAACAGGCCGTACCGATCCTCGAGAAAACGCTCGAAGGTACGGCGTCACCCAAGGTGAAGCAGCGAGCGTTGTTCGTGCTGGCGCAGAGCAATTCGCCGCGGGCGCGGGAAGTGCTCCGGAACTACGCCAAGGGGTCGTCGACGCCGGATCTTCAGAACCAGGCGATTCGATATCTCGGCGTCCATGGCGGAGCCGAGGCGCAGGCGGTTCTGGGCGAGGTGTACGCCTCGACGACCGATGTGGACGTGAAGCGGCGCATTCTCCGCTCGTTCATGACGTCGGGTGCCAAGGATCGGCTGCTGAAGGCGGCGCAGGGGGAACAGAACCCGGACCTTCGTGCGGAAGCCGTGAACCAGCTCGGCAACATGGGTGCGCATGAGGAGCTCTGGCAGCTGTATCAGAAGGAGTCGGCAGTCGATGTGAAGCGCCGGATTATCCGCGGGATGCAGAACGGCGGCAGCGTCGATCGGCTGATCGACCTGGCCAAGTCCGAGCAGAACCCGGAGCTGCGGCGCGATGTCGTGCGTGCGCTCGGCGTGACGCGCTCCTCACGCACCGGGGACGTCCTCGTCCAGATTTACAACACCGACACCAACGTCGATATCCGCAAGCAGGTCGTGAACGCGCTGTTCATCCAGGAGAACGCGACCGCACTGGTGGCGCTCGCCCGGAAAGAGCAGGACCAGAGCATGCGGAAAGAGATCGTGTCGCGGCTCTCGAACATGCGTTCGAAAGTCGCCACCGATTACATGATCGAGCTGCTCGGCAAGTAAGGATCCCGCCATGTCGAGGACCTTCGCCACCCTCGCGAGCGCTTTCCTGGTGATGACGGCCACTGCCGTAACCGGCGTGGCCGTCGGCCAGGCGCCGCGGTTGACCAACGGCCAGGTGACCACGCAGCCCGGTGCCGGCCTCGCGCAGGCGTTTCGTGCGGCTGTGAACGCGCAGGCCGCTACCGGCTGGATCGGCTACGGAGTGCCGATGGTGCCGGGCGATCGCACGATGTGCTGCTTCGATTCCGGCTCGACGTTCATCAACGGCAGCGTCCGGATGTCCAACGGTCAGGCGTGCTGCGGGATGTGCAGCATCGAACCCTCGGTCGACAGCACCACGCTGGCGTCCCGTCCGCAGGGCACACCGACGCCTGCGGGCGCGGTCAAGCTCGAGGGCCCCGATACGATGGTCGTGCTCTTCCGCGTGGTGAACCGCCAGGTCGAACGGATTCGCGTGTTCTCGGAAGACTGCGCTCTCGACGCGGGCGGGCGCCCAATCACCTGGCTCACAGGGGTCAACCCGGCGGAAAGCGTGACCCTGCTCGAATCGCTGATCGCCGCGCAGCCCGGCACCGATCGACGGGATCGCGTCGTCGACGGTGCGATCACCGCGATCGCGATGCATGAGGATGCCGCCGCGGACGCGAGCCTGGAGCGGCTGATCGCCACGTCGCAACCGCAGAACGTCCGGACCAGAGTCCCGTTCTGGCTCGGCAACGCGCGCGGGCCGCGCGGCCTCGCCGTTCTGCGCCGGATCGTCAAGGAGGATCAGTCGACCGAGGTGAAGAAGAAAGCCGTGTTCGGGATCTCGCAGAGCCCTGACGCCGGCGCCGTCGACATCCTGATCGACAACGCGCGGAACAACACCGACACCAGCGTGCGCGGCGAATCGATCTTCTGGCTGGCACAGAAGGCCGGCACCAAGGCGGCCGCCACGATCACCGAGCGGATCGACCAGGATCCGGATACCGAGGTCAAGAAGAAGGCGGTCTTCGCGCTCAGCCAGCTGCCGAAAGACGAGGGTGTCCCGCTCTTGATTCGCGTCGCGCGCACCCATACGAACCCGGCGGTGCGCAAGCAGGCGATGTTCTGGTTGGGTCAGTCACGGGACCCGCGGGCGGTCGATTTCTTCGCAGAAATACTCAAGTAGGGGGCTTCGTTCACCGGGGTCCGGGATCCGGGATCCGGGATCCGAGACGTCCCTGCTGGTTAGAGGCAACCAGGCCTAGTTCAAGGGCTTGTTGCCTCTGAGTACCACCACCCGGCGGACCCCGGCCCCCGGATCCCGGACCCCGATTAATGCACTCCGTGAGACGGCTGCAGTGAAGACGGATCCGCCCCCAGCCGCCGTATCGCCGTATCCCACATCGCCGCCGGATCGACATCGAACACGAGATCGATGTGCACGTCGCCGATCAACCACGCCGACTGCGCCAGTTCCTCGTCGAGCTGACCCGGACCCCAGCCCGCATAGCCGGCGATCACGCGGGCGCGCGGGGTCGGCTGCTGCACCAGCACGGTTCGCAGCAATTCGGGAGACGACGACAGGTGCAGCCCCTCACGGATCGTTCGATACTCGCCCGTATCAGGGGCGTCGTTCACCAGGATCCAGCCCAGTTCCGGTTGTACCGGTCCACCGATGTAGAGCTGCAGATCGTTGCCGCCGACGACCGGCGGAATCAGCCGGACCATGTCGCGGGCGGCCATCTCCGTCGGCCGGTTCAGGACCAGCCCGAAGGCCCCGTCGGGATTGAAGTCGCAGAGCAGCACCACGGTGCGGGCGAAGTTGGGATCCTGCATCTGCGGCATCGAGAGCAGGAACGACGGCTGAAAATCGTGGTCGGTCATGAGTTCGACTTCTCGCGTGCGATGGTTCCCGGATTCTGGACGAAATGGCCTTCGTCAGTCATCTCCTGCCTCGATCGCCAGCCGTCCGACGGCCCACGCGATGTGCTCCTCGACCAGCGGATCCCGGCACAGGGGGTCGTCGTGCGTCTCGAGCACGGCGGCCGCATCGGGATTGCCGCCGTTGCCGATCGCGACAGCCAGGTTCCGCCGCAGCCGCCGAACGCCGGCGCGCTTCATGGCGCTTCCCTTGAGAAGGGCGCGCAACTCGTCGTCGGTCCGCCGCCAGAGATCCAGCAACCGTGGCGCCGAGAGGCCCTCGCGCGGTTGCCAGGCGGTGTCCGGAGAAGATGCGGTCGTCGGACTGTTGTTATACGGACAGACGTCCTGGCAGATGTCGCAGCCGTAGGCGTGAGACCCGAGCAGCACCCGCTGCTCTTCCAGAATGGCGTCCTTGTTCTCGATCGTGAGATAGGACAGGCATCGTGTCGAGTCGAGCACGCCCGGCTCGACCAGCGCGCCGGTCGGGCACGCCGCGAGACACAAGGTGCAGGTTCCGCACTGATCGAAGATCGGCTCGTCGGGCTCGAGATCCAGGTTGCAGATGATTTCCGAGAGAAACATCCAGGAACCCAGCTCCGGGTTGATCAGGCAGGTGTTCTTGCCGATCCAGCCGAGCCCCGCGTATTGCGCGTAGACGCGCTCCTGCACCGGTCCGGTGTCGACGTACGCGCGCGCTTCGAATCCCTCGCCGCATGTCGCGTGCAGCCGTTCGAGCAGAACGTCGAGCCGGCGCTGGATGACGACGTGATAGTCCTCGCCCCAGGCATAGCGGGCGATCGCGGCGTGGTCCCGGTCGAGAGTGTCGGCCGAGTATGGATGCCCGGTGTTGTAGATGGTACCGAGCGAAATGACGGAGCGGGCCGACGGCACCACGTGGCGCACGTCCGCGCGGCGGTCGGCCGATCTGCGAAGGTACTCCATCCCGCCGGCATATCCGAGGTCGAGCCACTCGCGGAGGTATCGCAGCTCGACGTGGTCGCTGGCGGGTGCGATCCCGCAGAGATCGAAACCGGCGGCGGCTGCTTCGCGCTTGATCCCGGCAGAGGAAATCATGACCGCTGCCGGCCGTCCGATGGCGCCGCCGCTCATGGCCTACGTCACTGCCGCAACAGCTGGCGCAGCACGTACGGCAGAATCCCTCCGTGCCGGAACGCCACCAGCTCCTCGGGCGTGTCGATGCGCGTGGTTGCCACGATCTCGCGCACCGTGCCTTCGGCGTCGGTTGCGCGCACGGTCACCTCACCGCGCGGCCGCAGGGATTCCCCGACGCCGACGATGTCGAACGTCTCGCGGCCTGTGAGCTTGTAGGTGGCTGCGGTCTCTCCGTCCTTGAATTGCAGGGGGAGCACGCCCATGTTCACCAGGTTGCTGCGGTGGATCCGCTCGAAGCTCTCCGCGAGCACGGCCTTGACGCCGAGCAGGAGCGTCCCCTTGGCCGCCCAGTCACGCGAGGAGCCCGATCCGTATTCCTTGCCCGCAACGATCAGGAGCGGCACGCCGCGTTCGCGATACGTGACCGACGCTTCATAGATCGTCGTGACCGTACCCTCGGGCAGCAGCGTCGTCCAGCCTCCCTCGGTGCCCGGCGCAAGCTGGTTGCGCAGCCGGATGTTGGCGAACGTGCCGCGCATCATCACTTCGTGATTGCCGCGCCGTGCGCCGTAGGAATTGAAATCCTTCGGCGTCACACCCTTCGAAATCAGGTACTTGCCGGCCGGGCTGTCGGCCGGGATCGATCCGGCCGGCGAAATGTGGTCGGTCGTGACGCTGTCGCCGAGGACCGCGAGCGCCCGCGCGCGGAAGATGTCGGTGGGCAGCGTCGGCTCGGCGGTGATGCCCTCGAAGAACGGCGGATTCCGGATGTAGGTCGAGTCGTCCGTCCACTCGAACCGTTCACCGGTCGGGATCGGCAGCGACCGCCAACGGTCGTCGCCGTCGAACACGTGCGCGTACTGCTCGCGGAACATCTCGGACTTCACCGAACCGAGCATCGCTTCCTGGATCTCCCGTTCCGTCGGCCAGATGTCCTTGAGCATGACCGGCTGGCCGCTGGCGTCCTCACCAATCGGTTCGGAGGTGAGATCCAGCTGCATCCGGCCCGCCAGCGCATAGGCAACGACGAGCGGCGGAGACGCGAGATAGTTTGCCCGCACCTGGCTCTGGATCCGTCCTTCGAAATTTCGATTGCCGCTCAGCACCGACGCGACAATCAGGTTGCGCTCCTTGACCAGTCCTGAGACCGGCTCGGGAAGTGGTCCGCTGTTCCCGATACACGTCGTGCAGCCGTACCCCACGAGGTTGAACCCGAGCTCCGCCAGATACTCCAGAAGGCCGGCCGCCTTCAAATACTCGGTCACGACGAGCGAACCGGGTGCGAGACTGGTTTTGACCCAGGGTTTGACCTTGAGCCCGCGCTGAACGGCGTTGCGGGCGAGCAGGCCGGCGCCGATCATCACGCTGGGGTTCGACGTGTTGGTGCAGCTCGTGATCGCCGCAACCACGACGGACCCGTGGTCGAGTCCCTCCATCCCGGGGATGGTGGTTTCCGCCGACGCGACCGCGACCGGTGCGCTCGTCGCAGCAGGCTGAGCGTCCTCGCCCGGTTTCGCAGCCGGCGCGCCCCTCGGCTTCCGTTCCGAGAACATCACCTCGAGGGCTTGCTGGAACTTGTATTTCGCCTGCCGGAGCGACACGCGGTCCTGCGGCCGCTTCGGCCCGGCGAGGCTCGGCTCGACCGTCGACAGATCCAGCTCGATCGTGCTCGTGTAGACCGGATCCGCCGCCGCAGGATTCCAGAACAGCCCCTGCTCTTTCGCGTACGCCTCGACAATCTTCACGTGCGCGTCGTCGCGGCCGGTCAGCCGCAGGTAGTCGAGCGTCATCTCGTCGATCGGGCAAATCGCGATCGTCGCGCCATATTCGGGCGACATGTTGCCGAGTGTGGCGCGATCCGCGATGGTCAGGTACTCGAGGCCGGGTCCGTAGAACTCGACGAACTTGCCGACGACGCCGAGCTTGCGCAGCCGTTCGGTGATCGTCAGGACGAGATCCGTTGCGGTGGCGCCTTCAGGAAGCCGTTCGACAAGCCGGAATCCGACCACCTCGGGAATCAGCATCGAAATCGGCTGCCCGAGCATCGCGGCCTCGGCTTCGATCCCGCCGACGCCCCAGCCCACGACTCCCAGCCCGTTGACCATCGTCGTGTGCGAGTCGGTCCCGACCAGCGTGTCTGGATACGCAAGCAGCTCGCCGCCCGACTCCTCCCTGAAGATGACGCGCGCGAGGTACTCGAGGTTGACCTGATGGACGATCCCGGTATCGGGCGGCACGACGCGGAAGTTGTCGAAGGCGTCCTGGCCCCACCGCAGGAACGTGTAGCGTTCCTTGTTGCGCGTGAACTCGAGTGCCGCGTTGAGGTCGGCGGCGTTGCGTTCGGCGTAGTGATCGACCTGGACTGAATGATCGATGACCAGCTCGACGGGCTGCAGCGGGTTCACCCGGCGGGGATCGCCGCCGAGCCGCACGATCCCGTCGCGCATCGCGGCGAGATCGACGACCGCCGGCACGCCGGTAAAGTCCTGGAGCAGCACGCGGGCCGGTGTGAACGCGATCTCCTTCTGAACCTTCGACGTGACGTCCCATTCCGCCAGCGCCTGGATGTCCTCAGGATCCACGAAGCGGCGATCTTCTCGCCTCAGCAGGTTCTCCAGGAGGATTTTGAGTGAATACGGCAGCCGTGCCACCCCGCCAAAACGCTTTTCCAGCGCCGGAAGGCTGTAAATCTGGCAGGTCTGGCTACCCGCGGTGAGCCGCGCGCGCGTGTCGAAAGAATTCAGCGAAACCATCCCGCGATCATAGCTGACAACTGATCGGGGGTGAACCTTGGTTCGCGGTCCGTAGTCCGCGGTCCGTTGTCCGGCCGCTGCGGTTTCCGGGCTGCGGGCTGCGGACTGCGGGCTGCGGGCTGCGGGCTGCGGGCTCAGAACAAGTAGGACAACCCTCCGAACACAATCGGCTGCGTCCGCAGGCTCTCGTCGCTGTCGAAGCCCTTCTGGCGCGCCGAGAGTCCGCCCTCGAAGCGGAGGCCGAACCGGTGTGCGCCAGACCCGAACCAGAAATTCAAGCCGGCCAGCGCGTGATACTCCTGCCCCGTCTCGACGAGCTGATTGCCCTCGTGCAGTTCGCGCAGGTAGCCGGCGCCGCCCGAGAGATAGGGGATCGCGCTGCCCGAGGCGAATGCCAGGTCACGCAGATGCCAGAGCACCGAGCCTTCGAACAGGTAGTGGGACACTGTTTCGTCGGCCGTGACATCCGGTGCGTTTTCAGCGTCGCCGGACAGTCGCACCGATAACGTTGGACGCGCGTAGCGCATTCCCCCTTCGACCGAGAAGCTCTCGCTCAAATAGTAACCAAGCCGCACGAACGCACCGGGGAAACCCGACACCTCGGTGTCGCTGGTGAACAGATCGAACTTGTCGATCGGTGTGCTTCTCGTGAGCTCGGCGGTCATGCTGCCCATGTCGAACCCTGGCGCGAACATCCCTCCGCCCGAGGCTTCGATCGAGCCACGCTGAGGCGCGTCACCGCCGACAGAGACCTGGGCCTCGGCAATTGCCGTGAGGCTCAAGACCGCGATGAAGATCAGAAATGGTGTGGCGGCATTCCTCATTTCGGCGTCACCTTCACTTCGACGTCGCGTGTGCCTCCTCCCGGCGGGACGACGACAACGCGATCGTGGAAGTGGGCGCCGAAGTTGACGTCAATGTTGAGGCTCGAATCGAAGAAGCTCGAGATATCGGCATCGTCCAGGGGTTCGGTGCGGAGTGTGTAGGTGCCCGACTGCAGCCCGGCGATCGTGAACCCGCCATCGTTGTTCAGGGAGAAGCCGCCAACCAGCGCGCCGGTGCGCGTGTTGAAGGCGACCACGTGTGCCCCCAGCACGCCGGCGCCATTCTTCGTGACCTTGCCGCTGATGCTGCCACGGGTGCGCCGCGACTGCGTCGACGGGTAGATGTCGCTGATGCCGGCGATGTCGTCCTCCCGCAGCGTCCGGTCGTGGATGCTGCCGGGCGCGAACGCGATCGGAAACATCACCGACTCGGCGCCGAGCACGCGGCGGCCGCCGGCGATCATCTCGGTTTCACCCAGGGCCGAGTGGCCGAGTCCGAGCAGGTGGCCGATCTCGTGGACCGCAATCGACTGCACGTCGTGGCGCCCGGTGACGCCCTGCGCGTCGGTCGACCATGGAAAACTGGAGTTGAAGAAGATGTCGGACTCCAGGATCTCGCCGGTGGTCGTATCGATGATGAAGTTCGTCGCGCCCAGCACGCGATCGAGATCGGGACGGTTCTGATAGCCGAGCACCGTCATGCTGTCGCCGGTGGTCGGGTTCGCCGGGGTGGGGCCGGCGAACGTGAACGACAGATCGGCGTCTTCAACCGCGTCCCAGACCGCGAACGACGCCGCGATCGCACTCTGAAACTGCGGTGCGGTGACGCCGGTGGTGCCGCGATCGGTGACGTAGTAGCGCACCGGTTGGTTCGTCCACTTCAGATTGGCGGTCGTCGAACCGACACGGGTGCCGAGCTTCAGATACCCCAGCGCCGGAACGGTGCCCGCCACAAGGGCGAGCGCAACGAGAGCTGGCAGGGCCCTCCGCGTCATCGCGCGCCCCGCGGCGTCTCTCTCAGGACCGTCAACACCTCCGCGCCGAACGTCTCGAGCGGCAGCGAGCGCCGCGAGGCCGCCCCGCGGACGACCACCTCTGGCGTGTCCCCGCGCGCCAGCAGCGGCGGCGTCACCATCCGCCGCTGCGTGTCGATGTCGAGCGACACGCGGAACACGCCCTGATTCAAACCGAACACCGACGGGAACTCACGTCCCCGGCTGTTCAGGAAGAGGACGGCCTCGTCGCCGGTATTGAACTGCGGCGCCCCCACCAACACGTTCCGGTAGCGCCCAATCGTTCCGCCAGGCACCTTGAACACGAGCGCCTCACCGGGCCCTCCTTTCAGGTACGTGCCGACCTGGAAAGTCACGAGTGTGTCGACATTCTTGCGGTCGTCACTCCACTCGACCCTGGTCTCGGTCACGCGGCCGTAGGCGATGATGTCGGACCCGTTGACGATTTCGCGGAACTCCGCCGGCAACAGCACCGTTGCGCGGAGCGCGGCCGGCAGGAGGCAGATGACTGAGAACACCAGAGCACGCAATGCCATGCCCGCAGTCTATCGCGAGCGGCGGGCAATCTGGAGCACCGCGCGCGCCGCGCGCGCACTCGCCCCCGTTGAGCCGAGCCGCGTCCGGACTTCTGCGAGCTCGCGTCGCATCGTCGACCGTCGATCCGAATCCGTGAGGATCGACAGCGCTTCTGCCGCAACGCGATCGGGTGTGAAGTCATCCTGAATGAGCTCGGGCACGACCCGCTTGCCGGCGACCAGGTTGGCCATCGCGAAGGTATCCACGCGCACGAATCGGCGCCCCAGCCGGTAGGTCAGGGGCGACAGCCGATAGACGACGACCATCGGGCATTCGTGCAGCGCGGCCTGGACGGTGATGGTCCCGGAGGCCACCAGCGCAACATCCGCGACTCCGAGGACATCGTCTGCGCGCCCGTCGACGACGATCGCGGGCGGATGAAGCCGCTCGAGCGCTTGCAGCAGGTCCGCGGAGACGTGAGGCGCGCGCGCCAGGACGAACTGGCACTCCGGAAGGCGGCGGCGGATCTCCTGGCTCGCACCGACGAGGTCCGGCAGAATCGCGGCGACTTCGTTCCGCCGGCTGCCGGGCAGGAGTGCAACGACGGGCTTGTCGGTGCGCAGCCCGAGTTCAGCGGCAATCTCGGATCTGGCGCGCGTTGGCGGCATCACATCGAGCAGCGGATGGCCCACCCACTCCACCGGCACGCCCGCGTCCTGATAGATGTGCTCCTCGAAGGGAAAGATCACGAGGACACGATCGGCGAGCCGCCTCATCGTCTGCATGCGGCCCGGCCGCCAGGCCCAGAGCTGCGGGCTTATGTAGTAGACGACCGGCACACCGAGGCCGCGCATGGCATGCGCGAGCCTGAAGTTGAAGTCTGGAAAATCGATCGCAACGAAGACATCAGGGCGTTCGGCCTTCGCGGCGGCAACGAGGCGGCGATAGACGCTGAGCGTGCGTGGGAGGATGCGGACCACTTCGAGCAGGCCGGTCACCGACAGGCCGCTGAAGTCACCGAGCAGTTCCGCTCCAGCCGCACGGAGGCGCTCCCCGCCGAAACCAGTGATGACGGCTCCGGGCTCCTCCGCCCGAATCTGGCGGGCCAGCTCCGCGGCGTACATGTCGCCGGAGGGCTCGCCGCAGGAAATCATGACGCGCACGTGGCGGCAACTCTGCGAAGAGAAGGACGATCAGCTGGGCTTTGCGAAAACGCCGGGATCGATCGGCACGTTGAAGGCAACCTTGCGCATGATCCGGACGACCTCGCCGAGCTGCGGGTGTGCGACGGTCACAGAGAACGCGACCTTGATGCCATCCACGTCGCGATAGTCAGCGAAGCGCTCCTCGATCTCTCCGGCGGCGTCAGGACCGGGATACCGCGCCTGGACGATCAATCCCGAGTCGGGATCGATCACGAGCACGAGCGGTCCGCCTGGTTTCAGATCGACGTCGAGGACCGGCAGCATCCGCCCATCGAGCTGCAAGTCGTCGATGCGCCGCGCCTTGACCCGGCCGTCCGCGAGTGCCAGCAGCAGACTGATGGCATCGCGCTGGACGTTCCCCCGCATCGTCTGCGCGGCGCCTGGTGGGGCGACGTTCGTGCCGCGCGCATCCTGAACCCAGAAGGTCCCGCTGTCGAACACCTGGGACACCGTTCCCGCTGGCATCTGGCTGTCGATGCGAAACCCGCCGGGGTATCGGATCCGGATCGTGGTCGGGATGGTGAGCTTCTTCCCCTGCACCTCGACGATCGTGTCGCTGACGGCCTGGATGGTCCGGATGGATTTCAGCCTGGGGAGGCCGCCTTTCCCGCGCACGGCGCGCGCGACGAGCTCGCTCGCGTCCTCGCGCGTGGCGTTCCGGGCCGGCGCTGACGCGACCGGCGTTTGAAGAGCTGCAGGTTCGAGGCGCCCGCCATTCCCGGTTCCCGAACGACGCCGCAGCGCCGGCGAGCTCAAATCGAGCTCGCTGACCGGAATGCGCTCGTACTGCGAGAAGCCGACGCCGGCGAGCTGCCGCTCGAACCGCGACGCATCCCCGACGAGCACAATCGAGAGGCGATCCGGATGCAGATAGGTCCTGGCGACACGCTGAATGTCGTCGGGCGTCACGGCATTGACCCGCTCCCGGAAGGTCTCCAGCTCCTGCAGGTCGAGACCGTAGAACACCGCGTTCAGGACTTGCGTCGCGATCGCGCCGGGGGTCTCGATCGTCAGCGGAAAGCTGCCGGTCAGGTAGGCCTGCGCGTCGCTCAGTTCGCGCTCACCAACCCGTTCCTTCTGCAGCCGCCACATCTCGTCGACGATGAGCCGCAGCGTCTCACCGGTGGATTCGGAGCGGGTATCGGTTTCGGCAACGATGGTGCCCGCATCCTTCAATGTGTTGAGATCGGCCGAGGCACCGTAGGTCAACCCGCGATCCGAGCGCAGCACCCGGTGCAGCCGGTTCCCGCCTTCGCCACCCAGGATCTTGATCGCGAGATCGAGGGCCAGGTAGTCGGGGTGCTTCCGGGGCAGCGCCGTGTTGCCAACGCGAATCTCCGTCTGCACCGCGCCAGGACGATCGACGACGACCAGACGCCGCGCCGGGGCGGGCGGTGACTCCGCCTGGGCAGCCGCGTTTGCCGGTGCCTTGCCCCACGCTCCGAACGCGCGCTCCGCGCCGGCAAACGCCTCGTCAGTCGTCACATCGCCGACAACGGCCAGGATGGCGTTGTTCGCACCGAACCAGGTGCGGTGAAACGCGACGAGATCGTCACGAGTGATGCTGGCCAGCGATGCGGGTGTGCCGGAATCCGGCCTGCCGTACCGATGCGACCCGTAGACGAGGCGCTCGAACACCACGCCGGCCAGGTAATCGGGGTCATCGTAGTTGACCGTCATCGATGACAGCATCTGCTTGCGCTGCAGCTCGATTTCCTGGGGCACGAACGCGGGGTTCCTCGCGATGTCGGACACCATGTCGAGCCCGAGATTGAGGCTGTCCTTCATCACGATCGTGTAGAGGAACGTGTACTCGGTCGCCGAGCCGGAGCCGATCAAACCGCCAATCGAGTCGATCGTGTGCGCAATCTGCTCCGCCGACCGTGTCGTCGTGCCCTGGTCGAGCAGCGCCGCCGCCAGCGAGGCCACGCCCGGCTTGTCCACAGGATCCTGCGCCCCGCCCGCCCGCACCATCAGCCTGATGCTGACCGATGGCTGCTCGTGATGCGAAACGGCAATGACCTGCAGGCCGTTGGGGAGGATCTTGATCGCGTAAGGGGGAAACTTGACGTCGCGCGCGGCCAGCGGCTTCGGGGGCCGCTCGGATGGCCAATCCGGAACCTGCGCGGACGCGGGATTGATGCCCGCGAGCCCCACCAGCACTATCGTGGCGGCCGCCAGGCGGCGCCTCATCGTCCTCCTCCGGTGGCAGCCCCGCGCGGCATGATCGTCAGCACCAGCCGGTTCTCCGGCTTGAAGTAGGTCTGCGCGACCCGCTGGACATCGGCCGCGGTCGTGTTCATGAAGATGTCGAACTCGCCGTCCGCGGTCTTGACGTCGTTGTGGATGACCACGGCGTGCCCCAGCTGGGAAGCCTTCTCCTTGTTCGACTCGCGGCTGAGGATGTAGTCGCGCGTCCACTGGTTCTTGGCCTGTTGGAGCTCGTCCTGCGAGATCGGCTGCGTGCGCAGCTTGTCCAGCTCGGCGATGAGCGCATTGACGGCGTCCTCGGGCTTCTGCCCGGGCTGCACGATCGCCACCGCGAAGAACAGGTTCGGGTCCTCGATGATGTTGCCGCCTCCAAACGCGGCGAGCGCGAGCTGTGTCTCGTAGACCAGCTTGCGGTAGATCCTCGAGCTCTCGCCGTCGGAGAGCACCTTCGATGCGATGTGAAGCGGATACGAATCAGGGTTGCCGTCGAAGGTGATGTGGTACGCAACGACGACGACCGGCAGCGGCCAGGTCTCCTCGAGGCGGACGCGGCGCTCTTTTGTCTGGGGAGGCTCCTGGGGAATATCGCGCGGCACCGGCCGCGCCGACTTCGGAATCCGGCCGAGATACTGCTGCACCAGCGCCGTGGCTTCCTTCGTGTCGAAGTCTCCCACCAGGACGAGGGTCGCGTTGTTCGGGACGTAATAGGTCCGGAAGAAGTCGCGTACGTCCTCGATCGACGCGGCCTCGAGATCCTTCATGCTGCCAATCGTGGGGTGCTTGTATGGGTGAACCGAGAAGGCCTGGTCGTACACGATCTCGTTCAGGCGGCCGTACGGCTGGTTCTCGACCCGCATCCGGCGCTCTTCCTTGACGACCTCGCGCTCGGTCTGGAATATCTTCTCTTCGATCCGCAGCGACGCCATCCGGTCCGCCTCCAGCCAGAGAACCAGCGGGAGATACTGCGCCGGGAAGGTCTGCCAGAACACCGTGGAGTCCTCGTTGGTGTAGGCGTTGCTCTGCCCGCCCACACTCGAAATCCACGACGGGTGCCCCTCGGGCTCGACGTTCTTCGAGCCCTTGAACATCATGTGCTCGAACAGGTGCGCAAAGCCGGTCCGGCCGGGCCGCTCGTTCTTCGACCCGACGTGGTACCAGACCTCGGCATGCACGATCGGCGTCGAATGGTCCTCGAGAAAGACGACCTGCAACCCGTTGGCGAGCGTCGTCATCGTGTAGTTCAGCCGCGGGGGCCTGACGGCAGCGCTGGCGCCGGGATCGACGGTCAACAGCGCCGCCGCCGTCACCACGGCGGCGGCGAGTCGCTTCCGGGTGAAAGTCATGAAATCCGATTATCGCAGCTCCGACTCCTTTTCGAGCTCCGTGACCCGCCGCTCGAGATCCGAGAGCAGCCGGCGGAGCTCGGGAAGCCTCCGGAACACTGCGGTTGCCTTCAACCAGTCGCGGGTGGGAATCGCGGGGGATCCAGAGACGGAACTGCCGGGATCTACGGAATGAGGAATGCCGGTCTGTGCCGTCGCGACCGTCCCTTTTCCAATCGTGAGGTGGCCAACCACCCCGACCTGGCCGGCAAGGATCACCTGATCCTCGATGACGGCGCTGCCTGCGACCCCGACCTGCGCCGCGAGCAGCACGTTCTTCCCGACCTGAACGCCGTGGGCGACCTGCACCAGGTTGTCGATCTTGGAGCCGGCGCCGATGCGGGTCTCCCCGACTGCAGGACGGTCGACGGTCGTATTCGCCCCGATTTCGACATCGTCTTCGACGACAACCTGGGCGATTTGCGGAATCTTCTCGTGGCTGCCGTCGCGTCGCCGCGCGAAGCCATACCCGTCCGCGCCGATGACGACTCCATCCTGCAGCACGACGCGATTCCCGAGAGTGACGCGTTCACGGATCGACACCTGCGCGTGGATGAGGCAGTCGTCGCCGATTTCCGCGAACCGCCCCACGCTCACGTGCGACTGCAGGATGGTTCGCGCACCAATGCGGGCGCCCTCGCCGACGAACACGAAAGGACCGATGGCGGCGTCGGGCGCGACGACAGCGCCGGGTTCGACGAATGCCAGCCGGTGGATGCCGGGAGCTGGACGCCACGCGTCGGCGAAGAGCCCCAGCGCCCGCGCGAATGTCAGGTATGGATCCGCGGTCCGAAGAACGGCGCAGGGAATGCCGGAGACCGACGGCGCGGCGATCATGGCCGATGCCCGTGTCCGCCGGAGCGCATCGGCGTATTTCGGGTTGGCAAAGAAGGTCAGCTCACCAGGGCCGGCGTCTTCGATCGCCGCGACACGCGTGATGTCGATGTCGCCGTCTCCCTCGACCGTGCAATCTATGTGTTGATCGCGGGGCCCCATCCCCGCGAGCCGAGCGGCCAGTTCTCTCAGCTTCACGTCGACACTGCGCTGCGCTGAAAGAAGCTGACCAGATGCTCGAGTCGCAGCGTTTCCGCAACCGCATGCACGCGCGGTTCCCGCTGAACCGGATCGAGTGTCAGGACGCGCCTGAGTTCGGTCAGCGGCCCGCTGCGCTCGTTGATCCACGCGACCTCGCCGACCCCGCGCGTGGCGCCGCGGAACGAGAGGTAATGGCCGACAACACGGAACGCGAAGTAGTAGCCCACCAGATTCGGGCCAGGAACCGCGAACAGGACCACGCCGAAAATGATCATCAGGATCGAATCGATCACCAGCCACTTCCGGTGTTTCTTCAGATCGCGCGTGAGGTGATCCCGCCGGATGGCTACGGCGTCGGATTCCTGCATGTCGTCAGGATAATGCAGGCACGCACGGTCCTGCTTTCGCAGGTGCCACAACAGCTTCTGCTCGGCGATCGCCTCGGCCACCCAGCGCATGGTCTTCGCCTGGATCCGGCCGACCCAGCCACGTGGCACGTCGCGGGGCGTGCCCTGGCGGCGCTCCCGCTCGGCATCGGCAATCATCTCGCGGAACCGTTGCACGAGCCGCCGGAAGCGGCCGGAATGGGCTTCCCCTTCGGCCTCCTCAGGGTCGTCGGGAATCTCGCAATACAACTCGTAGCGCTGGGGACCGACGGGCACGAGATAGACGTCCATGGACGGGTTCTACGATAACTCGGGTTTAGAAGGTTCAGAGAGAACCCGTGAATCCTGCATAGTAATATCCGCCCGATGCGCGGCGTCCTCGCGCTGATGATCGTGCTGCTGGCCGGTCATCCCGTCCAGGAACAGCTGAAACTGGAGATCCGTACCTACCGCGGCACGGAGGACGTTTCGGCGGCAACGCGGGTGATCGTGCATCGCGCCGGACAGCGTGAGAAGCCGGTCGGCCAGATTTCGCCTGGCAAGAGGACAACCCTCGGGGTCGTTCCAGGCGTCTACGATGCCCAGGCCATCCACGAAAAAGATGGGCGGGTGCTGAATATCCGGTGGGCCGAGCGATTCCTCGTCATGCCCTACCCCGATGAAGATGGCCATCATCTTGAGGTGATCAACTTCATGAACGGGTTCGGCGCCCTTCAGATCCGCTGGGCCGGCAACGCCACGCCCGGACCCGACGCCGATGTCGCGCTCTTCACCGCCGAGCAGCATTCGCAGCCGGTGGCGGTTCCGGCGAGTCCCGGCCCGTATGCGCTGTTCGTCGTGCGGGCCGGCAAGTACGATGTGCTGGTCAGGCGGGGAAGCGTCCCCACCTGGCACCGCGGCATCGAGGTTCCACTGGATCGCACGCGGCTGTGGATCGTGCAGTAACGATCACACCACCCGGCGGCCGCTGATCAGCCGGAAGACAATGACGACGAGCGCAATCACGAGCAGGACATGAATCAGTCCGCTCGCAACCTTGAACGCGAGTCCCAGCGCCCAGAGCACCAGCAGAATAACGACGAGAGTCCAGAGCATGTCGATCGGCCTCCTGCCGTCTCGTGGGGTTCAGATCTTGTATTCCGGTTGAAAGACAGGATCTGACCCCGAACGGCTGCGGCCCTGAGTGCAACCGAGATGCCACGAGCGCACCAATGACCCCAATCCCGGACCTGGAATTGATTCGTCGGCTCCTGACCGCTGCTGTGCTGGGTGCAGTGCTGGGGTTCGAGCGGGAAGTCCGTCAGAAGAGCGCCGGGCTTCGCACGAACATCCTCATCGCGGTCGGGGCGGCGCTCTTCACGCTGATGTCACTCGAGCTGGCCGGGCCGGGTGGCGACCCGGGACGCATCGCGGCACAAATCGTCACCGGCATCGGCTTTCTCGGGGCCGGTGCGATCATGCGCACCGACAGCGGCATTCACGGGCTGACGACCGCCGCCACGGTCTGGGTCAACGCGGCAGTGGGTGTGGCCGCCGGCGGCGGGTCCTACCACCTCGCGTTCATTGCGACCGGTGTGACCGTTGTCGCGCTGCTGGTGTTGCACCCGCTCGAGAACGTGATTGCGACCCGGTTCAGCCGACCCGACGACGACCAGGCGCGGAAGAAGACGCCGTAGCAGCAGCCTTCCGCCTGAAGGCGGAAGCCACGCGACCTGAAGGCGGAAGCCACGCGACACAATCTGTGACTCGTGGCTTCCGGCCCTTCGGCGGGCTCAGGGCCGGCCCGAGCTCAGTCGAGGGCCGGCTTTAGCCGGAAGATCAGACGCGCGAGGCTGATTTCGCTGTCACACGCCACTGGTGGCGCGCCACTAGCCCTCCCTCCGCACCCTGCGCGGAGTGCGCGGCGGCTCGAGCGGCACCCGCGGACGGCCGGCCTCGACCCACGCGGCGGCGATCATGGACGCCGATGCCGTGATCGCTTCGCCGAGCCGGCGCTCGAGAATCGGCCTGACCCGGCCGAAGAACGTCCTGAAGTACTCGTCGTCGTACAGCTCGCGCCCCTTCACCGCGTCCTCGTCGGCGCCGAGGATTGTCCGCGTCAGTGGGACGCCAGAAATCAGTGCGTCGAAGATCAAATCGCGCGGGTTACGCACCGGGCCGATCGCCTTCGGCACGACCCGGAGGATCGCGCGGTTGCGCTCGAACAGCTCCGTCTCGAAGCGCGAGTGAATGCCCCACTGCCCCGTCAATTGACCGTCGTAATTGACGACCGCATGGAACGGCACGTGTGCATCCGATACGTAGTGCGTCAGGATCGACGAGAAGAACTTGATGTTGTCGCGTGAATACGGTGCCTGCTGTCGAAACGCGTCGACGAGCTTCTGGTAGATCTCGACGCTGCGCCAGGGCACCTGACCGTTCTTCTCGACGAACTCCAGCCCGTACCGCTTGATCGCTTCTTCCCGCTCCCGTGGAAAGTTCGGGAAGGGGTACGGTCCGTACGCGTCCATGTCGAGAAAATGCCGCGGCGGTTCCTGCTCCCAGCCGGCCGTCCGCCACAGGTCGGGATCGATGACGTGCTCGACGATCGTGGTCTGGTATTTCTGGAAGAAAGGGCGGATCTCGGGGGGCAGCAGCGCAATCGCGCGCGTCATGATGTATTTGTGCGGCTCGAATCCCCAGGCCGAGGCCGGTGTTGGCAGGAACGTCACGAGCATCAGGACGAGAGAAACGATCGACGACCGGGTTCGCATTTCCTGCATTCTCACTTTCGCATCAGCCGCCGCAGCGTTCTCAGGTTGCGGGCGTCCCAGGGATCGACGTCGCTCCGCCGGCGGCTCTCGGGGGTATCGAGTTTCGGCGTTTCGAGCAGCATCGGCAGGCCCGCGAACCGAGGATCGGTCACGAGTCGACGAAACGCCTCCAGACCGAGGCAGCCCTTGCCGATGTGCTCGTGGCGATCGACGCGGCTGCCGCAGGGCTTCTTCGAATCGTTCAAGTGAAACGCCTTGAGCCGATCGAGACCCACCAGCCGATCGAATTCGCGGAACGTCTGAACGTATCCTTCTTCGGAGCAGATATCGTAACCCGCCGCGAGCAGATGACAGGTGTCGAGGCAGACGCCGACGCGTGGCGATCCGTCGAGCCCCTCGATGATCTTCGACAGGTGCTCGAACCGGTGCCCGAGGTTCGTTCCCTGGCCTGCGGTGTGTTCGAGCAGGATGAGCGGCGCGCCGCCCCGCCGGGTTCGCAGCAGCGCCCGCAGCCCGGACGCGATCAGGCGGAGACCGTCGGACTCGGTGCTGGTCGTGAACGAGCCCGGATGCATCACCAGGCCCTGCAGTCCCAGGGCGTCAGCGCGGTCGTATTCCTCGAGCAGCGCGGCCAGCGACTGCTCCCGCAGTGCGGGCGCCGCCGCGGCGATGTTGATCAGGTAGCTGTTGTGCGCGATAACCGGATGGATGCCGGTATCCGCGACGCGGCGCCGGAACAGCACCATCTCGTCGTCCGGGATCACGCGGGCCCGCCATTGCCCCGCGGACTTGGTGAAGATCTGGAGCGCCTCGCAACGGCTGGCCACGGCGCGGTCGACCGCGCGAGGCAGTCCACCGCTGATCGACAGGTGTGCCCCGAGCCGCGGCATCAGTCCCCGAAGACTTCGGCCGCAAACCGGAAGAAGCGGGCGCCATGGCGCCACGCGTCGGGCCGGAGACCGGCCTTGATGCAAGTCTGCCGCAGGAACTGCTCGCCGTCCCAGCCCCATTCGGTGGCCACCTGCGGCAGCAGGAGGCCGCGATGGAATCCCTGTTCCGCGACGAGACCGTGTACCCCGATGGTGAACGCATCCGGCTGCGCGTCGATCGCTTCGAGCGCGCCGAGCACGGAAATCTCGAGCGAGAGGTCTGGCAGTTCCTCGGGGCTCACCGGCGGAAACCGGGGATCTTCGCTGGCAGAGTCAGCGGCGCACCGGATCACCTCCGCGGCCAGCCCGGTCCGGTTCTGCAAGGTCCCCAGGCATCCGCGCAGTTGTCCCCGCCGTTTGATCGTCACGAACACTCCGGACGCGTCCGGCAGGTCGAGCGGGCCAGGAGCCACGGGGGGACAGCCGGTGACCTGCGACTCGATCGACGCGCGCGCCAGATCCAGCAGCGCGCGGCGCTGTTCGCTCGTCAACATGGTTTACTCGGTACGGCCTGCATCGAAATTTCCGAATGCGGCCGCGAGATACCCCACGACGCCGGTGTAGTCGCCTGACACCTCGCCAGAATGGGCGTACTTCAGCACGCGCCCATCCGTCGCCCCCAGCTGGCGCGCCGCCATCATCACGGCGATCGCAGGACCGCCGCCGCACGCGACGTAGCGGCCTCGCTCGTGTTCCGGATACTCCTCGAACAAGTCGAGCAGCCCCTCCGGATCGAAGGCCGAGACGCGTGCCTGAACCCGCCCGTCGAGACGCTCAGCCGTCTGCGCATCGAAGTAATGAGACAGGTCCGTGCTGCCGACCAGCAAGGCCTGCCGCCCCCGGCACGCCGCAGCCAGGGCATCGGCGAGCCCGAGAATGGTGTCCCGCGTCTGGAAGCCCATGACGAGCGGGACGATTTTCGCGGCGGGAAACAGCCGCCGCACGAACGGCAGCTGCATCTCGAGCGAATGTTCGCGCTGGTGGGCGGACGGCAGCGTGCGAACAACCGGGCTGCTGGACAGTGCGGCGGCGACAGCGCCGTCGATGAGGGCCTCTCCCAGGGGTGTCGCGAACGCCCCGTCAGGAAAGATCGAGACCCCGTCGAACGCGACGAAGTGCGACGGCCCGGCGAGCACGATGACGTCGAACCGGCCCGAGGCCGCGGCGCGATACGCATGCGCGCCAACCGGACCGGAAAACATCAGCCCCGCATGCGGCGCGAGCACCGCCTGGATGGGCCCACCAGTCCAATCCTCGGCGTGCTGCAGATAGCCGTCGACGTCCCGCGTGAGCGCGCCGGCGGTGCCGGGATACCACGTGCCTGCGACGGCGGCGGGGCGAATGGGCAAGGGTGTGTCTCCTTTCGCGGGCTCGCGGGTTCGGGGGTTCGCGGGTTCGGGGAGCCGGTGGTACTCAGAGGCAACCGGAGCAACTCCAAGCGGCTAGTTGCCTCTGGGTACCACCGGCTCTGCCCGAACCCGCGAACCCCCGAGCCCGCGAACCCCCGGCTTTCGTCACATAACCCCGTGTTAGCATCGCCGAATGTCTTCCACGCTCGCGCCAGACGAAGTCGAACGCATCGCGCGGCTGGCGCGGCTCTCATTGACCGCCGAGGAGCGCGATCTGTTCGCGCGGCAGCTCACGGCGGTGTTGCAGTATGCCGAGCAGCTGCGTGAGGTCGATACCGAGGGGGTCGCGCCCACGTCGCACCCGCTCGCCCTCAGTGCGCCTCTTCGCGAAGACGAAGTACGGCCGTCGCTCCCCCGCCCCGACGCGCTGGACCAGGCGCCCGACGCGGATCGCGAGGCGGGCCTCTTCAAGGTACCACGGGTGCTCGGCGCATGACGCTCCCGACGACCGCAGGCGCCATCCGCCGCGCGGTGGCGTCCGGCAGAGTGACCGCGACGGAGGTCTGTCAGGCCGCGCTCGGCCGGATTCGGGAAGCCAACGGCCTCCTCAATGCGTTCCGGTATGTGGACGACGAGGGAGCTCTGGCGCTCGCGGCGGAGATCGATCGCCGGCGTGAAGAGCTGATGCACCTGCCGCTCGTCGGCGTGCCGGTGGCTCTCAAGGACAACATCTGCACCCGCCGGATGCCAACGACGGCTTCATCCCATGTGCTCGAGGGCTATCGCCCGCCGTACGACGCGACGGTGGTCGAGCGCCTCGAAAGCGCGGGAGCGGTGATCGTCGGCAAGACCAATTGCGACGAGTTCGCGATGGGATCGTCGACGGAGAACTCCGCCTACGGCGTGACGCGGAATCCATGGAATCCGGAACGGATTCCGGGCGGGTCGAGCGGCGGATCCGCGGCCGCCGTCGCCGCCCGCCTGGTGCCGCTCGCGCTCGGCTCCGACACCGGGGGATCGATCCGCCAGCCGGCCGCGCTGTGCGGCGTCACGGGCTTCAAGCCCACCTACGGGCGGGTCTCACGCTACGGGCTCCTCGCATTCGCGTCGTCTCTGGATCAGATCGGCCCGATCGCCGCGTGTGTCGAGGACGTGGCGCTCGTCACCAGCGTCCTGGCGGGCCACGATCCGCGCGATGCGACCTCCGCCAATGCGCCGGTGCCGGATTTCGCGGGGGCGGTCAGCGAGGGGTCGCTGACCGGTCTGCGCGTGGGCGTCCCGCGAGCGTTGATCGCGAACGGCGTGGAACCCGACGTCCTGGGAGCGGTCCAAGCAGCGCTCGAGGTCCTGGCGGGCCGCGGTGCGAAGCTCGTCGACGTCGACCTGCCTCACAGCCGGCACGGCATCGCCGCCTACTACCTGATCGCGACGGCCGAGGCGAGCTCGAACCTGGCGCGCTACGACGGTGTCCGCTACGGCGTGCGCAGCCGCGGCGATCGCACGCTCCTCGACATGTACGAACACACCCGCGGCCAGGGGTTCGGACCCGAGGTCAAGCGCCGGATCATGCTCGGGACCTACGTCCTCAGCGCCGGCTACTACGACGCCTACTATCGCAAGGCCCAGCAGGTGCGCACGCTGATCAGCCGCGATTACGACTCGGCGTTCGAACAGGCCGACGTGATCGCGTTGCCGACGAGCCCCACGGGCGCCTTCCCGCTCGGCGAACGCACGTCGGATCCGGTCTTGATGTACCTCGCCGACGTCTTCACGGTTGGAGCGAACCTTGCGGGCGTGCCCGCCATCTCGGTGCCGTGCGGCTTCACGTCGGCACAACTGCCGGTCGGCCTCCAGCTGACGGCGCGCAAGATGGACGAAGCGACGCTGCTGCGAACGGCAGCGGCGTACGAACAGCTGACCGACTGGCACGAGCAGTCGCCCGTCAATCGGTAGTCCCGCCGGAGCAGCGTTTATCAGAGACTCGGGACTCGCTGCGGCTCAGGACGCACCAGGTACCAGACCAGTGCGATCAGGAAGATCAGCGGGATCGCCGGCACGAGGACGGCCGTCGCGACCGCGATCGCCACGACGACGAACACGGTGGCGAGAACCGGCAGCGCGATCAGGAAGATGACGCCCCCGACCAGCAGCTTGATCAGCAGCAGGGGCAGGAATAGAAGCGCGCCGAGCAACCAGAAGACCAGCCGGACCGGCAGCAGCACCAACCAGAGGATGGTTTTCAGGATGAGCCCCGCGGTGAGCACCAGGCAGACCATCGCTACGCCAAACAGCAGAAGCGCGCCCAGTTCGATCATCGACTGCGTGCGGCCACACGACGGCCGCCTCCTTTAAGGGCGAATTACGCGATCGTGACCCGGGAAGTTCCGGTGCCTGACCTCGGACGGACTCAGTCGTGACCGCGGCGGCCGGCGCGGACGTCCTCCATCGTCGGCAACGTGTAGTCGATCACGCCCTGCCGCACCTCCTCCATCGCCACCCGTTCGAGCTTGTGCGGTGAAGCGTGCGTGCGCTGCAGCCGCGGCAGCGCGCCCCGGCGCAGCTGTTTGGCGCGCTGAGCTGCGACGTCGACGAACAGAAAGCGACTGGTGATGGGAGCGGCAGGCTCGGCCGAAGCCTCTGCGCCGGTTGTGCCATGAGAATCAGCGGTTTGCGCCATGGTCAATAGCACAGAGTACATGAAGTCCCCGCTGAGTTCTAGCCGTGAATTGACGGAAGAGGTGCCGAAAAACAAGGGCCGGGAGAGTCCCGGCCCTGTCGAACCGCCATTCGCGCGCCTTTACTCGACGTTGACGGCGATCTGCTTCGGCTTCGCTTCCTCACGCTGCGGCAGCCGGATGGTCAGCACCCCGTCCTTATAGGACGCGCTGATCTTGCCTGCGTCCACCGTGTTCGGGAGTGTGAACGAGCGGGAGAACACGCCGTGGCGGCGTTCGATGCGCTGGTAGTTCTCCTTCTTCACTTCCTGCTGGACCTTCCGCTCACCCTTCAGCGTCAGCACGCCGTTCTCGAAGGTGAGATTGATGTCCTCACGCTTCATGTCCGGGAGCTCGGCCTTCACCACCACCTCGTGCGCGTCGGTCTCGTAGATGTCGACCGCCGGCACCCAGGCGCGCGAAAACGCCTCACCGTAGAAATCCGTGAACATGCGGTTCAGACGCTCGATCTCCATGGTTGCGAGCTCACGAGCCGGTTCCCAGCGAACGATTGCCATTACCTGCCTCCTATGTCGAACGCCTCGAACTCTCTCGAGGGGAATTGATCTTCAAAAACTATACGAGCATGATTAGCTATTGTCAAGCATATTATATTAGTGTATAAGACTAATATTTTTGCCCTACTGGACTGAGAAGGAACCAGAGTAAGTCGCGTCTCTTCCCTCTCTGCTGCGAGGTCCGGGCTACAATACCGGCTACTGTGGCCCACATTTATTGGGAGCATCGTGAAGTGCTCGACGATCCGGGTCTGAGGCGCCTGCTCGAAGGAGAGGACGGCCCGAGCGCCGCGGGCGACTGCACGCCCCCCATGGATGTCGTGGAGACCTCCACTGCCGTCGAAGTGTTGATGGACCTGCCTGGGGTGTCCCGCTCCCACATCACCGTCGTGTTCTCGCAGGGGACGCTTGTCGTAGCCGGCCGAAAGGTGCCCGCCTCGTGCGCGCATCGCGAAGCGGCGTTTCATCTCGCCGAGCGCGGCTTCGGAGGGTTCGTCCGGGCGGCGCGCTTGCCCGGCGCCTTCGACGCAGGACGGGCGCAGGCCTCGCTCGCCGACGGCGAATTGCGAATCGTCCTGCCCCGTATTCAGGAGCGTCGCGGCCGCGACATCCGTATCGACGTCGCCGGGGCCTGATGAAGCTTCTGTTCATCGGGGACATCTTCGGCAAGCCCGGACGGGAGATCGTGCGCCGCGGCCTGCCGGCGCTCATCGAGCAGCATGCCGTCGATTTCGTGGTCGCCAACGGGGAGAATGCCGCGGCCGGCTTCGGCATTACCGGGGACATTGCGGACGCGCTGTTCGGCTACGGCATCGACGTGATGACGTCGGGCAATCACGTCTGGGACAAGAAAGAAGTCCTGGACTACATTCCGCGCCAGCCCAAGCTACTGCGCCCCGCCAACTTTCCGGCCGGCGTGCCTGGCCGCGGGTCGTATCTGGGCCGCACGCGGACGGGCGAACCAGTCGGAGTCGTGAACGTCATGGGGCGGATCTTCATGAACCCGCTCGACGACCCGTTTGTCGTCGCGCTGCGCGAGATTGAGGCGCTCCGGGCGAAGACGCGCGTCATCATCGTGGATTTCCACGCGGAAGCCACTTCGGAGAAGGTCGCCATGGCCTGGCACCTGGACGGCCGCGCGACCGCGGTCCTCGGCACCCACACGCACGTGCAGACCGCTGACGAGCGGTTGCTCCCGAAAGGCACCGCGTGCATGACCGACGTCGGCATGACCGGCCCGCACGATTCGATCATCGGCGTCACGGTCGAGGCCGCGCTCGGGAGGTTCCTGACGGCGATGCCGGCCCGATTCGAACCGGCGTCCGGCCCCGGACGGCTGAATGCCGCCATCATCACCGCCGACCCTGCAACCGGCAAGGCCACGCGCATCGAGCGCCTCAACATGTCTCACGACGAGGTCGAGGCCATGGCCGCCTCGCACGCCAGTTCCGGGGGACCGCTCGCGCATTCACGTACCTGAGATGCCAGGCCTGTTCGACGAGCCGTTCGAAGAAGAGCCCGTTTTCCGCGAGGACGGCGCCCCGGTTCGTGCGCGGCGCAGGGTCGTCTCGGTCTCCGAAGTCACTGCCGGGATCCGGATGGCGATCGAGTCGGGCTTCGGCGAGCTCTGGATCGAGGGAGAAATCTCCAACTGCCGGGTGTGGAACACGGGCCACGTCTATTTCACGCTCAAGGATTCCGCGGCGCAGCTCAAAGCCGTGATGTTCCGGTCGGCGTCTCGCTACCTGAAGTTCAAAATCGAAGACGGCATTCACGTGGTGGCGCGGGGACGGCTCAGCGTCTACGAGCCGAAAGGCGAATATCAGCTCGTCTGCGAGCACCTCGAGCCGCACGGGCGCGGGGCGCTGCAACTGGCGTTCGAGCAGCTGAAACGAAAGCTCCAGGCCGAAGGCCTGTTCGCCGCCGATCGCAAACGGCCCATCCCCTCGCTGCCGAACAAGATCGGCATCGTCACCTCGCTCGATGGCGCCGCGCTGAGGGACATCCTGAAAGTACTCAGCCGCCGCCATCCGAATGCGCACATCGTGGTGCGGCCCTGCAAGGTGCAGGGGGATGGTGCTGGTGACGAGATCGCGCGGGCCCTGAAAGCTCTCGCAAAGGTCCCCGGCGTCGACGTCATCATCGTGGGCCGCGGCGGCGGATCGATCGAGGACCTGTGGGCCTTCAACGAGGAGCCGCTGGCGCGGACCATCGCGGCCTGCCCTGTCCCTGTGATCTCCGCGGTGGGACACGAGGTCGACGTCACGATTGCTGATTTCGTTGCCGATCTCCGGGCGCCGACGCCGTCGGCGGCAGCCGAGATGGTCGTCACCGCGAAGGAGGAATTCGCTGCCCGCATCGATCGCCTGCAGGGCCGCCTGACGGCCGCGATGCGCGCCGGGATCCAGCGGCGGCGGAACGTGGTGCACCTGCTGACCAGCCGCCGGGGACTCGCCGGATGGCAGGTGCGGGTGGCGATGCAGGGGCGCCATGTATCGGAGCTGTCGCATGCGTTACGTCGCGCAACGACCGGACTGATTGCGCGTCGGCTCCGTGAGCACCAGCACCGGGCAGCCCGCCTGGAAGCCGGCGACGTGCGGCGGCGGCTCGCGGCGATGCGGGGCAGGCTCGGCGCGGCAGATTCCAGGCTCCACGTCATCGCGGGCCGGGTCCACGAACGAGCAGAGGCGCGCTTCACGGCGCTCGCCGGCCGGCTGGAGACCCTCAGCCCGCTCGCGGTGCTGGCCCGCGGCTACGCCGTCTGCTGGAATCAGGATCGGACGGCCATCATCCGCCAGGCGTCGGCCGTCACGGCTGGCGACAGGGTCCGCGTGACCCTTCACGAAGGAGAGATCGACTGCGAGGTGCGCAGCGCCCATGGATCCGACAATCAAGGACTTTGAATCGGCGAGCGCCGAGCTCGAAGCGATCGTCAAGAAGATGGAAGAGGGAGACCTCACGCTCGAACAGGCGCTGGAGCTGTACGAGCGCGGCGTGCAGCTGTCGCGATTCTGCCACTCGAAACTCGAGGAAGCAGAACGCCGGCTCGAGATTCTCAACGAGCGCGGAGAGCTGAGGCCGGCCCACGCGGCGATGGGCCTGACCCCGTCCGACGAGAGCGGCAAGTCACGGTGACGTCCTCCGGCCCGCTGCAGACCTGGCTCGCCGACACGCGCGAGATCGTGGAGCGTGCACTCGACCGGTATCTCGCGACCGGTGAACGGGCGCCGGCGATCATTGCCGAGGCGATGCGCTACAGCCTGTTTGCGGGCGGCAAACGCCTGCGTCCGATGCTGGTGCTCGCGGCCGCCGAGGCGACTGCCGCGTCTGCCGGTCTGGCGGTGGAGGCCGCCGCGGCTCTCGCGCTTCCCTCCGCGTGTGCCCTCGAGCTCATTCACACCTACTCGCTCGTACACGACGATCTTCCCGCGATGGACAACGACACGCTCCGGCGTGGCCGGCCGACGGCGCACGTCGTCTACGGGGAGGGCACGGCCATCCTTTCGGGCGATGCGCTGCTGACGGAAGCGTTCGTGCTCCTGTCGCGTGAACCGCGACTCGAGGCGGCTCCATCGGTCAGCGCTGCCGAGCTCGCGCAGCGCAAGCTGGAGGCAATCCGAACCATCGCCGAAGCCGCCGGTGCTCATGGCATGGTTGGAGGGCAAGCGCTCGATTTGAAGGCGGCCGGGCCGGAGGCAGCGCCACTCGGAGAAGTGGAGCTACGGGAAATGCATGCCAGGAAGACCGGCGCGCTGCTTCGGGCAAGCGCGGTGGCCGGCGCAGTCATGGCCGGAGCGCCGCCGGAGGTGCTCGCCGCGATCGCCGCCTACGGCACGCACATCGGCCTGGCGTTTCAAATCGTCGACGACATTCTCGACGTCGAGGGGGCGTCGGCGGTACTCGGCAAGACCGCGGGCAAGGACGCCGCGGCCGGCAAGCCGACCTATCCTGCGCTCTACGGCATCGACGAGTCGCGTCGGCGCGCCGAGACGAGCGTCGATCGCGCCCTCGAGGCCATCGCCAGGGTGGAAGTCAGCGGTCAGCTTCCGGCGATCGCGCGATGGGTGGTGGCGCGCAGGCATTGAAGAACGCGGATCGGCTCGACGCCGTGCTCGTCGAACGTGGACTGGCCACCACGCGCGAGCGGGCGCGGGCGCTGATCCTGGCCGGGCAGGTGCGAATCAACGGTCAGACCGCGACCAAGGCCGGCGCCGCCGTGCCCGGCGGGGCGATGGTCACACTGGATGCGCCCGACCATCCGTACGTCGGCCGCGGGGGACTGAAGCTGGCGCATGCGCTCGAGGTTTTCGGCATTTCGCCAGCCGGCAAAATGGCGCTCGACATCGGCGCCTCGACGGGCGGGTTCACCGACGTTCTGCTGCAGCACGGAGCCAGGCTGGTCGTGGCGCTCGACGTCGGACACGGGCAACTCGACTGGAAGCTGCGGAACGATCCCCGTGTCGTGGTCCTGGAGCGCACGAACGCCCGGACCTTGACCCGGGAGCAGCTGCCGGAACACGCGCGGCACTTCGCCATCATCACGGTCGATGTATCGTTCATCTCACTGCGGCAGATCCTGCCGGTGGTCCCGGCGGTCCTGGAGCCGGGCGGCGACGTGGTCGCGCTCGTGAAGCCGCAGTTCGAAGCGGGCCGTGCGGAAGTCGGCAAAGGAGGCATCGTGCGCGACGTGGAGGTCCAGCAGCGGGTGGTCGAGGCGGTCAGCACCGCCGCCGATCAGCTCGGCCTGATCCGCGCGGGCGTGATCGAATCACCGATTACGGGCATGGAAGGCAATCGCGAGTTCCTCCTTCACCTGCGCAGCGCATGACACCACGGACGATCTCTCGGGTCGGACTGGTCGCCAAGGAGCGCGTCGAGGCGGCCGCCCGCGTGCTCGTCGAGCTCGCCGGATGGCTCGAGACGCGCGGCCTCCAGCCGGTGTTCGAGACCTACGCCGCCCAGCTGGCCGGCATCACGAGCGGTCCTGAAATCGTTTCGAAGGAAGAACTGCCCCTTGCCTGCGACCTGATCGTGCTGCTCGGGGGCGACGGCACCTTGATAGGGATGGCGCGACGCGTGGCCCGCGCCGGCGCCGACGTGCCGATTGCCGGCGTCAACTTCGGCAGCCTGGGCTTCCTGACCGAGATCACCCTCGACGATCTCTACCCGTCGCTCGAGGGCGTACTCGACGGCACCGCACCGATTGAAGAACGGATGATGCTGCACGCCAAGGTCCTCCGCGGCGGCGGGTGCTTCACTGACGAGCTCGTGCTGAACGACGTGGTGATCACGAAGGCGGCGCTGTCGCGCATCATCGAGCTGTCGGTCTCCATCGGCCACGATCGTGTGATGCAGGTCCGTGCCGATGGCTTGATCGTCGCCACGCCGACTGGATCGACCGCCTACAATCTCGCGGCCGGCGGTCCGATTGTGCAACCGGTCGTCGATGCGTTGCTGCTCACACCGATTGCCCCGCACATGCTCACCAACCGGCCGTTGGTCGTGACCGGCACCTCGACGATCTCCGTCGAGCCGAACATGAACAGCAACGACGAAGTGTTCGTGACCTTCGATGGCCAGTCGGGCCACGCGTTGCAAGCTGAGGACGTCGTCACGATCGAGCGGGCGAGCCGCCCGCTCTGCCTCGTACGTTCGGCGCAACGGAGCTACTTCGACGTGTTGAAACAGAAACTAAAGTGGGGAGAACGATAACCCGAAGTTTCGGGGTCCGGGGTCCGGGGTCCGGGGGCCGGGGGCCGGGGTCCGGGGTCCGGGGTCCGGGGTCCGGGGTCCGGGGTCCGGGGTCCGGTAGGGTCCGGACGTCCGTGCTAGTTAGTTAGAGGCAACCAGGCCTCACTCAAGGTGCTTGTTGGCGCTGAGTACCACCACCCGCGGCCCCCGGATCCCGGACCCCGGATCCCGGATTTAGAACCGCGTGATCCACCTCACCGACACGCCTCGCCCTGGCGCATCGACGCCCCAGCTAATTCCCCGATAGTTCTCGTCGGTGAGATTCTCGATATCGATCAGGATCTCGCTCGATCCGAAACGCGCGCCGCCGCGGACGCCGATCACGCCGTATCCCGGCAATTCAGGAAACAAAGACGACGAGTTCACGCCAGCGCCGAGTACGCGGTCCTGCACCTGGAGCAGCGTTTCGCCGGTCGCGATCAGGATGTCGTCGGCGTTGTTGACGATCCCGTCCGCGCCCGCGTTGACCCAGCCGCGTGCCCGCGCGCCGTTGCGGAAGAACGACTGAATCGATGAACGGCTTCGTCCCGCTCCGGTACGTCGATCGCCGAGATCGAGCGACGACAGGTGCGTCTGCTTCCAGCCGAAATGCACGTAGGGCTCGATCCACCAGCGGGTCGCGGCCGGCGAATAGCGGACCGAGCCCCAGAACTGCGGCGCCGGCGTGCCGCCTTCGATGTTCGGCGGCAGCCCTGTGTTCGTATCTTCCGCGCGCAGATACGTGAACGACGTGCTCGCCGAGACATCACGGTGCAGCCGGGCGTCGGCGCTGTGCTCGATGCCCCAGATCCGTGCATGGTCGAAGTTGGCGCGCACGAGGACCGGGACCGTGGTGAGGGCGACGAACACGGCGCCATCCGGCGTCTGCGCCGTGATCGGCTGGCCGCCGATGACCGTGCCGACCGCCCCCTGCGGCAGGATCAGTGCCTGCTTCTGGATGTTGTCGTGGATATTGTTGACGAACACGGACAGCTCGGTCCGCCAGATACGGTGGCGGTATCTGATCGAGCCCTCGTACTGAAGACTGCTCTCCGGGCCCACCTGTTCAACCGGGTCTCCCGTCGAGACAGCCGTCGCGTCCGCCGTCGTACCGACGGTACCGTTCAATCCCTCGACGTCCGGCGCCGCCACCTCGAACCCGGATCCGGTCAGCCCAAGGGTGCCGAGATCCGTCATGTGCGGCGCGCGGAAGCCACGGCTCAGCGACGCGACGAAGGTCCAGCGATCGTCCGGCGTGATCACGGCTGACGCGCGGAACGTGACATCCCCCACCGCCAGGCTGTCGTCAGGCCAGAGCGGCGCGCCGCCAACGATCGGACTGTCGGACGCGCTGGCCTCGTAGCTCGCGCCGCCAAATCTGAGCGCTCCGACCAGACGGACTCGATCGGGAACCGCGTCGAACGTGGTCTGAGCGTAGGCTCCGCCCTGGTAGAACCTGGCGCCGTCGGGTACGCGCGGCCGGCGAGGCGACACCGCGCCGGTCGTCGGATTGACGTTGAAGGCATCGGACGTGAGTCCTTCCAGATACAGGTCGCCCCCAAACGTCAGCGTCTGACGGGGCGACAGCTGCGTTGTCATGATGCCCTGGAATCCGTTGACCGTCGTCCGTTCGGGCTCGTGGCCGATCGTCGCGGTCGGATTGCCGTTGCCCCCCTGATTCACGCGTTCCTCGCGCTGGCTGTTGAGCGAGTACGAAAACGACGCGTGATCGAAGGGGCCGAGACCCAGGCGCTCGAGCCGGACCGACAGCAGGTCGAGCGACAAGTCGTTGAGATCCGAGATGAGGTTCCCATCCCCGCCGAGCAACTGGTCGTATCGCTTCCCGTCGTCCTGTGCCGTCCGCGTGTAGCTGGCAATCAAATTCGTCTGCGAATCGATCCTCCAGTTCGCGCGGGCTGCGCCGCCCATCTGCCAGAAACCGGTATCCGGCAGCCGTGCATCCATCAGCACGTCCGATGCAAGCCCGAGAAAACGTGTGACCGCCGCGTGCGAGTCGATTCCCTGGCCCGGGCGTATCAGGCCCGTCCGACGGCCGCTGACACTGCCCGTCACACCGAGCGACGGCGCGGCGTAGCTGATCACACCGGAACCGGATCCAACGCGATATCCGGTCCCGCCGGCCATGTTCAGGGTTCCGCGCCATCGCGGCGTGTCAGGGCTCCCGAGCGTCGGAGGTTTCGAGAAGAACTGGATGCTTCCTCCCAGCGCATCACTGCCGTACTGAGCGCTCGAAGGTCCGCGCAGGATTTCTATCGTTTCGAGCGCGTCCGGCTCGATCAAATCCAGGAAGGTGTTGACGCCGCCACGCTGGGCGCCGTTCGAGTAGCGCACGCCATCGACGAAAACGTTCACCTTGTTGCCCGTCAGGCCGCGCACGAAGATCCCAGCCATCGTCGGGCTGGTCTGCTGCAGGTGCACGCCGGCCTCCCCTTCGACCGCCTGTGCGACCACGGTTTTCACGCGCGCCGCGACGTCTTCGTCGCTGATCACGTTGACCGGTTGTGCGGAGACGTGGAGCGCATCCACGCTGTCACGCGTGGCCGCGACCGTAACCTCGTCTTCCAAGGGGCCGACCTGGAGCACGACTTCGATCGGCGCGGTCGCGCCGGCCTGAACGGTGACGGCCTGTCGCGCCTCGCCGAAGGCTGGCGCGCGGACCAGGAGCAGGTAGCTGCCGGGTGCGGGAGCTGTCACTGAGAAGTTCCCCTGCGCGTCGGAGACGGTCGCCGCAACGACCGTCAACTCCGGAGTACTCAGGACGATTTCCGCTTTCGGGATCGCGGCGCCTGAGGCGTCGCGGACCCTGCCGGCGATGGTCTCAGCGGCGGCGTCCGTCACGAATGCCAGCAGCGCCTTCAGGCACACGAGGACGCACACTCTTCCCGGGAACATCGGCGGACTCTAGCAACCGGTCAAATGAACTACCAAACCTAGTTTCAGTGCCGATTCGGCTTCTTCTGGAACTCGTAGACGTTCCGGTTGTGCTCGTCGAGCGTCGCCGAGAACACATGCGAACCGTCATTCCGACTCACGAAATACAGGTAGGGGACGTCAGCCGGAGATGCCGCCGCCTCGATGGCTGCCCGGCCGGGCGCCGCGATCGGCCCCGGCGGCAGACCGGCATAGCGGTACGTGTTGTAGGGCGAATCGAACTGCAGATTCTCGCGAGTGAGGTTGCCGTCGTACTTGCCGGCGCGCTCCAGCGCATAGATCACCGTGGGATCGCACTGCATTCCCATACCGATCTTCAGGCGGTTGGTGTAGACCGCCGCCACGAGTGGACGCTCGCCCGATTTTGCCGTCTCCTTCTCCACCAGTGAGGCCAGCGTCATCAGCTCGCGAACCGACAGGCCGCGCGCCGCGGCGCGCTGCACGAGGTCGGGAGTCATGACGTCGCGGAATGCGGTCACCATTCGCTGGACGAGCTGATCGGCGGTCGTCCGTCGCGGCAGCGTGTACGTTTCAGGAAACAGGTAACCCTCGAGATCGTGCGCGACCGGATCGATGTCGTGGACGAGCGCGCCATTCTGTGCGGCGCGCAGGAAGTCCGCTTTCGACCCACCACCATCTCGCTCGTAGATCTCGGCCATCTGGCGAACGGTGAGCCCTTCAGGAAAGGTGATTGGCCGAAGGAAGACATCGCCTCTCGCGATCTTGTCGATCACTTCACGTGTCGTCATCGGCCGGTCGAAGCGATACTCACCCGCCTGCAGCCGTCGCGCTTGTCCGCTCCTGGCGAGGGCGATTCGGAAACTGAGTTGATCGCGGATCACACCGCCGTCGGCCAGCCTGCGTCCGATGGACGCCGGTCCCGACCCAGGTGGAATCTCGACGAACCGCTCGGCGGCGTCGTAACCCTTGTACGGGCGCTCGGCTCCGACCAGGAGCCACACGGAAAAGGCTCCCGCAAGAAGGACGATCAACGAGATGACGATGAGCAGCGCACGCTTCATGGAAGTCAGAGTTCCGCGCCGTGGCGGGGCTGAGTGTCGAGATAGTCCTGCAAGATGACGGCCGCCGCGGCGGCGTCGAGCAGCGGCTTGCGTTTACGCCAGTCTTTTTCCGTGCGGGCGAGGAGCTCCTCGGCCGCGTGGCTCGACAATCGTTCGTCCTGTAACGCGATTGGGACTGACGTCAGGGCCGCAAGCCTGGACGCGACTGCCCGCACGAGCGCCGTCTGTTCAGTGGGTTCACCGGAGAGCCGCCGCGGCAGCCCGACGACAATTACCGAAAGCCCGTCAGGCTCGGATCGGAGCGCTTCGATTTCCTGCGCCAGTTCGGCAACCTGACGTTCGAGACCGGCGGCCGCGATCGTCTTCCACGCGCGCGCCAGCAGGCCGGTCGGGTCCGACAGCGCGAGGCCGATCCGCTTCCGGCCGTAGTCGATCCCGAGCGCGCGCATCCAATCGAGCGTAGCACGCCAACCGCGCTTGCCTTCCGCCTGAAGGCGGAAGCCACAGGTGAGGGGAGACCGTGGAATAATCGACCATCTCCATGAAATTCCGGGTAATGCCCGTCACGGCCATTCTGCTGGCGATCGTCGCAGCCACCGCATGGTCGACGTTCTGGGCACGGTCGCCGTCGAAGAGCCGCTACTGGCAGAAGATGGTCATCCTCGGCTTCGACGGCATGGACCCGGACCTGGTCGAACAGTTTGTCCGCGACGGCAAGCTTCCAAACCTCAAGCGGCTGATCGATCAGGGCGGCCTGTACCCGCTCGCGACCACCCATTCGGCGGAGTCGCCCACGGCATGGGCGTCGTTTGCGACCGGGGTGAATCCGGGCAAGCACAACATTTACGATTTCCTTGTCCGCGACACCGGGACCTACCTGCCCGATCTCGGAATGGTCCGCCGTGAGCCGGCGCGCTTCCTCTTCGGGTACATCCCGATTGCCAGGCCGAAGGTACATTCGATCCGCGGCGGGACGTCGTTCTGGGTCACAGCGGGCCGCGAGGGGGTGCGCTCCAGCATCCTGACGGTGCCGGTGACCTTTCCTCCAGAGGAAGTCCCGAACGGCGAGCTCCTGTCGGGCCTGCCGCTGCCCGACATCCGCGGAACGATGGGAACGTTCTACTACTTCGCCACCGATCTGAGCCGGTACGAAGAAGGGAACACGGAGATGGGCGGCATCCTCAAGCGGCTGCTCGTCGAGAACGACGTCGCTCACACCGAGCTGGTGGGACCGCCGAATCCTGTCGTGCGCCAGCAGGTCGAACTGATCCGCCGCAAGGGCCCCACACTCTCGGATCAGGATCGCGCACAGCTCGCCGAACTGCAGCAGCGCGAGGACGTGCGCCTGCCCATGACCGTGCGCTGGAATCGGGCTGACAAGACCGCGACAGTCGATCTCGGCGGTCAATCCATCACCTTGCAACCCGGCCGGTGGAGCAAGTGGGTCGACCTCGAATTCCGCATCAACTTCCTGGTCCGCGTTCGCGGGATGGCGCAGCTGCTTCTGATGAACGCCGATCGGGAACTGCGGCTCTATGTCTCACCGGTCAACTGGAAACCGGACGCTCCGCCGATCCCGATATCGTATCCCGCCGGCTTCTCGGGAGAGCTCTTCGACAAGATTGGGTACTACCGGACGCTGGGCTGGGCCGAAGCCACCTGGCCGCTCAACGAGGCGCGCATGGACGAACAGACGTTCATGGACGACCTCTACAAGGCCTTCGACGATCGCGCCCAGGTCATCTTGACGCGGCTTGCCGCCAGGGAGTGGGACCTCCTGGTCGGCGTCATCGAATCGACCGATCGAGTGCAGCACATGATGTGGCGGCTCATCGATCCGAAACATCCGATGTACGACGCGGCACTCGCGGCGAAGTTCGGCACCGCGATCGAAAGCGTCTACAAGCGGGCCGACACCTTCGTCGGTGAAGTGATGGACCGGGTGGACCCGGGCACGCCGATCATGGTCGTCTCGGACCACGGGTTCCACTCGTGGCGGAAGGCCGTCAACCTCAATACCTGGCTGGTCCAGAACGGGTACATGACCTTGCAGGGCCAGCGACCGGCCGATAAGAAGCTCGACGACCTGTTCGGAGGCGGCACGTTCTGGGAGAACGTCGACTGGACCCGAACGCGTGCGTACGCGATGGGAATCGGACAGGTCTACTTCAATCTGCGCGGCCGGGAATCGAGGGGCATCGTGAGCCCGGGCGCCGAGGCTCGCCAACTGGCGGACGAGCTGAGCAGCCGGCTGCTCACGATGAAGGATCCCGACGACGGAGCGCCCATCATTAGATCGATCTACAAGCGCGACGACATCTACTCGGGAGAGTTCCTGGGCAATGCGTCCGAGCTGCAGGTCGGGATGCATGACGGGTATCGCGTCTCCTGGCAGACCACACTGGGCGGCTCACCGGAGGGACTCGTGTACCCCAACATGAAGAAATGGAGCGCCGATCACGGCGGGTACGACTACGCGACCACGGCGGGGGTCCTGATCGTGAATCGGCGCCTCACCACCGCGACCCCCTCCATCATGGACGTCGCGCCGACCGTGCTCAAGTATTTCGGGGTGCAGCCACCCGCTGAAACTGACGGCAAGGCGATTTTCTAACCGCCGGACGATGTTCATGCACGCGCCAGGATTCCACCGTAGCTTTCAGGGACGCATCCGGCTCGCATGGCGGCTGGGCGTGCCGCTGTGCCTCCTGCTGCTCTCTCCATTGATCAGCGCGCAGACATCCACGCCAGAACGCGATCGCGCCGCGGCGGCAGCCAAGCGGACGGAGGATCGGCTGCGCGCCTTGCAGCGCGAAGCAGACGCGCTCGCCGCCCAGGAGCGGACCGTACTGGTGGAGCTCCGGAAACTCGAGGTCGAACGCCAGATCAGCGTCGAGCAGCTGAATCGGGTCGAGCGCGAACGCACCGAGGTTCAGCGCCAGCTCGATGTTGCCGAAAGCCGCGCCGCAGCGCTCGCGCAGGCCGCGGCGACGCAGCTGCCCGATGTGGAAGCGCGGCTCGAGCAGCTCTACAAAATGGGAAGAGCCGGCTATTGGCGGCTCCTGTTGAACGTGGACGACCTCCAGGCACTGGGCCGCGCGTACCGCACCGCCTCGACCCTGACCGAGATCGATCGTGCCCGCGTGCAGGAGTATTACGCCACGCTCGATGCGCTCGCGAGCGAACGCAAGGCGCTGCAGGCTCGAGCTGAAGAGATCAGCGGCCTCCAGGCAGAAGCGGTCCGGGCGCGCGCGGCGGCCGAGAAGGCGGTCGTGGCCCGGACGGCGCTGGTGAGCGCCATCGATGCGCGCCGCGACCTGAACGCGGAGCTCGTCGGAGAGCTCCAGGCTGCCCAGGAAAAGCTGCAGGGTTCGCTGACCCAAATGGAGGCGGGTGGCCGTGGGGCGGCGGTCACCCCCCTTCCCTTGCGACCGTTCCAGGGCGACCTGCCCTGGCCGACAGCAGGCAAGGTCCTCCGGCCGTTCGGACGCCAACCCTCCAGCCGTTTCGGCACGGCGATAGTCAGAAATGGCATGGAGATCGAGGCCCAGGAGGGACAGCCCGTCCGGAACATCCATGAGGGAACCGTCGCGTTTGCCGACCAGTTCGAAGGCTACGGCAACCTCGTCATCGTCGACCACGGTTCCAGGGCCTATTCGCTCTACGGCTATCTCAACTCGGTGGGGGCCACGCGCGGCCAGCGCCTCGACCCTCAGGCGGTGGTCGGAACGGTGGGACGGAACCCCGGCGGCAACCCTGCGCTGTACTTCGAGTTACGCGTCGACGGAGCCGCCGTCGATCCTTTACAATGGCTGAAGAAGCGGCCCTGATCCCGGCAGTCGAGATACAGATACATGACTTCAAAGACTCGCCTCTCCATCCTGCTCGTCTCTACACCAGTACTCGCGTTCGTGATCGTTGGTGGCCTCATCGGGCAGGAACGATCCTCGGGCGATCGCGTCTTCCGCCACCTGCGGGTTTTCGAAGACGTCGTGCAGCTGGTCCTGTCGAACTACGTTGAAGACGTCAAGGTCGACAAGGCGATGGAGGGCGCGTTGCGCGGGCTCGCGGACGGGTTGGACCCGGATTCGGCGTACCTCGACGCGAAAGAAGTGCGCTCGGTGGCCGGCAACGAGGCGCTGCCAGACGGCGACGTGGGAATCGAGCTGACGCGGCAGTACTACCTCCGCGTCATTGCCGCGCGTGACGGCTCACCGGCCGCGAAAGCCGGATTCCAGACGGGAGACTTTATCCGGGCGATCGATACGAAGCCGACTCGCGACATGTCCGTGTTCGAAGGCTCCCGGTTGCTCCGCGGTGCCGTCGGAACGAAGGTCACACTCACGGTGATCCGCGGCAGCGCTGCCGAGCCGCACGACATCGTCCTTGTGCGCGAGAAGCCTGCAGGACCTGCCGTGGTGTCCCGGCTGATCGGTACGGACGTGGGTTATCTGCGGGTGGCGACCTTCAAGAACGGTTCGGTCGAGGACATCAAAAAGCAGACGGCCGATCTGGCGAAGTCCGGCGCCAAATCCCTGTTGATCGATCTTCGGCACACCGCGGAGGGACCGCTTGACAATGGCGTCGGTGCTGCACGGCTCTTCGTGAAAACCGGGACAATTGCCGTGAAGGCCGGCCGCGAGAAGACCGACCGCGTCACGATCACCGCGCGTCCCAACGACGCGATCACCGAATTGCCGATCACGATGCTCGTGACGAATGGCACGTCCGGTGCGGCGGAATTGTTCATCGCCGCGCTCGATGGGAACGATCGCGGCGACGTCGTCGGCGAGCGCACGCTCGGACGGGCCGGTGTTCAGAAACTCGTGCAACTGCCCGAGAATCGCGGGCTCTGGCTCACCTACGCGAAGTACCTCACCCCCAAGGGCGATCCGATTCATGGCCGCGGCATCGAGCCCGACGTGCGAATCGAGGAACCCAACATCGAGTTCGGCGGTGCGCCGCCAGAAAAAGATGTGATGCTCGACACGGCGCTCGAGCACCTCCGCAAGAAGGCCGCCTGATCGAAGAGAGCGTTACAAGTGGTCGCGCGAGGGCTTCAGCCCTCGCGTTTCGCATTGACACTCCCGGAACGCAAGCGTATAACCGCTGACACACACCGCACCCTGCGCGCGCACGTCGGCACACCGGACTGCGCGGATGTCTTGCTGCTTCTTGCTCCGGGAGGGACGCATGAACAAGACTGAATTGATCTCCAAGATCGCCGAGGACACCGGGCTGACCAAAGTGAACGCCGCCGCGGCCGTGGATTCGTTCATCGAAGGGATCACCAAGTCGCTGAAAAAGAATCAGGCGATCACCTTCGTCGGGTTCGGCACCTTCAAGACCGCCCAGCGCAAAGCCAGGACTGCGCGCAACCCGCAGACCGGCGCAGCCATCAAGATTCCCAAGCGGCGCGTCGTCCGCTTCAGCGCCGGCAAGGCGCTCAAGACGGCGTTGAACTAGCGCGTGGGTCGCTGAAAAGGGAGGACCTGCTTCTCCCTTTTCGGTTTCCATCACTCCCTTCTGTCCGGTCCCCTCTCCGTTCTTGTCGCTTTCGCCCCGACTCTGCTAAACTGTCGTTTTCGGTAAGGCCAGTTTTTGGGGATATAGGCGCGTAGCTCAGTTGGTTAGAGCGCCTGCTTGACACGCAGGAGGTCGGCAGTTCGAGTCTGCCCGTGCCTACCATTCGACTCGCCCTGAGCGCGGCCGTTGGCCGCATCGAAGGGCTCGCTCATGGCAGGCGTGTCCTGAGCGGCCTGATCCAAGTGAGTTGAGGCCCCTGTCCTGAGCGAGCGCTCAGAACACGCGAGTCGAAGGACCTTTCCGCAAGAAACCCATGAGCGACATCACGGTCACGCTTCCGGACGGCTCGAGCCGTATCGTGCCCGCCGGCACCACGCCGGCGGACATTGCGGGATCGATCTCGGCCGGGCTCGCCCGGGTGGCGCTCGCGGCGTTCGTCGACGATCGGATGGTGGATCTGTCGTACCCGCTGACGACGGACGCGCGGGTCCGCATTGTCACGCCGACGAGTCCCGAGGCGCTGTCGCTCTATCGGCACAGCACCGCGCATCTGCTGGCGGCGGCGGTGACGAACCTCTTCCCCGGCACCCAGTGCGGGATCGGGCCGGCGACCGAGGAAGGCTTCTTCTACGACTTCGTGGTCGAGCGTCCGTTCGTTCCGGAAGACCTCGAGGCGATTGAAAAGAAGATGACGGAGCTCGTGTCGCAGGATCTGCCCTACGAGCGCCAGATGATTCCGCGGGAGGAAGCACGGGCGTTCTTCGCGGCCCGGCATGAACCGCTGAAGGTGCAGCTGATCGAGGAAAAGACGGAAGGCCAGTCCGAGGTCTCCTGTTACACGATCAAGGACCGCGAGACCTTCGTCGACTTCTGCGTTGGCCCCCACGTGCCGTCGACGGGAAAGCTCAAGGCGTTCAAGCTGCTGAGCACGTCGAACGCGTACTGGAAGGGTGATGCGCGCAACCAGCCGATGCAGCGGGTCTATGGCACCGCGTTCTTCTCCGACAAGGAGTTGAAGGCGCACCTGACACAGATCGAAGAGGCGAAAAAGCGCGATCACCGCAAGCTGGGTCGGGAGCTGGGCCTGTTCTGGTTCCATCCGTGGGCGCCCGGCGAGCCGTTCTGGCTCCCGAAGGGCACGACGCTCGTGCATCTGCTCGCCAATTACATGCGCGAGGTGCTCTTCCCGGCCGGCTACGTCGAAGTGCGCGCGCCGCTGGTCTTCAACAAGGCCTTGTGGGAGACGTCCGGGCACTGGCAGCACTACCGCCAGAACATGTTCCTGTTGCAGGCCGAAGATGAGGCCGAGCAATCGGGCCTGAAGCCCATGAACTGCCCTGGACACATGCTGCTGTTCGGGAGCGAGGTGCGCAGCTATCGCGACCTGCCGTTGCGCATCCACGAACAGAGCGTGCTGCACCGGATGGAAGCCTCAGGCGTGCTGAGCGGGCTGACGCGCGTGCGCGAGTTCATCATGGACGACGCGCACATCTTCCTGCGCGACGATCAGATTGGCGAAGAAGTCGAACGGCTGCTGCGACTCGTACGCCGCGTCTACGACGACTTCGGGCTCACCCCGGAGATGAAGCTGGCGACCCGGCCCGACAAGTATCTGGGGGAGAAAGCGACGTGGGATCACGCCGAAGCGGAGCTCAAGAAAGCCCTGGAAGCGGCCGACGTCGCGTACACGATCAATGAGGGCGACGGCGCCTTCTACGGTCCGAAGATCGACTTCGCGGTGACCGACGCGCTCGGCCGGAAATGGCAATGCGCGACGATTCAGCTCGATTACCAGCTGCCGCAGCAGTTCGCGCTCAAGTACATCGGCGCCGACAACACGGAGCATCGTCCGGTGGTGATTCACCGGGCAATCTTCGGGAGCTTCGAGCGGTTCATCGCGCTGCTGATCGAGCACTATGCCGGGGCGTTCCCGCTGTGGATCGCACCGGTCCAGGCGATCGTGCTGTCGATTGCCGACCGGCATCTGGAGTACGCGAGGGCGGTCCGCGATCAGCTGGCCACGGCCGGGCTTCGAGTCGACGTGGACGAGCGGCAGGAGAAGATCGGTTATAAAATTCGCGAAGCCCAGATGCAGAAAATCCCCTACATGCTGGTGGTCGGCGACCGCGAGGCCGCCGAAGGCACCGTCGGCGTGCGTCACCGTGCGGGTGGGGATCAGGGGGCACAGCGTACCGCGCAGTTCATCGAAGCTGCGCTCGGAGAGGTACGCAGCCGGCAGTTGGCGCCGCCGGTCCGGCAGGACCAACCCGTGGCCTGAGCATCCCGTGAACGGCGCGCGTGAGCGCGTCGTGCGAGGGCGCGGAGCGGGGCAAGGGGGCCCCGCGAGCGCCCGAGCCGGGGTCCGGGGCAGAGCCCCGGTCTAGGAGGTTTTATCGCTTTCGACCGAAGCCCTCGTCGGGAAGACCGCACGCGGGTGAATGAACGGATCAGGGTCCGCGAGGTGCGGGTCATCGACGACACCGGGCAGCAGCTGGGAATCATGCCGCCGCAGCAGGCGCTCACGATTGCCCGGCAGAAAGGGCTCGACCTGGTGGAAATAGCGGCCACGGCCAACCCGCCGGTGTGCCGGATCATGGACTTCGGGCGCTATCAGTACCAGGAACAGAAGCGCGCCCGGCAGGCCAAGAAGCACCAGAAGATCATCGAGGTCAAGGAGATCAAGTTCCGGCCCAAGGTCGACGAGCACGACTATCAGTTCAAGAAGAAGCACATCGAGCGCTTCCTGACTGATGGCGACAAGGTCAAGGCGACGATCTTCTTCCGCGGGCGCGAGATGGCCCACCCCGAGATCGGCCGGCGCATCCTCGAGCGGTTGATCGAGGACCTGACCGAAGTGGCCGTCGCGGAGACGGCCCCCCGGCAGGAAGGCAACCAGATGCACACGATCCTCTCGGCGCGAGCCGGAGCGAAGCGGACCGCCCCGAAGCCGGTTCGAGAGGCCGCGGCGCCGGCGCCGCCGGCGGAGAGTTCACCCAAGGAGTAGCGTCCGCCCTCGCTAAAGCTACGGCGGACAAGCCGGAGCGGACAGACAACAAGACGTCGCGCCTGCCCGCCGTAGCCTTGGCGGAGGTGGGAGCGACGGCGTAGGGGGTTCCGGGGGGCGTAGCCCCTCGGGAAAAGACGACAATCATGCCTAAACTCAAGACCCATAGGGGCGCCGCCAAGCGCTTCAAGAAGACCGGAACGGGCAAGTTCGTGCGGGGCAGCGCGTTCAAGCGCCACATCCTGACGAGCAAGACCCGCTCACGCAAGCGCAAGCTGCGTGGCCTCACAGTCGTGGCCGACGCCGACCAGGCGAAGCTGCGGAAGATGCTGCCGAATTAGCTTCCCGCTTCCAGCTTCCAGCTCCGAGCTGGTACGCGGAAGCCGGAAGCTCTTAGCTGACAGCTGGAAGCTGGCAGCTGGAAGCTTTCAGGATTCACGAAGATGCCTAGAGTAAAAAGAGGAAACGTCCGGCGCGCGAAGCGGAAGAAGCTGCTCGCCCGTGCCAAAGGGTTCTACCAGACCAAGAGCAAGCTGTATCGCTCAGCGAAAGAGTCGGTCGACACCGCGCTCAAGTACGCGTTCGTCGGCCGCCGCCGCAAGAAGCGTGATTTCCGCCGGCTGTGGGTGATCCGCATCAATGCTGCCGCGCGCGAGAACGGGATTACCTACCGCCGGTTGATCGCCGGCCTCAAGGCCGCGGGCAACCCGATCGACCGCAAGCAGCTCGCCGATCTCGCCGTGTCGAGCCCGGCTGCCTTTACGCTGCTCGCGAAGACCGCCGCGGAGGCCACGCCGCCAGCGCAGACCGCGCACGCCTGAGGGGGATGTCGGATCCGATCCGAGCCCTCGAATCTCTCCGCCAGCAGTTCGAGCAGGACCTCGCCAGCGCCGGCACGGAGGCCGACCTCCGCTCTCTCCGCGACAAATACCTGTCGCGGAAGGGCGGCCTCGTGTCGGTCTGGCTCAAGTCGCTGGGGTCGGCACCCGCCGATGAGCGGCCGCGTCTGGGACAGCTCGCCAACACCACCAAGGACCACATCGACGGTGTCCTGACCGCGCGGATTGAGGCGGCTACCCAGGCCCGTCCGCCGAAAGGCGCGGTCGACGTCACGCTTCCCGGCCGGGCGCCGGCGATCGGCCACCGTCATCCCCTGAGCCTGCTCCGCGAGCGCATCGAGGCCATCTTCACCCGCCTGGGCTTCCTGGTGATCGAGGGTCCGGAACTCGAGGACGAGTACCACAACTTCGAAGCGCTGAACATGCCGGCCGAGCACCCTGCCCGCGACATGCAGGACACGCTCTATCTCGCGTCGCCGGTGCAGTCGATCGCCCGCACTCCCGCGACCCTGCTGCGGACTCACACCTCCGGGATGCAGATCCGCTACATGGAGAAGCATCAGCCGCCGGTGCGGTTGATTGCCCCCGGTCGCGTGTATCGCCGCGACCAGTTCGACCTCACCCACACGCCGATGTTCACCCAGGTCGAAGGGCTCGTCGTCGGCGAGGGGGTCTCGCTTGCCGATCTGAAGGGCACGCTGGCGACGTTCGCACATGACCTGTTCGGACCCGACCGCGACGTCAGGCTGCGTCCGAGCTTCTTCCCCTACACCGAACCGAGCGCCGAGCTCGACATCAGCTGCGCCGCGTGCGCCGGCGCGGGTTGCAGCATGTGCAAGCAGACCGGGTGGATCGAGGTGCTCGGCAGCGGCATGGTGCACCCGGCGGTGTTTGAAGCGGTTGGCTACGACTCTGAGCGCTACACCGGTTTCGCGTTCGGCATGGGGATCGAGCGAATCGCCCTGCTCAAGTGGGGCGTCGAAGACATCCGTCTCTTCTACGAGAACGACCTGCGCTTCCTGGAGCAGTTCCGGCCGTGAAGATCGTCCATCGGTGGCTCGCCGAGCTCGTGGACGTGCCCGACGACGTCGAAGCGGTCGCGTCGGCCATCGCGCTGCGTGGCTTCGAAGTCGCGTCGGTCGAGCGCGGCGTGATCGATTTCGAGATCACCGCCAATCGTCCCGACTGCCTGAACCACGTCGGCATCGCCCGTGAATCGTCGGTGATCTGGAAGTCGCGACTCCGGCCGCTGGCGCTGGCTCCCCCGGTCGAAAGCGGAGAGGCCATCGACATCGACCTGCAGGACCCGGAGCTGTGCCCGCGCTACTGCGCACAGATGTTCGAGGTCCGCATCGGTCCCTCTCCCGCCTGGCTGGCCGACCGGCTCGAGGCGGCGGGTGTCCGCCCGATCAGCAACATCGTCGACGTCACCAACTACGTGATGCTGGAGATGGGCCAGCCGATGCACGCGTTCGACGCGGCGCGGCTGGAGGGAGGCGGTCTCGTGATCAGGCGCGCGGCCGCCGGCGAGCCATTGACCACGCTCGATGGCGTGGACCGTCGGCTGGATGCCGACATGCTGGTCATCGCCGATGCCCGGCGTGCGACCGCCGTCGGCGGCGTGATGGGCGGCAGCACGTCGGAAATTCATGCCGGGACGGCGAAGATGGTGCTCGAGAGCGCCTGCTTCCACCCGGCGTCGGTGCGGCGCACGAGCAAGAAGCTTGGATTGAAGACCGAGGCGTCGACACGGTTCGAACGCGGGGGCGACATCAACGTGCCTCCTGCAGGGATCGCGCGTGCGGCCGCACTCTTCGAAAAAATCGGTGCGGGCCGTGCGATCGGGCCGATCGTCGATCGCTATCCGTCTCCCCGATCGGCGGTCACAGTAGCGCTGCGTGCGGCGCGCATCAGCCGGCTCCTGGGCCGGGCAGTTCCCTCCGAAGATGTGCCCGAACTCCTGGAGCCGCTCGGGTTCGGCCTGACGCCGTCGTCTGATGGATGGACCGTGTCCGTGCCGAGCTGGCGGGTCGATGTCGCCCGCGAAGCCGACCTCATCGAGGAAGTCGGCCGTCACTTCGGATTCGACCGCATCCCGGCCGCGTTTCCGGCGCTCACGACCCCACAGCCGGCGCCGGATCCAACGATCAGGCGTGAACGGATCCTCAAGGAGCTGCTGACAGCCAGCGGATTCTCCGAAGCGATGACGTTCGCGTTCATCGAACGCGAGGCCGCGCTGCCATTCTGCGTCCAGGGTCGCGAACCGGCGGCGATTGCCAATCCGTTGTCCGAGAAGTACGCGGTGCTCCGACCGTCGCTGCTCCCAGGCCTGATCGACGCTTGTGCCCACAACCGGCGGCGCGGCCGCAAGGACGTTCGGCTGTTCGAGACCGGTAGCCGGTTCAGCCCCGAGACTGGCGAGGGCCGGGCCGCGGCCGCGGTCTGGGGCGGAGCCGCAGAGCAGGCGCACTGGTCGACTGCCCTGCGCGACGCCGATTTCTTCGACATCAAAGGCATCGTCGAGCGGGCGTGCGCAACCTTTGGCGTTCATCCGGAGTTCGTCGAGACCCGGAGTCCGTTCCTCGCTCCCGGACGAGCGGCGGAAGCCTATGCGATTGCCAACGGCACGCGCGTCCCGCTCGGCATCGTCGGTCAGCTGCAACCGGCGATCGCGGACGCCCGCGGCCTGCCGGCCGCGGAAGAGCTCTACGTCGCCGAAATAGACATCGCGGCGCTGTTCACGATTGCGTCGGGTGACGATCTCCGTGCGGAGTCGCTCCCACGGTTCCCGTCGATCGTCCGCGATGTTTCCATTCTCGTGGCCGACACCTTGCCTGCGAGCACGGTTCGTGGCACTATCCGTTCGTCAGCACCGCCGACGCTGGTCTCGATCGTCGAGTTCGATCGCTACACGGGCAAGGGCGTTCCGGCAGAGCAGGTCAGCCTCTCGCTGCGGCTCACGTTCAGGGCCCCCGACCGCACGCTCACCGACGACGAGGTGCAACAGGCGATGGCACAGATCGTCTCCGCGCTCAAGACGTCGCACGACGCGGAGCAGCGCTGACGGATTCTTAACAGGAGGGCCAGGAGTTAACTCCTGCCCCTCTTGCGAAGGAATCATTTATCCAGAGGTTCCGGCACACCGGTTCGCCGGCTCGCCAGTTTCGCAGGGGATGTCCGTGGCAAAATCCGCAATCGCAACACGATCGATCGAGCTCGAACCGATCGACCGGCTTGAAGAGAAGGTGAAGCTGCTGGTCGGCATGGTCGATCGGCTCCGCACCGAGAACACCGTGGCCTCGGAGGAGAACGCCCGCCTCACGCGCGAGCTCGAGTCTTCGCGGGCGCGGCTCGCCGACGCCGAGTCGACGGGCAGCGAGGTCCTCACGCTCCGTGAAGAGCGCGATCTGATCCGCTCGCGTGTGG
>Ga0209382_10000356_pt1 | contig 74697 bp, 59 predicted proteins | sample SoiMetdeltSBSDD5_FD_187599 | JGI IMG/M metagenome (GOLD analysis project Ga0209382, IMG submission 187599) | Bulk soil microbial communities from a Populus tree surrounding site in Tennessee, USA - Soil MetaG P. deltoides SBSDD5 (SPAdes) (version 2) | ecosystem: Environmental > Terrestrial >... | reverse complement strand
ATGCCCGCATTACCCGGCTTATGATGCGCCTATTTCACGATGATTTCTCGAGGTAGTGAGGAAAAGCGCTCGCATCCCGTGGGCGTTACCCTGATCGTTTCACTAAATCCGATGCCGAATTGTCGGTAGACGAGACACAGCGGCACCATGTGAAACGTCATTCCTACCTCGAGCCGCCTTTTCTCGCCGCGGCGCAAGCTGATGATCTCGCCCTCGCCCCAGTCCGGCGGATAATTCACTCCGATAGAGTATCCCAGCCGGTGCCTCCAGTACTCCCCGAATCCGGCTTTTTCCACCACGGATCGCGCGGCCCGGTCGACTTCCTCGGCCGTAACCCCCGGCCGGATCGCCTCCATGGCTTTGTCCACCGCGCCAATACAAGCCTCGGCACAACGTCTTTGCTGCTCGCTCGGTTTCCCGACAAAAATCGTCCGCATCAAGGCCGCAGCATAGCGCCACTTCGAAGCAGATATCTCAAAGTAAACCAAATCATCCTTGGCTATGATTTCTCCTCGGGCAGTCTGATGCGGCAGGCTCGTGCGGTCTCCAGAAAGCACAAATGGCGGCAGCCCCATATATTCTCCGCCGTTCTCAAAAATCACCCGATTGACTTCGGCGTTTACGTGATCATCACTGACGCCGGGCTCCGCGGCTTCTATTCCCGCCTGCATCGCCTGATCGACGATTTTGGCCGATCGTTTCATCATCGCAATTTCTTCGTCGGATTTTTTCATTCTCGCATCCCAAAGAATTTCGATGGCGTCGGTGAATTTCGCCTTCGACAAGATGCCGCTCAGGATCTCGTGCTCCTCCACGGTATAGAACCAGCCTTGTTTTTCCACGCCAACGGCGCCGTCGTCCAACTTGAGCTCCTGGAGGACGGCAGCAGTGACCTTCGGCGGATTTTCCCAGTCGTCGACCGCGACGTGGCGGCTGAGCCACGAGTATTCGGGGACGTTCAGCTCCTCGAATCGCCGCAGGACGATGATGGGTTCAATATTGGGGGCGATGATCAAACAATGATATTTGTAATAGCCGGGAGTCTCATAACCGGAAACATAGGTGATGTTTTCGGGCGACCGCAGGAGCAGGACGTCGAGCCCGCGCCTTTGCATTCCAGCAACTATCAGATCATAGCGTCGGTACTCGGACAAGGAGAAACCGAGGCGCGAGTGCGATCGCATCTCCATCGGGCGCGCGGCTGGGCTCGTTTGCTGCGTGTTGGTGTTCATCTCTTTAACTCCGGCGGAATCCAAAAGCGATGCTGTCCTGGTTGGCTCTCAGTTAACCTCAGCGCTGCAGCCAATGAGGCGCGGGTGTCCGGCAGGAACATGTGAGTGCAAACTCTCCATAGCAGAGCGACCTGGCCACAGCTTTGCCACGCAGCTTTATGCAAGCCCACGCGATGCTTCCGCGTCGGGCGACACGATTCCTGAACCCTTGAGAATATCGCGACGGCCATCGATGACAAGCCTGCCTTCTCAGCGGGCTGCAACGACCGCTGGGACGCCGCCCTCATCTGCAATGAGAAGCCCTGGTCTCGATCCGAGTACCACGGTAAGCTATCGGATGGAGAAGAGCATGCGAGGAAGGATCGATGGAATTGGAGGCTCGCGTACCCCTCGTACCGCCGTTTCCGACTACCGAATTTCACGATCGCGTCGAACGCATGCGGAGGGCGATGCGGATTCATGAGCTTGATGCCGTTCTCCTAACCAGCGAGGCCAATGTCGAATACCTATCGGGTTTCTGGACGCTTTTTGCTTGGAATAGTCTGTCGCGCCCATGGTATTTCGTCCTCCCGCTGGACGAAGAACCGATCGGCGTGATTCCTGAATTCGGGGAGAGTAACTGGCGGAACACCTCGTGGGTGGAGCGCCTCGTGGTTTGGCCGTCTCCTCGCCCCGAGGACGAAGGAATTTCGCTGCTCGTGGATATATTCCGGGGGCTTCGCCGTCGCTTCGGCCGGATCGGTGCTGAGCTTGGGCCTGAAACGCGGCTCGGGATGCCGGTTGCAGATTTCCTCAGGCTGAGCGCCGAGATACGACCATTGCAAATGGTTGATGCTACGGCGGCGTTCCGTCAGGTGCGGCAGATCAAGTCACCGGCTGAAGTTGAGCGCGTTGCGACGATCTGCCGAATTGCTGACGAAGCATTCGCCGCATTGCCGAGCTACTTTGTCGCCGGCGAGAGCGAGCGTGCGCTGGCGCAGAAGTTCCAGGCCGATCTCATATTGCGCGGAGCTGAGAAGACGCCTTACGTCGCCATGAGTTCAGGTTTGAACGGCTACCTGAGCGGCAGCACGTGGCCGGGCGACCGCGTGATCGCGCAGGGGGACGTCGTCATCATCGACACCGGCTCAAGGCTTGGCGGATATTTCTGCGACTTCAATCGAAATTTCGCTGTCGGTCGGGTTTCGGATGAGGTCCGCCGCGCGCAAGCCGCTCTGGTTGCGGCCGCATCCGCCGGAATCGCCGCTGCGCGTCCCGGTACAACCATGAGTGAGCTGTTCCACATTCAGCTTGCGGCGCTGGAATCCCGTGGGATGAGCTGCGGACCTGTCGGCCGGTTTGGCCATGGGCTCGGAAAGCTGATGACCGAATGGCCCTCGATCAAAAGCGATGATTGCAGTGTGCTCTTGGCGGGGATGATTATTACCATCGAGCCGAGCGTGCTTTTATCAAGCGGTCGCCCGATGCTGCATGAGGAGGACATCGTCATCACATCGGATGGTTGCCGGGTTTTGACCCGGAGAGCCGAGCCTGAGTTGCTGGTATTGTCCGCCTGACCATCGCATCCCAACGTTGATGTGTACCCTGCAAATCAGTGTGGTAGCCTAGGGTACCCGGGGGAACAGCAGCGAATGCATCAAAGGGGAGAGCGTGATGAACAACTGTGGTCGTTTCACAAATTTGAAGGGCATATTGAAAGCGTCGCTCGTGATCAGCGCAATGGTCGTTGCCGCGAATATCGCTATGGCAGGCGCGCTCGACGACATAAAGAAACGGGGCTACATGGTGGTCGCGACCGAGGATAACTACCCTCCCTTCGAGTTTATTCAGGATGGCAAGCCCGCAGGGCTCGACCACGAGCTCTACGAACTCCTGAAGCAATGGGCGCCGTTCGAAGTGCGCCAACAGATTCTACCTTGGCAGGGTCTGCTCGCTGGCGTGGCGACGGGCCAATTTGATGTGGCGCTGTCGGCCGGATCGATCACCGACCAGCGCGCGCAACAGCTCGACTTCACCATGCCGACCGCGGAAGCGACTTACTATTACGTCAAGCGCAAAGGCGATGAACGGATCAAGTCGATCAAGGACCTGTCGGGCCTTCCTTTCGGCACCCAACAAGGCAGCGCGATGCAGCAGCGCCTGCCCGAGGTTGAGGCCCTTCTGCAAAAGCTGGGTGGCAAGCTTGGCCGTGTTTCATTCTACGTCTCGTATCCGGATGCTTTCCAAGACCTCGCGTTTGGCCGGGTCGACTATGTGATTGCCAACGTTGTCCCGATTTCCGATCTTATCCGCAAGCGGCCGGGGGAATTCGAGCTTGGGGAAGCGGTGGCCTCGGTTACCTATCACGCTTGGGCGGTCAAAAAGGGCAATAAGGATCTCCGCGACTTTCTCGACCAGTTTCTGGGCGAGCAGCGCAAAAATGGAACCATGGCGAAGCTGCAGGAGAAGTGGCTCGGCAAATCGTTTCCTGATCTGCCTTGGGTGCCCATGCTGCCGGGCAATCGCCCCATGCCTGATTGATCACGCGGATCCGCCTTGATGATCTCGGAGGCGCTCGCGGCCGAGGTGGCACGCGGGACGCTCACGACGGTCGCGGTCTCTGTGGCCGGCATCGCGTTCGGGATGGTGCTCGGACTTGTGCTGGCACTCCTGCGCGGCCCTGGTTATTTGGTGCTCACTCAGGCGATCGCGATCTACATCAGCGTGATCCGCGCAACGCCGGTCGTAACGCTGGCGTTGCTGATTTTTTTTGGGCTGCCGGCCCTTGGGCTCGCCGTCGGGCCGTTTGTTGCCGGTGTGCTCACGCTTACCATCAACACCTCGGCATTCCAGGCTGAGATCTGGCGCGCCCAACTGAACGACTTTCCGCGGGGTCAAAGGGAGGCGGCCTACGCTTTCGGCATGACCGATTTTCTCGCCTTCCGGCGGATCGTTTTTCCACAGGTTTGGCGCGCCGCATCGCCGGCTCTGGTCAACGAGATGACGCTGCTGCTCAAGGGAAGCCCGGCAGTAGCGGTGATCGGCGTCGTGGATTTGACTCGCGTGGCTGTCCGAATGAGCTCGGTCACCTACGAGCCGCTGAAGCCTTTTCTCATGGCAACAGTCATCTACATCGCGATCGTCATGACCTTGATCGCCGCGCAGCGCACGATTGAGAACAGGCTTGTACGGAAGTACGGGACCTTGTGATGCGCTTCCAGATCATCATCGACGAGTGGCCCGCGCTCGCCGCCGGTTTTGGGACGACGATTTGGATCTGCGCCGTCTCCGGCGTCATGTCGCTGTTGCTGGCATTGCCAGTGGCGGCGCTTTTGATGGCTCGGCGCCCCCTGATCGTGTGGCCGATGCGAGCCATCATTGACGGGCTGCGCGCAATCCCGTTCCTGATGCTCGTTTTCCTATTCTATTACTGTTTGCCGGTGTTCGGTCTCAGATTTTCGAGCTGGACATGCGGTCTCGTCAGTTTGATTATCTACAACACAGCCTATTTCGCGGAAATCTTGCGCGGCGCGTGGGCTCATCTACCTCGCGAGCAGGAAGAGGCCGGGCGTGCCTTCGGTTTCTATGGCTTCGCTCTCACACGGCGCATTATCTTGCCGCAGATCTTGATCAGCGCCGGGCCGGTTCTCGGAAACCAGATGATTACGCTGATCAAGAATTCCGCGTTCCTGATGGTGATAACCATCCCAGAGCTCACCTTCACGGCAAACCAGCTGCAGGCAATCTATTTCACGCCACTCGAGACCATGTTGGTGGCAGTACTCCTCTATTGGCTCCTTTGCTCCGCGGTTGAAGGAATGGTCCGAGTGATGGACCGTGTATCCATGGTTCGTGGTCATGAGTGATCGGGCGGCACCCGTTCCCGTGATCGCGGTCCGTGGGCTTGGAAAAAGCTTTGGCTCGCTACGCGTACTTAAGGCAATCAACCTGGAAGTCGACGCGGGAAAGACAGTGTGCGTGCTTGGACCTTCGGGCTCCGGCAAGACGACGCTGCTGCGTTGCATCAATTTCCTTGAACAGCCCGATGAGGGCGAGGTCTTTCTCGCGGGCGAACGGGTCGGCTATGTGGGCGATGGCTGCGCGCGGCCTATGTCTCAGCGCGAGCTTGCCCGTATCCGCACTCGCATCGGAATGGTGTTCCAACATTTCAATCTATGGCCACACCTAACCGTGCTCGGCAATTTGATCGAAGCCCCGGTGCAGGTGCAAAAGCGGTCGCGCAATGAGGTGGTTGCCGAGGCAGAGAAGCTGTTGGAGAAGATCGGCCTGCAGGATAAGCGAGATGCGTTCCCGAGCCGCCTCTCCGGTGGGCAAAAGCAGCGGGTCGCCATCGCCCGGGCGCTCGCAACCAGGCCGCAGGTGTTGCTGTTCGACGAGCCTACGAGCTCACTCGACCCGGAACTCGTAGGCGAAGTGCTCTCGGTGATGCGAGACCTTGCGAGTGATGGCCAGACCATGATGGTGGTGACGCACGAAATGGGGTTCGCGCGCGAGGCAGCCGACGAGATCGTGTTTCTTGACGACGGAGCCGTCGTCGAGCGGGCGTCTCCTGAGCGATTTTTCACTGAGCCGAGCACGAAACGGGCACAGCAGTTCTTGCAGCGCCTCGCCTGAGCAATACGAGGTATCGAGGAGGTGACAGTGGCAGGACAGGTGATAGTGCCCGCGCGTTCGGGTAAAGCAGTCCGCGTCGGTAAGGGAGAACGCGTCAAGCTGACCAACACCCATGGCAGTCAGGTTGTCGACACTTGGGCCTTCAATGCGACCGACCCGAGAGAATTCATGTCGATGGAGCATACGCGGGTGATGCTTGGCAAAGTAAACCCGAAGTGTGGCGATGAGCTCTTCTCCAACCGTCGAAGGCCTCTTTTGAATATCATCGAAGATACCTCTCCAGGTGTCCACGATACTTTACGTGCCGCTTGCGATGCCGAGCGCTACCGTCTGCTGGGTTTTGAAAAGCACGAGAGCTGCGCTGAGAATCTCGTCAACGCCATGCTTGAGCATGGCTGCCACCTCGAGCACCTGCCGTGCCCTCTTAACGTATTCGAGAACTGCCCTGTGCGAGCCGACGGCGGCCTCACCGTCGTGCCTCCGCCGGTCAAAGCCGGACAGTGCATCACGTTCAAGGCGTTGATGGATGTAATCGTCGTCTTTTCCGCATGCCCGATGGACGTGTTTCCTACCAACGGCGCCGACTGTATACCAAAGGCTGTCGCATACGAACTTGTCTGAATCGGCGAAATATCTGAGCTCAAACTATGATGGCAGGGAGAAGCTTCGATGCGAGACTTTTACGGCTGGCGTGCGCGCATTGGCCTAATTTACCCATCATCTTCGACCGTTATGGAGCCGGAATTGTACGCGATGGCTCCGGAGGGCGTTTCCATTCATACGACCAGACAAGACATCGGAACCATTGATGTCGATGGTTTGCGCAACTGGGTTGGTGATGAGATCGTAGAGAGATGTACGCGTCAGTTAGTCCAGGCACCGATCCATTCCATTATCCTGGGCGGCACGAGCGCCTCTTTCATTGAGGGCAAGGGATGGGATGAGAAGATCTGCGCGCGCATGGAGGCTGTGAGTGGCGGCATTCCGGCGACAACCGCGACAACCGCAGTCTTGAAGGCCCTTGTCGCGTTCGGCCGCTCGAACGTGTCTTTCTTGACGGCCTATACCGAGGAGGTGAACGAGCGGGGGCGCCGATTCCTGACCCAGCATGGCTTCAACGTGGTGGAGTGCGCCGGTTTGGGAATTGTGGACGATCAGGAAATTTCGGCTGTTCCTGCAGAGGCGGTGTACAATTTTGCTCGCCGGTCTGTTGCGGGCAAGGCAGAGATACTTTTTATCAGTTGTACGGGGTTGCGTACGGTCGGAGTGATCAACGCTCTCGAAGAAGACCTCGGCATACCGGTCGTGACATCCAATCAGGCCTCGTTTTGGCATGGGCTCCGATTGGCTGGTGTGAAGGCACGCGTAATGGGCTTTGGGGCGCTTTTCGAGTTCGCTTGACCCTTGTTCGTAACGTGGCCTGACATGTAGCTGGCCGGCACGTCGATACGCACTGGCGCGGATCGCCTTCCGACCCAGTTCCCCTGCCGCTCACCGCCGACGCGGTGGCGCATTTGCCCGGGCTCCGCGCGAGATGGTCGGTAGGATCTGAACGAAGCGTGGTGGTCGGGCCGCTACACGCGGAACACCAGCCTGATCCGACATTGATCGCCGCTTGCCGAGCTGTCGACGCGATCGGCATGCAGGCCGCTGAGATAGCCGGTCAGGCCGGCCACGAAGGATTGCTCCTCCACCATGTCCCCGCGCGGCCTGGGATCGGGAAGGCTCGGCAGGCTCCCGGTGTAGGAGAGCTCGACGACCACGTCGAACGTGTCACTCCCGATCGTAATGACGATCGGACCGTCGGCAGTTGCCGAGACAAGCTCGATCGCCTGATCCACGACGGTGCGAATGCGATCCGCGTCGACGGCAGGAATGTTCAAGTCGAGTGCCGTCCGCGCGAACGCAGCGTCGAATGCGGCAGCCGTCAGGGGGACTCCACCGGTGCCGAGGCGCAGTTGACCATAGCGCCAGGCCCCGAGCCGGAAGAGCGCGTTCAACACGGCCGACACGACCATGGCGACGGTGATCTCGGAGCCGGTAATCTGGCGTGTCCAGGCGGGCATGGAATTGTAGAAGTCCGGAAAGATCAGCACCGACAGCGCCGCTACCAGCGAGAAACCGACGATGATCGACGTGCGTAAGGTAACGGGCCGGCTGACGATCAGTTGAATGCCGGCCACCAGCATGAGGGAGCCGTTGAAGAACAACGCCGCCCCCATCACCGGCCGCGGCATGTTGATGATCAGGCTCGCGAACGGAGGTAGGCAGGCCAGCACGACGAGCCAGCCTGCGACCGACCAGGCGATGGCGCGGCTGGTGACCCCGGTCGTCTTCTCCATGCCGACCAGGCTGGGACTGGCGCTCATTCCGAGCGTTCCCAGTGCACCGCCGACTGCGCATCCCAGCCCGTCAGCCGTCACCCCTCCGGCGATGCGCTTCATGTCGGGTAGCCGCCATTGCGCATCGTTGATCTGCTGACAGGTGGTCAGCACACCGACCGCCCGAAGGCCCGACGCCAAGCCGGCGAGCGCGAACGGCAGCACCATCGAGGGTGCGAACTCGTACGACAGGAAGCGCGGGTCGGGCAGCGCGAAGATCGGGCTCCCGCCGAGCTGGACGGCCGCGGGAAAGACGTGCAAGACCGCCGCCACGGCATATCCGAGCAGAATTCCGATCAGCACGCACAGCTGCTTGAGTTGCCCCTTTCCCCAGATCGCCAAGCCGGTGGTGCTGACGATCACCACCAGTGCGGTTGCGATCATCTGCATCGCACGCGGCTCGCGCTTCGCGATCGGCTCGACCATGACACCGAATCCGATCTTCCCGAGTTCGACCCCGACGGCCAAAATCACGACGCCGGCGACGACCGGCGGGAAGTATTTCCGAAAAAGTTCGACCATTCGGCCGAACGCCGTTTCACACAGCCCGGCGAACACCAGCATGCCGCACAGGGTTGGAAAGCCGAGGGTGGTCACCGCTGACATTGCCGAAGGCAGGTAGATGGCGGAGACGACCGGGGGGCAGAGGTGCCCGGAGCCGACGGGACCGAGACGCAGGCTTTGCAGCACCGTGGTAAAGGCCACGGCGAGCATGGCGAGCCCCATTGCATTGCGCGCGTCCGCGTGTGGAAGCCGCGCCGCGGCCACCACCAGTGCGACCATCACGAAGTAGGGGCAGATCACCGCGACGTGTTGAAACCCGAACGCGATCAGCGCGAGCGGTGGCGGTGTCTCGTCCTCGGCGTAAACCAGATCTTTCGGTCGGGCGGCCATGCGGGAGCCGGAAGGTTGAATCGGGATGAAACGGGGTAGTGCAAGGATCGCTGACGCGGTGCGGATAGAGCGATCCGCCGGCGATGGAAGGCAGCGCTTGCCATCGCGATAGCAGGTGCATGGTAGCGGTTGGCGTTGGTGCTCCCCGGCGGACTGCGCGAGCTTAGCAAGGCCGAGCGCTTACCTGAAAGCGGGAACTTGATCAGCCGAGCGGAGCGGACATTGGCCGTGCCGAGCCCACGGTCTTTGGCCGCTGCGATTTGGGGCGTGTGCTCGCAAGTCGCCGAGCCGTGTCCGCCTACAGGGTGACCGGACGTCGAGCCGACATCGCCGAGTGACCCTGTCTGAACCCGAAGCCGCCGCGCGCGGGCGGCTCCTGGCGGTTGCCGGCATGATTGACAGTCGGCGCGGTCGTGCCCAAGTCTATGGCCGGGTCGATACACCCGCCGCCTGCGCCCTTTTTGGGATGGTGAACGTATCAACTACTCTTCGCACCCTCGCCATTGGCGAACGGGTCGGCAAGGCAGGCCCCGATCTCGTCCGTTCGCCGATGAAGAGGTTGTCCCATGCGCGATTTCCGCGATGCGAAGGCCATGGCGCATGCCCTGCGCGAGGCCCTGCAGGGCGACGCGGTCGACGTCAGCCACAGCAGATCATTGGAGTTGATCGCAAAGGCGTTCGGGTATGCGAACTGGAATGTTCTGTCCGCCAAGATCGAAGCGGCGCGACCCCGGGCGATCGACGCTGTGGCTTCGCCCCCCGCGGCGCCGGAGCCGGCGCAGCCGAAGACGCTCTATTGCTCGTTCTGTGCCAAAAGCCAGCACGATGTTCGGAAGCTGATTGCCGGTCCGTCGGTGTACATCTGCGACGAGTGCGTCGATTTGTGCGTGGACATCATTCGCGATGGAGTCCTCTGGAAAGTCTTGAGCTCCTTGCGAGCGCGCGGGGCGAGCGAAGACACCTATCAGGAGATATTTGAGCAAGTTCGGAGCCAGCCCACTGACAAGGTCGACTCCTACGTGGAGCAGAGCCGAGTCGGAGTGCAGCATAATCGACAGGCCCTGCATCTCATCGAGCGCAGACTTGCGATGCGTGATGGCGAAGCTCCGCAGCCAGGCGATGCCCTGGCGTCGCCGATTTTTTCCCACCTCAACACCAGGACGAAGGAGGAACTGGTCGCACTGCAGAAGAACGCGCGGCGCGAGCTGATGCATTACGAGGATGCATTGCGCGTGGGAATGACCGTGCTCGATGAGCGCAGACGGCAAACCGATTCATAGAGTCGTCGGTCTCCGGTCGGCTCCTGGCTGCCGCGGAAACGCGATACAGCCGCATGCACGTTCGGGCGCGGCGTGTCCGCCGGCGCCCGCCTCGAAGCTTACCAAGAATTTAATCGGGAATCCGCGCCCCGGGATGGCTAGGCGCGGAACTTGCCACTAGTCCGCAAAGTTTCTTTAGTAATAGTGATTGTGTGTCCCGCTGCCCTTCGCTGCAGCGGTTTCGGAGAAGCGCGGATGGCCGCCACCGATCTTGTTGCCACGCGCCTTTCGCCGTCCGAGCATCAGGTGCAGCTGCGCCGCGCGGTCGTTGCGTCGACCATCGGTACCGCCATCGAGTGGTACGATTTCTTCCTCTACAGCACCGTCACCGGCCTCGTTTTCGCCAAGCTCTACTTCCCCCATTCCGATCCCTGGGTCGGAACCCTCGAGGCCTTCGCCATCTATGCCGTTGGCTTCGTGGCGCGGCCGATCGGGGCCGCCATCTTCGGTCATTACGGCGACCGCATCGGCCGCAAGTCCACGCTGATCGCCACGCTGTTGTTGATGGGGCTCGCCACCTTCGCGGTCGCGCTGGTGCCGACCTACGACAGCATCGGCATCTGGGGCGCGGTGATCCTTACGATCCTGCGCTTCATCCAGGGCGTCGGCGTCGGCGGTGAATGGGGCGGCTCGGTGCTGATGTCGATGGAATGGGCGCGCACCGATCAATCGCGCGGCTTCATCGCGTCATGGCCGCAATTCGGCGTACCCTGCGGCCTGTTCCTCGCCAACCTCGCGGTGCTCGCCGTTAGCCAGATGTCGGGCGATGCGTTCCTCTCCTGGGGCTGGCGGATCCCGTTCGCGCTGGGCCTGCTGTTGGTCGGCGTCGGGCTCTATATCCGGCTCGGCATCTTCGAGACGCCGGTCTTCGCCAAGCTCCTTGCCGAGCGCAAGGTGGAGCGCACACCAATCCTCGAGGTGATCAAACGACATCCCAAGGAGATCCTGCTCTCCGCCTTTGCCCGCGTGGGCGAGCAGGCGCCATTCTACATCTTCACCGCCTTCATCTTCTCGTACGGCACCAGCGCGCTGCACGTGTCGCGCGACTTTTTGCTGATCGCGGTGCTGACCGCATCCCTGCTGTCGTTCTTCTCGATCCCCTTCTTCGGTCATCTCTCAGACCGCATCGGGCGCAAGAAAGTCTACATGATGGGGGCTGTCGCGACCGGCCTGTTCGGTTTCGTCTATTTTGGTCTGCTGAACACCGGCTCCATGGTGGCGATCTTCCTCGCCATCGTGCTCTCACTCATCCCTCACGACATGATGTACGGCCCGCAGGCGGCCTTGATCGCGGAACGCTTCACCGGCCGGCTGCGCTACAGCGGCTCCTCGCTCGGCTACCAACTGGCGTCGGTAATTGCCGGCGGACCCGCGCCGCTGATCGCGGCCTGGCTGTTCGGCATCTATCATTCGAGCTACGCGATTGCGGGATACATTGCGATTTGCGCACTGATCAGCCTGATCGCTACCGCGTTGATGACGGACTACACCGGCAAGGATATCGCGGGCGAGTACCAGTAGCGGCGGCTGCCTCCCCGGCTCGCAACGACAACGCAACATGTCAGGTTCGCCTGCGACTCAATTCCGCGAATGATGGAGACGCGCGCCCTCGTGCGGCGCGCCGGGCGGGACGGTTTTCCACCTGCCGCATCGTCTATTCGGGCCTCTCCCTACGCGACCCGGCTAACGGGAACTTGGTCCGGCGTCGGGAGGCCGGGTGGCCAAAACCTAGGGCACGAAAGATGAGCCGCGCGACTGTGCTCCAGGATATTGCCGATATGCTGCCTACGGTATTCGGCCCATCGCCGTCTTCAGTAAGAGTTTGTAATTGTTGGGATAATTCTAATAGGTGGAGAGCCAATCGCTCCCCGGACTACATCGCGGTCGCTCGCGACTTTCCGGGCCCATGGCGGGCAGGCACATGCTTCCCGGTGCCGAAGCCCAAATCACGAACAAAGCGCGGCTCGGCCGAACTGCAGCCAATGCTTCAAAGGGGTGCAAAAATTCCGGTCCCACCTGTGAAGCGGTTCACATCTCGGATCGATAGCACGCCGCTATGGTTGCGCTCACTGCAATCTCGCAGATGGGGACCGGAAGCCAGAACCATGAATCACTCGCTCGTAGGCGCCGACCGCAACACCCACTTCAAGATCATCGCCGTGGCGCTGGTTAGCGCTTTCGCGCTGGTTCTGGTCGGTCTGATTGCCCGCATGGACAATTCCGCGACCGCAACCACCCAGCTGTACGCCAACGGCCCGGTGCTGAAGGCCGGCAAGTCCATGACCGTCGCTACCCGGGACGGCTCGACGGTTCGCTGACGACAGTAAATTCGAGCCGGAAGGCAAAGCTCCGCTCGGCCTGCTCTTAGTCCAGCCTGTTTCAGTCCGCCTCCATGCACTGCCTTGTGAGGTTGCTCACGCTCAGCAGTGCGCATCCGCCGCGGCATCCCTCCGCCTGCAGCCCGTCGCCGCCATCGCCATGGCGCGTCCGCCGGACCTTCAATAGAGTAGGGGTGTCCCCGACGGGTGTCATTGCATGGCCAACCTGAGCAGCGCACCCGGTGCCCCCGGCATCGGGCCGACCTGGACCTCCAGCGCCAAAGACGTTGTGACAACGGCCCTCGGGACCAGCCGAGTATGGGTCACGCTCGGCTTCGGCATCCTAAACGAGATCTATTGGCCGGAAACCGGAGACCCGCAGGTACGGGACCTGGGCTTCATTGTCGCCGGGGCGTCGGGCTGGTTCGAGGTCAAGCGCGTCGATCGCTACCGCATCTCGCTCTTGGAACCGTACATTCCTCTGCCGCGCGTCACGCACGAAGGTGACGGCTACCGGTTGGTGCTGGAGGTCGTTCCCGACCCGACGCGCGACGTGGTCGTCATCTCGTACCACCTCGTCGGTGATGGCGTCCGGCTCTACGCACTGCTCGCGCCGCATCTGAACAACGCCGGCGAGGGGAACAACGCGCGGGCCGGAAACGACCTGACGGCCTGGAAGGGCCATAGCGCGCTCTGCCTGGCGACTGACGCCGGCTTTTCGCGGTCGAGCGCCGGATATGTCGGAGCTTCCGACGGCTGGCAGGACTTTGCCCGAAACGGACGGATGACCTGGACCTACCCGGAGGCTCTCGAAGGCAATGTCGCGCTCGTCGGCGAGCTCGACGCCAACGAAGGCACGCTCGCCTTGGGATTTGCAACCACGATCGCTGGCGCGCGCACCAAGGCGCGTTCGAGCCTGAGTGAAGGATACCAAGCGATTCGGCACCGATTCATCGCCGGCTGGCAGGAGTGGGGAAAGAGCCTGGACATTCCCGAAGCGCCAGCCGAGATCCGAAAGGAGGCCTATCTCTCTGCCGCCGTTCTGAAGGTGCATTCGGGGCGCACTTATCCGGGCTCGATCGTCGCCAGCTTGAGCGTGCCGTGGGGAAACTCCACCAACTCGTCGGGCGGGTATCATCTCGTCTGGCCGCGCGATTGTGTGGAAGCCGGGCTCGCGCTGTTCGCTGCCGGGCAGATCGAGGATGCTCGCTCGATGCTGTCGTACCTCGTCGCCACGCAAAACTCCGATGGAAGCTGGAGTCAGAACTCGTTTCCCGACGGGCGCCCGTTCTGGGGCGGCGTCCAGCTCGATGAAGTGGCGTTTCCCGTCATTCTCGCCGCCAAGCTGGCGGAAGCGAATCAATTAAACGATTTGGGCGGTGTCCGCGCGATGATCGAGCGCGCCGTCGGGTACCTGGTCCGCAACGGTCCGGTTAGTCCGCAGGACCGATGGGAAGAGAATGCCGGCATCAGCCCGTTCACCTTGGCGGTCCAGATCGTCGCGCTGATTGCCGCGGCCGAATGGCTGCAGGGCGAGCAACGCGAGTTCGTTCTCTCGCTCGCCGATTGCTGGAACGAGCGCATCGAGGAATGGACATATGTCGCCGGCGGACCGTTTGCGGCCGAATACGGCGTTGGCGGCTATTACGTGCGGATCGGCCCTGCGGCTGCGCAGGGGGGCTTGCGCGGACGCGTGAACGTCGCCAACCGTGCCGGCGAGAGCCTGCCCGCCGTGGCCATGGTCGGCATGGAATATCTGCATCTTGTCCGGTTTGGGCTGCGCCCCGCCGAGGATCAGCGGATCCTAGACACCCTGAAGGTCACCGAGGCCTTGCTCGGTGTCATCACGCCCTCGGGAACCGCGTACCATCGCTACAACCACGACGGCTACGGCGAGCACGCGGACGGGAGCCCTTATGACGGCAGCGGGATCGGCCGTGCGTGGCCGCTGCTGACAGGCGAGCGGGGTCATTTTGAGCTCCAGCGTGGCGGCGATCCGGTCCGCTATCTCGGCATGATGGCGCAGATGACCGGCGCGGGCGGCCTCATCCCCGAGCAGGTGTGGGATGGTCCGCCAATCGCGGAGCGCCGGCTCGAGCCGGGGAAGCCGACCGGCGGCGCCATGCCGCTGGTGTGGGCGCACGCCGAGTTTCTCAAGCTTCTCTACGCACACAGGGAAAAGCGCCCGGTCGAGCTCTTGACCGGCGTGGAGGCGCACGTGCGGCGTCGCCCAGGGCGGGGCACTTGGCACTGGTGCATTGACGCCCCGTTTGACGCGTTGCCGGCGGATCGAGATCTCTTGATCGAGACGAGCGAGCCCTTTCGCCTTCACTTCGGGTTCGATGGTTGGCGGTCGATCGAGGACCGCTTGTCTTCCCCACTCCCATTCGGCCGGCATGGCGTGCGCCTGGCGAGAAGCGAGCTCGGCGCCAAGCTTGTTCTCGATTTCACCATGTACTTCATTGACCAGGCGCGCTGGCACGGGACCGACTATCAGGTCAGGCTGGCCTCGGAAACTGAGCGCGAAGATGTGGCAAAGCCGCGAACGAGGGCTGTCACCGAAGCGTGACGGTGTGCGGGGCCGAGTCGCCGACTGGGGAGCCCATTGGATCTCGCATCTTACGCGCCCGGCGGGTTTCCACCTTGCCGCGGAAAAATGAGACTATCGGTCACGGCGGAAGGCTGTACGATGTCTGTTGAGCGTGCGTATTGCGCGCTACAGTCGCCCCGTCCCAGGTGGCACTGCTTGGCCGCGCAGATGAGCATGATAACGATCCCGGCAGCGGTGGTAATTGCGCTCGGACGGCCATCGACAGACGATATCCGCGCGGGCCGGACTGCCAAGATATGACGAGCTGACTGGAGTCGAGAATGTCCAAGGGAGGTTGCTGATGCAAATCAAGCTCTTGATGGCCGCGGCGATCGGCGCATCGCTCACCGCGGGCGCCGCGCAGGCGCAGGACAAGATCAAGATCGGCGTGCTCGCCACGCTCGAAGGGGTGCTCACCACGCTCGGCGAGGATTCGCTGCGCGGGTTGGAAATCGCGATGCGGCAAGCGAACCGCAAGGCCGGTGGCCGCGATATCGAGATCATCACCTTCGCCACCAACGCGAGCCCGGATTCGGCGATCCGCGGCGCCCGCAAGCTGGTCGAGCAGGACCGGGTGGACATCCTCCTCGGTCCGGTGTCCGGGTCCGAAGGCATCGCCATTCGCGACTATTCCAAGACCCAGCCGCAGACCACCTTCGTCAACGGCACCTCGGGCGCGCTCGAGACCACCTACGTCACGCCGTCCGAGAACTTCTTCCGCTACAATACCAATGGCGCGCAATGGATGGTGGGGGTCGGCGATTACATCTACAACACCAAGAACTATCGCAAGATCGCCACCGTCGCCGAAGATTACTCGTTCCCGTACACGCAGCTGTTCGGGTTGGTGCTCGAATATTGCCAGCTGGGCGGGCAGATCACCGAGCGCCTCTGGGTCCCGCTCGGCACCAAGGACTTCGCCTCGATCATCGCCAAGCTGCCCGACGACGTCGACGCGATCTATCTGGGGCTGGGCGGCGGCGACGCCATCAACTTCCTCAACCAGTATGCCCAGGCCGGCGGCAAGGCGAAGCTGATCGGCGGCTCGATCATGGTCGACCAGACCGTCCTCTCCTCCAAGGGCGCCGCAAAGCGCTACCTGATCGGCACGCCGACCGGCGGGCCGCAGGCGGACGCCTGGGACAATCCGAAATGGCAAGCGTGGGTCAAGGCCTATCAGGAGGGCTTCCCGGCCGACAAGCGCTTCGCGGTGCCGTCGCTGTCCGGCACCAACTACTACAACGCCGCCAACGCTATTTTCACGGCGCTCAACAAGGTCAACGGCGACTTGAGCGACGGGCACAAGAAGCTGCGCGAGACGCTGGCCTCGCTCGAGCTCGACGCGCCCAACGGCAAGATCAAGCTCGACAACAAGCGCCAGGCGATCGCGGCGAATTTCGTCACCGAGGTGGTCGAGGCGCCGAACGGCGACCTCATCAACAAGATGGTGAAATTCGTTCCGGAAACGAGCCAGCTGCTCGGCTTCTCGGAAGCCAACTTCGCCAAGCTCGGCCTTCCGAGCCGGACCAATCCGGAGTGCAAGAAGTCGTACAACTGATCCCCACCCCGCGTTGCAACGCGACGGTGCACGAGCGGGCGGTCCTCGGGCCGCCCGCTTCCGTCCGGGGGAGGCCAATTGCCGCAGCTCGTGCTGCAATTTGATCTCGCGGCCATCCTTCGAGACGCCGCGCGTTCCGCGCGGCTCCTCAGGATGAGGGCTGAACGAGCCGCTTGCTCTCCCCCTCATCCTGAGGAGCGTCGCGTCAGCGACGCGTCTCGAAGGATGGCAGCATCTCTAACGATGCGAAGGGGGCGCCTCGAAACGACTGCGGCGCTATTGCCAAGACCGCCCGCAATGCGGAATCCTAAGAAAAAACAATCATGCGGGAGGACGGCATGAGCAGGGCATTGTCGGTGTATCACGGCCGTTTCGGCCGCGCGACGCTCTATGAGCTCAACCGCCCGATGACCACCCATGCGCATCGCGAAGGGCACCTGATCTTCTACGTCGGCCGTGGCCACGCCACCGCACCGGTGCATGGCGTCCCGCATGGCCTGACCGAACGGGTTGCGGTCGCAGTCAACTCGTGGGAGCCGCACGGCTTCATCCCGAGCGACTGGACGGCGGGGGGTTTGTACCTCGTCCTCTATATCGATCAGGCCTGGTTCGAGCGCATGGGCCCGGTCGGCCACGCGGCGCTGCAGTTCGGGCGGTCCGAAATCGAGATGACGCCGCGGATTCGGGCGATGGTTGGCAAGGTCGTCGCGCTGCTCGAGGATTACGACACGGCCGAGAACTTCGACGGAACGCTGTTCGAGCTGACCGACGCCTGTTTCGAGCAATCGTGGCGGCTCGCCGGCGGTTGGCAGCTCTACCGCGGGCCGGCCTCGCCCTTCATCGACTTTCGCGTGCGCAAGTCGATCGTGCTGATGGCCGAGCAACTCGGCTCCGAGATCGAGCTCGACGCGGTGGCGCGCAACGCCGGCCTTTCGCGCCCGCATTTCTACCGGCTGTTCCGCCGCCAGACCGGCGTCACGCCGAACATCTATCTCAATACGCTGCGGATGGAGAAGGCGATCGAGCGCCTGGGCCAGACCGACCGCTCGGTGACCGACATCGCCGACGAGCTCGGGTTCTCCTGCCAGAGCGTGTTCACCCGCTTTTTCTCATCCCATGTCGGGATGGCGCCGACCGACTACCGGCGCGCCGTCCAGGTGCTCACCTGAGGCGACGCGCCTGCCGCCAAAAAAGAAGATACTGTCGGTCATAGACAGCACGCTGTAAGGCCCTAACAATTCACGAAAACCACGGCGGCCGGCGGGCCGCTGGGAAGGCTTCGGGCGGACCCATGATGAGCCTGTGCCGAGCGTCGAGCTGCCGCGCCGGCGACCGCGGCGTGCGGAGCGTGGCACCATGAGCAGTTTCATCGCGCGCCACCCGATCTGGTCGCTCATCATCCTGATCCTGATCGCGGTTGTGCTGTTTCTCATCCTCGCGGTGTGGCCGCCGGAATTGGAACAGGTGCTTGGGCGCAAGCGCATCTTTCTCAGCGCCCTGCTCAACGGCATCACGCTGGGCGGGCTCTACTTCCTGGTCGCCAGCGGTTTCACCCTGATCTTCGGGCTGATGCGCAACGTCAATCTGGCGCACGGCTCGCTCTATCTGCTGGGCGGCTATATCGGCTTCGAGATCGCGAGCCGCACCGGCGGCTGGATCTTCAGCCTGATCGTCGCGTTCGTCATCGTCGCGCTGATCGGCATCATCCTGCAGTTCACGATCTTCCGCTGGATGGAGGGGCAGGACCTTCGCCAGACCCTGGTCACGATCGCGATCTCGATCATTCTCGCCGACATCATGCTGTGGACCTGGGGTGGGGACTACTACCAGGTGCCGATGCCGAGCTGGCTCTCCGGGCCGATCCAGGTGCCGTTGATCACCGCGGTGCGCGGCGACGGGGAAGCGGTCTACCTGCAGTACCCGCTGGTGCGGCTCGTCATCATGGCCGGCGCGGTCGTCATCGGCGTGCTGATGTGGCTTGCGCTCAACCGCACCAAGGTCGGCATGCTGATCCGGGCCGGGGTCGACGACCGCGACATGCTCTCGGCGAGCGGCATCCGCGTGCAGCTGGTGTTCCTGCTGGTATTCGCGTTCGGCGCCGGCCTTGCCGGCTTCACCGGTGTAGTCGGGGGCACGTTCCAGTCGCTGCAGCCGGGCGAGGACATCAAGATCCTGCTGGCGTCGCTGGTCGTGGTGATCGTCGGCGGCATGGGCTCGATCCCGGGCGCCGCGCTCGGCGCCGTGCTGATCGGGGTCGCCGACCAGTTCGGCACCGTCTACATGCCGACCTACGCGGTCGTGCTCACCTTCGTGATCATGGTGGTCGTGCTGGCGTTGCGGCCGCAAGGCCTCTTGCGGGGACACTAACCCATGGCCCTGGTAGATGCCGCGCCTCCGCAGAGTGCGGCCAAACCTTCCGGCTGGAGCCTGAGCGGCGCGTTTCAGGCCCATCCGGCGCTCTGGCTGCTGGCGCTCTTCCTGCTGGTGCTGCCGGCCTTCGCCAACAATTTCGTTCTGATCGAGATTTTCGGCTGGGCGATGATCCTGGGGATGATCGCGCTCAGCCTGATGTTTCTCGCCGGCTACGGCGGCACGGTCAGCCTGGTGCAGATGTCGGTCGCGGGTCTCGCCGGCTACATGGTGGCGATCTTCGGCACCAGCGTGGAGGTCAACATCAGCCTCGGCTGGCCGTGGTGGGTCGGGGTGCCGCTCGCGATCGTGATCGCGGTGATCTTCGGGACGCTCAGCGGGGCGCTCGCGGTGCGCACCGAGGGCATCTACACGATCATGATCACGCTCGCGATCGCCTCGGCATTCTATTACTTCACCCTGCAGAACTATACGATCTTCAACGGCTTTTCCGGCTTCAACGCCGTCCGCACGCCGCACGCTTTCGGGGTCGAATGGCGCGCGCCGCTGCCGTTCTACTACCTGATCCTGTTTTGGGCGGCGGCCTCCTATCTGGCCGTCGTCTACGTCTCGCGCTCGCCGTTCGGGCTGGCCCTGCAGGGCATCCGCGACAACGCGCGGCGGATGGCGGCGCTCGGCTTCAACGTCACCGCCCACCGCATCGCGGCTTACGCCTTCGCCGCCCTCATCGCCGGCATTGCCGGCGTGCTCTTGGTCTGGCACGGCGGCCAGATCTCGCCCGGCACCGCCGGCGTCGGCCCGGTGGTCGACATTCTCATCATCGCGGTCGCCGGCGGATTGAGCCGTCCGATCGGGGCTTTCATCGGCGCGATCATCTACGTCATCCTGCGCACCTTCGCGCTCGACCTGCTGGTCGCGGTCGGCCTCGACGGCAAGCGCTTCCAGCTGCTGATCGGGCTCGGCTTCCTGTTGATCGTGCTGTTCTCGCCCGACGGGGTGCTCGGCCTGTGGGCGCGCTGGCGCGATCGTCTGCTGCGCCCCAACGGCGCGCGCGACGGGAGGACATGATGGCGGTCACGGTCGCCGAACGCCTGAGCGCCGTCGGCACTGCCAACGCGCTGGAGCTGCGCGGCGTGACGCGGCTGTTCGGTGCGCTCGCGGCGCTGATCGACGTCACGCTCACGGTGCGGCCGGGCGAGCGGCGCGCGGTGCTCGGCTCGAACGGTGCCGGCAAGACCACGTTGTTCAACTGCATCACCGGCGATTTCCCGTTGACCTCGGGCACCATCCGCTTCTTCGGCGAGGATGTGACCCACTTTCCTCCGCACGAGCGCATCCGCCGCGGCTTGCGCCGCACCTACCAGATCTCGGCGCTGTTCACCGGGCTCTCGGTGCTGGACAACGTGTATCTCGCCTGTTGCGGCGTCTCGCGTGGGCGCTTTTCGCTTCTGCGCCCGCGCCGCGACGACCGGCTGCTGCAGTCGGCCGAGAATCTCGTGCAGGCCGTGCACCTCACCGCGGTGAAGGATCAGCGCGTCTCGGAGCTGAGCCACGGCCAGCAGCGCCAGCTCGAAATCGCGCTGGCGCTTGCCGGCGCGCCGCGCTTCATCCTGTTCGACGAGCCGGCGGCCGGGTTGTCGCCGGCCGAGCGGGCGGAGCTGATCGAGATCCTTACCTCGCTGCCGGCACACATCGGCTACATCGTCATCGAGCACGACATGGACGTGGCGCTGCGCGTGGTCGAGAACGTGACGATGATGCACAACGGCCGCATCTTCAAGGAAGGCCGGCCGGAGGAGATCGAATCCGATCCCGAGGTGCAGGAGCTTTATCTCGGAGGCGGCCATGGCTGAGGCCGCCACCCTCGGCAACGTTCCGCCGCTGCTGCAGGTGCGCGGCCTCAACGTCTATTACGGCCACTCGCACGCGCTGCAGGGGGTCGAATTCACCATCCACCACGGCGTGCTGGCCGTCGTCGGCCGCAACGGCATGGGCAAGACGACGCTGTGCAAGACCATCATGGGGCTGGTGCGGGCGTCGAGCGGCTCGATCCGCTTCGGCAACAAGGACGAGCTCACGCGCCTCAATCCGGCGCAGATCGCCCGGCTCGGCATCGGCTACGTGCCGCAGGGGCGCCGCCTGTGGCGGTCGCTCACCGTCGACGAGCACCTGCGCGTGATCCCGGGCGCGCGCCGCGGCGCCTGGACGATCGAGCGTGTCTACGACTCCTTCCCGCGGCTCGCCGAGCGCAAGGACAACGCCGGCGGACAGCTTTCCGGCGGCGAGCAGCAGATGCTCGCGATCGCCCGCGCCCTGCTTGCCAATCCGCGCCTGCTGGTGATGGACGAGCCGACCGAGGGGCTGGCGCCGTTGATCGTCGCGCAGGTCGAGGAGATGCTGGTGCGCCTGGCCGAGGCCGGCGAGATGGCGGTGCTCGTCATCGAGCAGAACATCGGGGTCGCGACCGCGATCTCCGAGAACGTCGCCATCATGGTCAACGGCCGCATCAACCGGGTGATCGAGTCGCAGCGGCTGGCTGCCGACCGCGTGCTGCAGCAGCAACTGCTCGGCGTCGGCCGGCACGGCCACGAGGACGCGACCGCGCTGGCGGCGCCGGCCGCCCCGGTTGCCGCCGAGCGCACGCCGGGCCGAGGACCGCTGCGCGTCTATGTCTCCAACCCCACGCTGCCGACGCGCTGGTCGCAGCCGGTGCCGGTCACCAGGATCGAGGCAACCGCCCGTACGAGCTCGGCAACGGTTGCTGCGCTTGACGACGCCGGCGGCCGCCGCGCCGAGATCAAGCCGCTCGCTGCCGGCGGGGCGCCGGTGGTGCTGGTCGCCGGTACGCTCGATACCAAGGGGGAGGAGCTGCGCTTCATCCGCGATCTGCTGAAGCAGGCGGATGTGCGCACGCGGCTGGTCGACCTCTCCACCAGCGGCAAGCATTCCGCCGCCGACGTGGTGCCGCTCGAGGTGGCGCTCAACCACCCGCGCGGCTCGGCGGGGGTCTTCACCGGCGAGCGCGGTGCTTCGGTTGCCGCCATGGCGGAGGCGTTCGAGGCCTGGATCGCGCGCCAGAATGCGGTCGCCGGCATCATCTCGGCCGGCGGTTCGGGGGCAGCCTCGCTGGTCACGCCGGCAATGCGCCGTCTCCCGGTCGGCGTTCCGAAGATCATGATCTCCTCGGTCGCGTCCGGCGACGTCGGGCGCTATGTCGGCCCCGCCGACATCATGATGATGTATTCGGTCACCGACGTTCAGGGCCTCAATTCGATCTCGCGCCAGTTGCTTGCGAACGGCGCGCAGGCCATGGCCGGGATGGTGAAGGCGCGGCTCGCCGCAAGCCGCGAGGCGCGCGCCGGCCGGCGCGAGCGCGTGGAACTGCCGGCGATCGGCCTGACGATGTTCGGCGTGACCACGCCGTGCGTCCAGCAGCTCGCCGCGGCGCTCGCCGGCGAATACGACTGTCTGGTCTTCCACGCCACCGGCACCGGCGGGCAGTCGATGGAGAAGCTGGTCGATGGCGGCATGCTGGAAGGCGTGATCGACATCACCACCACCGAGATATGCGACCTGCTGATGGGCGGCGTCTTTCCCGCCACCGAGGACCGCTTCGGCGCCATCATCCGCGCGCGCATGCCCTATGTCGGCTCCGCCGGCGCGCTCGACATGGTCAATTTCGGGCCCCGCGACACCGTGCCGGAGCGCTACCGCGGCCGCCTGCTGCATCAGCACAACCCCAACGTCACGCTGATGCGGACCACGCCTGACGAGAACGACCGCGTCGGCCGCTGGATCGGCGAGCGGCTCAACCAGATGGACGCGCCGGTGCGCTTCCTGTTGCCCGAAGGCGGCGTCTCGGCGCTCGATCGGCCGGGCCATGCCTTCCACGATCCCGAGGCCGATGCGGCGCTGTTCCGCGCGCTCGAGCAGACCGTGCGGCAGACCTCGACCCGGCAGCTCGTGCGCGTTCCGGCCCACCTCAACGATGCGGCGTTCGCCGCCGCGGCGCTCGAGGCGTATCGCGCCGTGCACGGCGGGCGCAGCATGCGCCGGCGTGCGGGAAGGTAGCTCATGCGCTTCGAACGCACGGCGCTGCTGGACAAATTCCGCGCCATGATCGCGCGCGGCGAGCCGATCGTCGGCGGCGGCGCCGGCACCGGGCTCTCGGCCAAGTGCGAGGAGGCCGGCGGCATCGACCTGATCGTCATCTACAATTCCGGCCGCTATCGCATGGCCGGGCGCGGCTCGCTGGCCGGGCTGATGGCATATGGCGATGCCAACGCCATCGTCATGGAAATGGCCGCCGAGGTGCTGCCGGTGGTCAGGCGCACGCCGGTGCTCGCCGGCGTCAACGGCACCGACCCTTTTCGCCGAATGGACGTCTTCCTCGACCAGGTCAAGGCGGTCGGATTTTCCGGCGTGCAGAATTTTCCGACCGTCGGCATCATCGACGGCACGTTTCGTGCCAACCTGGAAGAGACCGGAATGTCCTACGGCCTCGAGGTCGACATGATCCGCACGGCGCACGACAAGGACCTGCTGACCACGCCGTACGTGTTCAACGCCGAGGAGGCGGTCGCGATGGCCGAGGCCGGCGCCGACCTCATCGTGTGCCACATGGGGCTCACCACCGGCGGCTCGATCGGGGCCCAGACCGCGCTCAAGCTTCAGGACTGTCCGGCGCGAGTCGACGCCTGGGCGGAAGCGGCGATGAAGGTCCGGCGCGACGTCATCGTGCTCGTCCATGGCGGCCCGGTGAGCGAGCCGCGCGACGCCGAATACGTGCTCAAGAACACCAGGAACTGCCATGGTTTCTACGGCGCCTCGTCGATGGAAAGGCTGCCGGCGGAGCTCGCACTGACGGAGCAGACGCGGAAGTTCAAGCAGATCGCCCGGCGCTGAGCCGGCAATTCGTCGCGGCTATCCAAGCCCGCGCGGGGAGGAGTGAGATGTCTGGCGTGCTGATCGGGACCCTGATCCTGTGGCTGATCATCGCGATCATCGTCATCGCGGTCGTCGTCTATCTGGTGAACTGGCTCTACCACCGCTCCTCGAAGGAGGTGTCCTTCGTGCGCACGGGCCTGTTCGGCGAGCGGGTGGTGATAAACGGCGGCGCTTTCGTGCTGCCGTTCATCCACGACTACACGCCCGTGAACATGAACGTCCTGCAGATGGAGATCGTCCGTCAGAAGGGCGACGCCCTGATCACCAAGGACCGCATGCGCGTGGACATCGAGGCCGAGTTCTACGTTCGCGTGGCTTCGACCAAGGAAGCGGTCTCGCTCGCCGCCGCCACGCTCGGCCGCCGCACCATGGAGCAGGAGCGCCTGCACGCGCTGCTTTCGGGCAAGTTCGTCTCGGCGCTGCGTGCGGTCGCCTCCGAAATGACGATGGAGGAGATGCATGAGCAGCGCGGCGACTACGTGGCGCGGGTCAAGGCAGCCGCCGCCGAAGGCCTGGCGCAGAACGGGCTCGAGCTCGAGTCGCTCGCGATCACCGATCTCGACCAGACCGACCTCGAATACTTCAATCCGTCGAACCGGTTCGACGCGCAGGGCCTGACCCAGCTGATCCACGAGATCGAGGCGCGCCGCAAGCTGCGCAACGATATCGAGCAGGAATCGATGATCCTGATCCGCACCCGCAACCTGGAAGCCGAGCGGCAGGCCCTCGACATCGAGCGCGAGAGCGAGACGGCGCGGCTGAACCAGCAGCGCGACGTCGAAGTCCGGCGGGCGGTGCAGCGCGCCGAGCTCGCGCGCGAGCGCGCGCTGCGCGACACCGAGGCCGAGCAGGCGCAGATCGCCGCGCGCGAGGAGATCGAGAAGGCCCGCATCTCCAACGAGCGTGCGATCAGCGAGGCGCGTATCGCGTCCGAACGCGAGGTGCGCCAGCGCGAGATCGAGCGCTCGCGCATCGTGGAGGAGGCCGAGATCGCGGCGCGCGAGGAGGTCGAAAGGGCGCGCATCGCCAACCAGCAGAGCATCAGCGAGGCGCGTATTGCGTCCGAACGGGATGTCCGCCAGCGCGAGATCGAGCGCACCCGCGCGGTCGAGGAGGCCGAGATCGTGGCGCGCGAGCAGGTCGAGAAGGCCCGCATCGCACAGGAGCGGGCGGTCACCGAAGCGCGCATCGTCAATGAGGAAGAGACGCGCCGGCGCGACATCGAGCGCACCCGCGCGGTCGACGAGGCCGAGATTGCCGCGCGCGAGGCGACCGAGAAGCTGCGCATCGCGCAGATGACCGCGGTCAACGCCGACCGCATTGCCTCGGACGAAAAGACCCGGGCGCTCGAGATCGCGCGCACCCGTACGCTCGAGCAGGCGGAGATCGCGGCCCAGCAGGCGATCGAGGCCGCGCGCATCGCGCGCGAGCGATCGCTTGCCGCCGAGAGGATCACCGCCGAGCAGGACACCCGCGCGCGCGAGATCTCGCGCACCGAGGCGATCGAGACGGCGGAAGTCAGTTCGCGGCAATCGATCGAGGTCGCGCGCATCGAGCAGGACCGCAAGGTGCAGACCGAGCGCATCGCCAAGGACGAGCAGGTCCGCGCGCTGGAGATCGCCCGCAACCGGGCGGTCGACGAGGCCGAGATCGCGGCGCGCGAGGCGGTGGAGGCGGCGCGCATCGCCCAGGACAAGGTGCTCGCGTCCGAGCGGATCCGCGCCGAGCAGGAGACGCGCAATCTCGAGATCGCGCGCACCGAGGTGCTGGAAGAGGCCGAGATCAGGCGGCGCGACAAGGTCGAGCGCGCGCGCATCGCGACCGAGCTGGCGCTCGAAAAGGACCGCATCGCCTCGGCCAAGAGCCGCGAGGTGCTCAACATCGATCAGAAGACGGCGGTCGAGATCGCGGAGGAGCAGCGCGGGATCGAGGTCGCCGTTAAGCGCGTCGACCGCGTCGATGCCGACCGCCAGGTCAGGCAGGCCGAGCTGGTCGCCCGCCAGGAGGTCGAAAGGACCGACGTCGAGCGCGAGCGCGCGCTCGAAGCCGCGCGCATCGAGCGGCGCCGCGCCATCGAGCAGCTCGAAGTGGCGCGCACCCAGGCCCTGCAGGAGGCCGAGATCGCCTCCCGCGAGGAGGTCGAGCGTGCCCGCATTGCCTCCGACCGCGGCCTCGACGAGGCACGGGTCGGGCGCGAGCGCGATCTGCGCAAGCTCGAGGTGGACCGCGAGCGCACAGTCGAGAGCGCGCTCATGGACAAGGCGATTGCGCTCTATCAGAAATCGCTGGAGCAATCGGCCGCCCAGGTCGAGGCCGAGAACGCCCGCGCGCGCGCGGCCGAAGCCGAAGAGCGCGTGCGCACCGCGCGCGACAGCGAGATCGCCAAGCGCCGCCGGTCGGTCGAGGTGATGATCGCCGAGAAGGAGGCGGAGGAGAAGCGCATCGCCGCGGAGGCCGAGCGGGTCCGCGCCGCGGTCGAGGCCGAGGCGCAGCGGCTGCTCAACGAGGCCGAGAACGTGCTCACCGACGAGGCCCGTTACTCCCTGTTCCGGCGTCGGCTGCTGGAGCGGATCGAAGGCATCGTGCGCGAGAGCGTCAAGCCGATGGAGAAGATCGAAGGGATCCGCATCCTGCACGTCGACGGTCTCGGCGGTGCGGGGGGCGACGGCGCGCGGCGCAATGCCACCGACGAGGTGATCGATTCCGCCCTGCGCTATCGCGTGCAGGCGCCGCTCATCGATTCGATCCTTGCCGAGATCGGCATGGAGGGCGGCAGCCTCTCGAAGCTCCCCGGCCTCATTCGCGAGGCGCGCGACCTGCAAGGCATCAAGGAGAGCGTCGGGCGGGCGCAGAGGTCCGAAAGCGGCGAGGGCGGCGGCGACAAGCCGAGCGGCCGCTCCGGCCGCGGCAAATCCCGCGCCGCGAAGGCCTGAGCGCGATGGCGCGCGTCTACATATCGAGCGTCATCAACGCCCGCAGCGATCGGGTGTGGGGCCGCATCCGCGACTTCAACGGGCTGCCGAACTGGCACCCGTCGATCGCGGAGAGCCGGATCGAGAACGGCGAGCCCGCCGACAAGGTCGGGTGCGTGCGCGACTTCCGGCTGCGCAACGGCGATCGCATCCGCGAGCGCCTGCTCGGGCTGTCGGACTACGACATGTTCTGCACCTACTCGATCCTGGAGTCGCCGATGGGGGTCGAGAACTATGTCGCGACCTTGCGCCTCACGCCGGTCACCGACGGCGAGCGCACTTTTGCCGAATGGACTGCCGAGTTCGACTGCGCGCCGGAGCGCGAGGCGGAGTTGACGGCGACGATCGGCACCGGCGTGTTCCAGGGCGGCTTCGACGCGCTCAAGCGGGCGTTCGGGAGTTGACGGGCCGTGCCGCACGTCGTGAAAAGCACCATCATCGACGCCCCGGTCGACCGGGTGTGGGCGGTGCTGCGCGACTTCAACGGCCACGAGCGCTGGCACCCGGCGGTCGCCACCAGCGCGATCGAGCGCGGCGCGCCGTCCGACAAGGTCGGTTGCGTGCGCCGCTTTCGCCTGAAGGACGGCGCCGAGTTGCGCGAGCAGCTGTTGACCCTGTCGGACCTCGAGCAGACCTTCAGCTACTGCCTGCTCGATACGCCGGTTCCGCTGTTCAACTATGTGGCGCACGTGCGCCTGCTGCCGGTGACCGACGGGGACCGCACGTTCTGGAGCTGGGAATCGCGCTTCACCACTCGCCCCGGCGAGGAAGCGCAGATGATCGCGATGGTGGGCGTCGAGATCTACCAGGCCGGCTTCGATGCGATTCGACGCCATATCGAGACCGGAGCGTGAGCGCGGAACGATGCCGATCACCGTGAAGACTTTTGCCAGCATCGGCGAAGCGGCCTCGGCGCTGGCGTCGGACCGCAGCGCGCGCTTCCTTGCCGGCGGCACGCTGGTGATGCGGGCGATCAACGAGGGCGATGCGTCGCTTGCGACGATCGTGCGCGCGACCGACCGCAGCTTCGGGGAGATTCGCCCGGCCGGGGCGCGCATCACCATCGGTGCCGGCGCGACCATGGCGCAGGTTCTCGCCCATCGCGAGCTTGCGTTCCTGCATCCGGCCGCGCGCGCGGTCGGCGGGCCGGCGATCCGCAACGCGGCGACGGTCGGCGGCAACCTGTTCGCGCCGGCCCCGTACGGAGATTTCACCGTCGCGCTGCTGGCGCTCGACGCCACCCTTGCCATGCATGGAAGCTACAGCGGCCGCGAGCTGCCGCTCGAGGAATTCCTCGCCGGCCGCGATCGCCATGGCGGCCTGGTCGCCGGCGTCACGTTCAGCCGACCCGCGGGGCCGGAAGCGTTTCGGTTCGCCAAGGTCGCGCGCGTGAAGCCGAAGGGCATCTCGGTGCTCTCGATCGCGGCGCATCTGCCCCTCGGCGGCGGCCGCATTGCCGGCGCGCGCGTGGCCTATGGGGCGATGGCGCCGACGCCGATCCGTGCCAGGTCGGTCGAGCGCGCGCTCGAGGGCAGGAGCCTCGACGAGGGCGGCATCGCGGCCGCCCTTGCGGCCGCTGCCGAGGGCACCAGCCCCGCGACCGACGCAATCGCGAGCGCGTGGTATCGGCGCGAGATGATCGCGGTGCATCTCAAGCGGCTGCTGCTGGGAGAGGGACGATGAGCCTGAGCGAGGCGCCTTTCATCGGGTGTGCCGCAGGCGGCACCGCGCGCAGCGTTGCGCCGTGGATGCCGGACCCCGGTTATTTGATGCTACACGCAACAACCGGGGTCCCGGGTTTGCGATGCATCACTCCGCTGCGCTACCTGCGGCACCGCGCCCGGGACACGGAAAGTCACGCATGAAGACTCCGGTCCAGTTCCGCCACAACGGCGCGGACGTTGCGGTGTTCGTCGACGGCGGCGCCAATTTGCTGACTGCGCTGCGCGACGGCGTCGGCGACACCTCGCCGAAATTCGGTTGCGGGCAGGGCACCTGCGGGGTGTGCACGGTGCTGATCGACGGCGAGCCGCATCTTTCGTGCATCACGCTCGCCGAGAGCGTCGCCGGACGCGAGGTCGAGACCGCCGACGGGCTGAGGACCGGATCGGGCCTGCACCCGCTGCAGACCGCATTCATGGAGAATTTCGCCGCCCAGTGCGGCTTTTGCACGCCGGGCATGCTGATGGCCGCCAAGGCGCTGATCGACCGCAATCCGGCGCCGACGCGCGCCGAGGTGGTCGAGGCGATCTCCGGCAACATCTGCCGCTGCACCGGCTATGAGCCGATCATCAACGCCGTCCTGGCGGCCGCCGGCGCCGGCCGGCAGCGCGCCTGAGGAGCCTCCGATGCTGGAGCTACGCAAGGAGATTTTTGCCGACGAGCGCGACGACAATCTGCGGGAAGTCGGGAAGCCGGCCCAGCGCCCCGACATGCTCGGCCACGTCACCGGCACCACGACCTTCTTCGACGACCACAAGCTCGCCGGCCTCTTGCACCTGAAAGTGCTGCGCAGTCCCCACCATCACGCGCGCATTCGCCGCATCGATGCCTCCGAGGCCGAGCGGGCACCAGGCGTGCGCCGCGTCATCCGCGGCGCCGACGTGCCGCGCAACCTCAACACGCTTCTGAGCCTGCTCAACTTCGGCAAGGACGACGAGCCGTCGCTCGCGACCGACAAGGTCCGCTACATGGGCGAGCCGATCGTGGCAGTGGTGGCGAACTCGGAGCGCGAGGCCTTCGAGGGGCTGGCCAAGGTGCGCGTCGACTACGAGCCGCTCACCGCGGTGTTCGACGTCGAGGAGGCGCTCAAGCCGGGCGCGCCGGTCGTCAACGAGACCTATCCGAAGAACACCTTCGAGTACCACGGCAAATACGATCACCAGAAGCTGCGCTTCGGCGACGTCGAGCAGGCGTTCGCGGCGGCCGCCCACGTGCTCGAGCAGCGCTACCAGATGTCGCCGATCGAGCATGCGCCGACCGAGACCAACGGTTCGATCGCGGCGCCGGAGGCCAACGGCCGCTTCGTCGTCTACACCTGCGCGCAGGGGCTGTTCTTCTCGCTCGACACCACTGCGAAGATCCTCGACGTTCAGTCCAACAAGCTGCATTTCATCGGCGGGACGGTCGGCGGCGGGTTCGGCGGCAAGGTCGACTCGCTCACCGAGCCGTTGGCGACGCTCGCCGCCATGTTGACCGGCCGGCCGGTGCGCTACGTGCTCGGCCGCGAGGAGGAGATGCAGTTCGGCTCGCCGCGCGGCGCCGAGCGCATCTACATCAAGGACGGCGTCATGAACGACGGGCGCATCATCGCCCGCAAGGTGCGCAGCTATTTCGACAGCGGCGCCTACACCCGCCTGTCGAGCTACGCCGTCATCAAGTGCGCGGCGCATATTCCCGGGCCGTATACGATCCCCAACGTCCATGCCGACATCTACTGCGTCTACACCAACCGCGTGCCGGCGACCGCCATGCGCGGCTTCGGGGTGACCGCGGTCGACTTCGCGCTCGAATGCCAGATGGACAAGCTCGCGCACCTCGTCGGCATGGACCCGATGGAGTTCCGCATTCTCAACGCCTATCGCGACGGCGACATGAAGGCGCACCGCCGCGAGGCCAAGAACACCGCGCTGATCGAATGCGTGCAGGTCGCCGCCGAGAAGGCGAAGTGGCCGCTGCGCGAGGAATTCAAGCGCGCCTCCTCGCGCGTCGGCGGCGGCGGGGCACGCGCCGCGATCCCGTCGACGCCGCTCGAGCGCGGGGGTCCGCCGGCGCGGCCGGCGCAGCAGCGGACGACCTATGACCGGCCGCACGCGCCGGTGCCCGCCGCACCACCGCCACCCCCCGCCTTCCGGCCCGAGCCGCAACCCTCGCCGCCGCCGCCGGCGCCGGCGGCGCCGCCCGCTGCCCCTTCGCCGACGCTCGGCACCGGGCACGGCGCTGGCCGCTTCTCCTCCGTGTTCGGCACCAGGAGGCGCTGATGGCTCGCCACCGCGGACGAGGCATGGCCTCCATCAACTATCCGATCGGCATGAACCTCGGCGGCGACCCGAGCCAGGCGCTGGTGCATTCGAACCCGAGCGGCAAGTTCACGGTCTCGCTGTCGGCGATCGACCTCGGCCAGGGCATGAAATCGGTCACCCGGCAGATCTGTGCCGAGACGCTCGGGGTCCCGATCGAGGACGTGCACGTCGACACCGCCGATTCCGACACCGGGCCGCACGACATGGGCAGTTTCGCGTCACGCGGCACGCATCGGGTCGGCAATGCCGTCATGGTGGCGGCGCGCGAGGCGCGCGGCGTGATGATGGAGGCGGCGGCCGAGGAGCTCGAGGTCAACGCCGGCGACCTCGAAACCGACGGGCAAGGCAACATCCACGTCAAGGGCGCGCCGCACCGCAGGATCTCGACCAAGGACGTGGCGATCGCGGCGCAGTTCAAGCAGGGCAAGACCATCGCCGGGCGCGGCATCTTCCTGGTGCCGCTCTCCGAGGTCGATCCCGAGACCGGCGAGATGAGCCCGGCCACCTGCTACGCGCACGCCTGCCTGGTCGCCGAAGTCGAGGTCGACGACGAGACCGGCGAAGTCACCATGCTTGAGATGAACTCGGCCTACGAGCTCGGCCGTGCGATCAATCCGCGGCTGGTCGAGCAGCAGCTCGTCGGCGGCGCGTGGATGGGGATGAGCCACGCGCTCTACGAGACGCCCGAGCCGTATTATCCGGATCCGAGCCATGGGCCGCGCGACTTCAACGAATATGTGATGCCGGGGCCGGGCGACATCTGCCCGCACAATATCGCGGTGCTGGAACGCCCCGCGCCGGACGGGCCGTTCGGCGGCAAGGGCCCCGGCGAGATGTGCGCCAACCCGGTGCTGCCTGCGGTCGCCAACGCGATTTTCAATGCGGTCGGCGTGCGCATCGATGAGCTGCCGATCACGCCCGAGAAGGTTCTGCGTGCGATCCGGGCGCAAGGCGGCGCGCGACCGCAGCCGAGGCGGTGATTGGCATGCGCTCGTACCAAGGAAACCGCGGTCGCTTCGCTTCGTTCGCAATGACGGCGACGGTGCTCGAGAGCTCTTGACATGGCGGTGCGCACGCAAGTCGTGGGGATCGACGGGCCGGAGACGCTGCAGCGGGCGTTGCGCTCGGCCTTCTATCTGGCCGACGACGGGCTTTCGACCGCGGCCTACCTGGCGCTCGCGCTCGGCAAGCCGCTGCTGCTCGAAGGCGCGCCCGGGGTCGGCAAGACCGAGGCCGGAAAGGCCATCGGCGCGGTGCTTGGCCGCCGCCTGATCCGCCTGCAATGCTACGAGGGGATCGATGCCGCGACCGCGCTCTACGAGTGGAACTACCCGCGCCAGATGCTGGCGATCCGCCAGGCCGGCGACCAGCCGATCGATATCTATCGCGACGAGTTCTTGATCGAGCGGCCGATGCTGGCGGCGCTGCGCGCGGCCGAGGAGGCGGTGCTGCTGATCGACGAGATCGATCGCTCCGACCACGAGTTCGAGGCGTTCCTGTTGGAATTCCTCTCCGACTTCCAGATCTCGATCCCCGAGCGCGGCACGTTGCGGGCGCACGAGCGGCCGGTGGTGATCCTGACCTCCAACCGGACGCGGGAGCTGCACGAGGCGCTGCGCCGCCGCTGCGTCTATCACTGGATCGACTACCCCGATCCCGAACGCGAGGCCCGTATCGTCATGATGCGCGCCTCGAGCGTCGCCGAGGCGACGGCGCGCGCGGTGGTCGCTGCCGTCGGCCGACTGCGGCGCGAGCCATTGACCAAGGCGCCGGGCGTCGCCGAGGCGGTCGATTGGGCGGAAGCCGCGACCCTGCTGCACACGCGCGGCGCGCGCTGGCCCGATGCGTTCAAGCGCGCCATCGGGGTCGCGCTCAAGGACGAGGAGGACCTCGCCTTCATCTCGGGGCGTCTCGACGGCATCCTGGCGGAGGCGGCGGCGTGAGTGTCCTTCCGCGCGCGGCGCGCCCGTTCGTCACCTTTGCGGCCTTGCTCAGGGCCAACGGCTTTGCGGTCGCGCCCGAGCAGACGACCGCGTTCCTGGCCGCGGTCGGCGTGCTCGGGCCGCGATCGATCCGCGACGTGCGCCTTGCCGGCTATGCCACCTTGGCGTCGCCGCCGGAGCGGCGCGCGGCATTCGACGCCTTGTTCGACGCTCACTTCCTCGACGCGCTGGAGGAAGGCGAGCCGCCCGGTGAACGCGACGAGACCGTGCGCCTGCAGGAAGACCGTCCCGGCGGCATCGAGCCGCTCGTGTCCGATGAAGTCAACGAGGCCGGGCAGGCCGCGACCGCGGCGGAGGCGTTGTCGATCCGCCGCTTTGGAGTGGACGGCGACGCCGAGGCGCTGCGCCGCTTCGCGCGCGCCGCGCCGGCGCGGCTGCCACGGCGCCCGGGCCATCGGCGCATGCGGGCAAGACGAGGGCCGCACTTCGACACCCGCCGCACCCTGCGCGAGGCCGTACGCAACGACGGCGACGTGATGCGCCTGCTGCGCCTCAAGCGTCGGCCGCGCCAACGCCGCGTCCTGCTGCTGATCGACGTTTCGGGCTCGATGAAGGAGCGCACCGAAGCGCATCTGCGCATCGCCCACGCGCTCGCGCGCGCGGTCGAGCGGATCGAGGTGTTCACCTTCGGCACGCGGCTCACCCGCATCACCCGTGCGATGCGGCTCAAGCATCGCGGGCAGGCGCTGGCCGCCGCCGCGGCGATCGTCAGCGATTGGGACGGCGGCACCCGCATCGGCGAAGCCTTGCAGGCGTTTCTCGCGGTCCCGCGATTCGCCGGCTACGCCCGCGGGGCGACCACGATCGTCCTTTCCGACGGTCTCGAGCGCGGCGATCCGGCCGCCATGCGCGACGCGGTCGCGCGCCTCTCGCGCCTGGCTTGGCGCCTGAGCTGGCTGACGCCGCTCAAGGCCGATCCGAGCTTCAAGCCGCAGACCGAAGGCTTGCGGGCCATTCTGCCTTTGGTGGACGCGCTTGCCGACGGCTCCTCGGTTGCGGCTGTCTGCGCCCACCTGTTGAATCTGGAGCGAGGAAGTGGCGGCGGGACGCGCGTATCCGCCGCGGCCGCCTGAACAAGACTCGAATGGGGGACCGACCATGGCGCTCGAAATCAAGATTCTCGACTACGGCGACATCGAACTGGAATCGAGCTTCCTGGTGCTTGGGCGCGATTGCGGACGCACGCGGCGCGTTCCCACGCTCGGATTCCTGATCATGGGCGGCACCTGGCCGGTGCTGGTCGACACCGGCTACCGCTCGAACCAGATCATGGAAACCCTCGGCATGCGCGGGCTGCAGTTCCACGAGAACATGATCGAGAACCAGCTCTCTCGCCACGGCGTGCGCATGGGCGACGTCCGCTATGTGCTGCACACCCACCTGCACATCGACCACGCCGGCAAGGACGACCTGTTCCCGATGAACACCACCGTCGGGATCAACCGCCGCGAGCTCGAATATTCGGTCTCCGGGCTGATGCACCCGCAATATCCCGCGCCCGACATCAAGCATCTGGTCGACCGGCTGCACACCAAGGGCGCGCTGCGCTTCTTCGATCTGGAGATCTCCGGCCCGGTCGAGGTGATGCCCGGGGTCTACGTCGAGGCCGCCGGCGCCCACACCGAGGGCTCGATGAACGTGCACGTGCACACCGCCGACGGCGTCGCGACCATCTGCGGCGACGTGATCTACGACTTCAACGACCAGATCGTGGAGCCCTTCCGCGAGATCAGCGACATGGAGCCGCGGGTGACGGGCAACCACGGGGTCAGCAAGCGCGCCGAGAAGGCGCAGATCAAGAAGCTGCTGAGCAATGCCCGCTACCTTCTTCCGGTGCATGACCGGCCGGCCAAGGTCGAGCACGGCATGATCACCGGGCGCCTGCAAGATTCGGTGCCCGGCACCGTGGTTCAGTCGCTGCCGAAGCGCAACTGGTTCCCGGCCTGATCAGGAGCGGCGCCGATGACCCACACCGCGCTGCGTTCGGAATTCGAGAGCCTGATCGACGTCTACGCGCCGGTCGGCCAGCTCGGGACCGGCTTCACCTTCACCGAAGGCCCGCTGTGGCATCCCGTCGAGCAATACCTGCTGTTTTCCGACATGCCGGCCGACGTGCGCCGGCGCTGGGACGCCCGCGGCGGCGTGCGCGAGGTGCGCAAGCCGTCGAACAAGCACAACGGCCTGACCTACGATGCCGACCTCAACCTGATCGTCTGCGAGCACGCGACGTCCAGCCTGGTGCGCGAGCGCCCCGATGGGCGCCGCGAGGTGCTGGCCTCGCATTTCGAAGGGCAGGAGCTCAATTCGCCGAACGACGTGTGCGTGCGTTCGGACGGCTCGATCTATTTCAGCGACCCCTGGTACGGCCGCATGCCGGTCTACGGCGTCGAGCGTCCGCGCCAGCTCGGGTTCCAGGGGGTCTATCGGGTCGCGCCGGGCGGCGGGCCGCCGCAGCTTCTGGTCGATCGCACGCGCTTCGAGCAGCCGAACGGGCTCACATTCTCGCCGGACGAGAAGCTGCTCTACATCAACGACACCGTGAAATGCATGATCTGGGCCTACGAGGTGAGTGCCGACGGCTCGCTGTCGGCGGGCCGCATGTTCGCGAGCGGCATCCGCTCGGAGCTCGAGCCGGGCGTCCCCGACGGCATGAAGTGCGACGCGCTCGGCAACGTCTGGGTCACGGCACCGGGCGGGGTCTGGGTCTATTCGCCGAGCGGCAGCCTGCTTGGCAAGGTGCGGGTGCCGGAGCTGGTTTCCAATCTCGCCTGGGGCGGCGAGGATTTCCACACGCTGTTCATGACCGCGACGCACTCGGTCTACACCGTGCGCACCAAGGTCGGCCCGCGCAACGAGCCATATATGCGCAGCCGCGGCCGGGCCGGCAGCGGGCAGCGGGCGGCCGCCGTCACCGTCGACGGTGGGCTGCGCCTTGATCCGACGCGCTGCGCCCTGATCATCCAGGACCTGCAGAACGATGTGATCATGGAGGGCGGCGCGTTTGCGGCCTCCGGCTCGCCGGCGCATGCGCAGGCGCAGAATGTGGTCGAGAACGTGCGGCGGCTGGCGGATGCGTGCCGCGCCCGCGGCGTGCTGGTGATCCATGTGTGGTTCGTGGTCGAGCCGGGTGCCCCCGGCATGACGCTCAATGCCCCGCTGTTCGAGGGGGTCGTCGACAACAAGGCGATGGTGCGCGGCAGCTGGGGCGCGGCGCCGGTGAGCGGGCTCGAGCCGCGGCCGGGCGACTTCGTCGTCGAGAAAATGCGCATGAGCGCCTGGGAAGGCACGCGGCTCGAAACGATCCTGCGCAGCGGAAACCGCGACGTCATCATCAACACCGGGGCCTGGACCAACATGTCGGTCGAGCACACCGCGCGTACCGCCGCCGACAAGGGCTACTTCGTGGTGGTCCCTGAGGATTGCTGCTCGACCATGAACGCCGACTGGCACAACGCTGCCGTCAATTTCGCTCTGCAGAACGTCTCGGTCGTCACCAAGGCCGACGCGGTGATCTCGGCCCTCGGCTGAGCGGCACCACATCCTGTCCGTCGTTGCGGCGTCGGCGACACGGCGTGCCCGAGCCCAATGCGGCTTGCATGCACTCTTGCAGCGACAAAAACGGAGCTCAGGGGGGTCACAATTATGCTTATTCAAGACCATAATTGCGCTTCATTATCAAAGGCTAGATGGTTTGGTACCGAGACGACGTGATTGAAAACTGCGCGCATTTTCTCCGGGAACCTAGGCTGGGCCTACCAAAACGATCCTTGACGCGCTCGATCGCATAGGGAGGGCCGCATGCAAGATCTGGTCGACACGGTGCGCGATCCAGCCGCGTCCGACGAAGCGAGCGCAAGCTCCGCGCAGGATCGCCTGCAGGAACTGCTGCAACGAATCAGGCGCGATCTGGCTGCTCCTGAGATGTCTTCCGCGCGCGCGCGGCTGGGTGCAATCGCAGCGTCAGAATCGGGCGAAGCCCGCCATGTTTCGCCGCCGCGCGGTGATGGGCCGGAGTCATTCGGCCCCATGGAAGATCCGACCGACACGAGCGCCGAACCAGCCGCGTCCGAGCACGCCAGCGCAAGCTCCGCGCATGATAGCTTGCAGAAGCTGCTGCGACTGATCGGGCGCGATCTGGCTGCTTCCGAGATTTCTTCCGCGCCCCCCGGATTGGCTGCGATCGCACAGCCACAATCTGGTGAACGGTACGATGCTTCGGCCCCGCTCAGTGAGGGGCAGGAGCCACTTGGCGCCGGCTCCTACTATAGCCAGCTCCACCCTCGCCGAGAGACAGCCTTCCCGCAGGAGGCAGCGTTCCCACAGGAGAGGGCCTTCGCGCAGGAGGCAGAGTTAGCGCAGGAGGCAGAGTTAGCGCAGGAGACAGAGTTAGCGCAGGAGACAGAGTTCGCACCGGAGACAGAGTTCGCACCGGAGACAGAGTTCGCACCGGAGACAGAGTTAGCGCCGGAGACAGAGCTCGCACCGGAGACAGAGTTCGCGCAGGAGCCAGAGTTCGCGCAGCAGACGGAGTTCCCGCAGGCGACAGACTTCCCGCAGGAGACAGACTTCCCGCAAGAGACAGCTTTCTCGCAGGACACCGCCTTCGCGCACGGCGATCCGGTTGGCTACGAAGCTTTCGCCGGTTCTCGGGCGTGCGAGCAGGCGGCGGAGACGCCGGTCCGAGAAACATCACGCGATGCTGACGCTATCGCGTGGGCGCCTGGTCGTCCGACTTACCAGGCCTACGGAGGAATCGGCGCCGATGATTATTCCGATCTCTACGGCAGCCCCCGGTCGGGCCGGAACCGCGTGCCCCGGCAGCGGCGCGGCCGTGGCCGCACCGGCGCGGCTGTCGCCGGCATTGCCACTTGCCTATTGGTTGGAACGCTTGGAACCGTTGGTTATTACGCGCTCAGCGCGTCGAAGAAGGGGCCTCGGCCACTCGCGATCGCCGACAACCTCACGATCTCGAAGTCCAGGGCAGCGGGTCAAAGCGAGCAGCGTGAAGAGCTCAATCAGCAGGCGGCCAACGCCCCGTTGAGCAACCAGCCAAACAGCGTCCGCACCGTTGCGCTCCGCTCCGATGTCGGAGTCGCGAGCACATCCGCGGCGGAAGCGGCCCAAAATGATCGGCCGGCGTCGAACACCGTGTCCATGCCCCGCGCTTACGCGAATATGGACGAGCGCCCTCGCGTCTTGGCTGCGAGCACGTCGGCGGCGGCTCCACTGTCAAATTCTCAGTCCGAGCCGAACGCTCCTCCTGCGCCGCGGGCCCGCACGAATGTCGACGGCCAACCGAACATTCGCACCAGCGTGGCGCGCCCTCAGGCGCCGGCCCGGAACGGCGAGGTAGCGTGCCAAGCCTCCCCCGGCCGCGGCGGATGGTGGGCATGGCGCCAGATCGACGGCAGGAAGTGCTGGTACGAGGGCAAGATCGGCATGAGCAAGGATAATCTGCGCTGGGTCCGCTAGGCGGAGTGATACCGGCGGGCGATTGTGGTGACCTGTCCGAGTGGTCGTGGCCGGGCTTGTCCCGGCCATCCACGTCTGGCTTTGTCCCGGCGAGGGAGAGAACGACGTGGATGCCCGCGACAAGCGCGGGCATGACGAGTCAGCACGTGATGCCGCTGGTATGCCGCCGTCAGCCGTGCACGGCGTGGGTTCCCGCCGCGCCTTCGAGCGCCGCCACCGCGCTGTCGAGATCGGTGATGACGACGCGCTTGCCGCCGCCTTCGAGGAAGCGGATCGCGGCATCGACCTTCGGCCCCATGCTGCCCGGCGGGAACTGCCCCTCGGCATGGTACCGCTTGAGCTCGCCCAGCGTCGTCTGATCGAGGTCGCGCTGTCGCGCCGAGCCGTAGTCGACCGCCACCTTGCGAACCGCGGTGAGGATGAGCAGCGTGTCGATGCCAAGCACATTGGCCATCAGCGCCGAGGTCATGTCCTTGTCGATCACCGCCGGCACGCCGTTGCGCACGCCTTTCGGCCCACGCACGACCGGGATGCCGCCGCCACCGCCGGCGATCACGATCGACCCGCGCGAGGCCAGTTCGGCGATGAGCGAGATATCGCAGATGTGCCGCGGCTTGGGTGAGGGGACGACATGGCGCCAGCCGCGCTTGCCGTCCTCCTGCATCAGCCAACCGAGCTCGGCCGAGATCTGCTTCGCCTGCTCGCCGGTGAAGAACGGGCCGATGAATTTGGTCGGCCGCGCAAAGGCAGGGTCGTCGGGATCGACTTCGACCTGGGTCAACAGGCAGGCGACGTGACGCGCGCTGCCGGCCTCGCGCAGCGCATTCTCCAGTGCCTGGACCAGAAGGTAGGCGATTCCGCCCTGGCTGTGCGCGACGCAGATATCGAGTGTCATCGGCGGCACGCGCGCGCGCGACAGCGCCTGGCGCATGAGGATTTTTCCGACCACCGGCCCGTTGCCGTGGGTGACGACGAAATAGTTGTCGCCGAGCGCGATCGGCAGCAAGGCGTGCGCGGTACGCGCGGCAATTTCCTTCTGCTCCTCCGAGGTGCCGGCGATCGCCTCCGGATGCGTGGCGTTGCCGCCGATCGCCACCAGCAGACGTTTCGGGATCTCGCCGGAAACCGTCATCGGCTCAGCCCCTGTTCGATCCTCCAACCGCCGCGATGGCCATCGCGGCCGCGTCGGCGTTGGAGCCCGCGACCAGGGCGCCGGCTTCCACCAGCTTGCCGACCTGCCCGGAGCGCCGCTGCGGGTCGCCCTCGGTTCCGGTGACGGACGCGATGATGCGCGGGCCGCCTGTGCGGCCGCCAATGATGCGAGCCAAGTGCCCGGCCGGATCCGGGTGCCCGCCGTAGCCGAGGATGACGTCGAGCAGGATCACGCCGGTTCGCCCGTCGGCGAGCGCGTCGGCGAGCGGACGGTCGCGCACCGCCGGTTCGATCATCGGATGCGGTCGTCCGCGCGTGAACTCGTCGGCGCCCAGATCGATCATGACATGGGCGTCGCCCGCGCCGGTCATCGCCGCCGCGCCCGGCACCGGCACGTTCGATGCGACCGCAAGCCCGGCCTGGCGGAAGACGATCTGCGCCTCGGAGCAGAGCGTTCCGCCGGCGAACAGCCCGCGCACGACGTTGCCGCAATTTCCGGATAGCGGCGGGGCGGCCTCGTCGGTTGCCACCGAACGCCCGACGGCGGCCGCGGCCGCCGCCTGGAGCGTCGCGGCCAGACGGGCATTTGCCGGCAGGCTGATCCCCTGCGCGCCGAGAAAGCAGACCGTGAACGGCTTGCGCGAGCGCGCGACCCGGTCGAGCACCCGTTGAGCGACCGACGCGGCGGGCGGCTTCGAGATCAGCACGATCTCGTTCGTGCCGGCGTCGGCATCGAGCGCATCGATCGCCATCAGCGTGGTGATTGCGCCGATCTCGGCGCTGAGGTCGCGGCCGCCGGTGCCGATCGCATGGCTGATGCCGCGGCCGGCGCGCGCGATCAGGCACGACACCTCCTGGATGCCGGTGCCGGACGCGCCGATGATGCCGATATCGCCGCGCGGCACGACGTTGGCGAAACCGAGCGGAACCCCGCCGATGATTGCGGTTCCGCAGTCCGGTCCCATGACCATCAGGCCGCGTTCGCGGCCCTGGCGCTTGAGCGCGGCCTCCTGATCGAGCGGTACGTTGTCGGAGAAGATCATGACGTTGAGCCCGAGCCCCATGGCCTTGCGCGCCTCGGCGGCCGCGAAGTCGCCGGGAACCGAGATCAGCGCCAGATTGGCGTCGGGCAGCGTGTTGACGGCGGCGCGCACCGTGCGCACCGAAGCGGGCGATGCGCTCGCCCGCGCCGCGAGCGGCCGCTCGAGCAGCCGTCCGGCTTCCGCGAGCGCGGCCCTGCCGGCGGCGGCATCGCTCGCGCGCAGCGCCAGGATCAAATCGCCGGGCTCCGCCGCCTCGCCCTCGGGGCCGAGGATGCCGGCCTCGCGCAGGATCTCTTTGTTTGCCGGCGTGCCGATGATCAGTCCTGCCTCTTCTACGCCGGGCAGAACCGCGACCTGCTGGGAAATGCGCATCAGCACGAGCGAGTCGAAATAGGTCGCGCGCCGGATCTCGTTGAGGATCGCGCTCATTCGACCCCCATCGCCTGCGCAAACGCAACCAGCGCCTGCTCGAAGCATTTCAGCGGGGCCTTGACGACGCCGGCGCCGACCTGGCCGACGCCGGGCTCGCGGTGAGCAATGCCGGTATTGATGGCCGGCGCCAGCCCGGTCTCGACCACCAGGCGGATATCGATGCCGGTCGGTACGCCGGCGAAATCCATCGCCGGAATAGCCCAAGCCGGGTTGTGCCCGACGGTGATCTCCGCCATCGATCGGGTGAAGGCGGTGGCTTCCGACGCACGTCCGGCGCCGATATAGGCGACGACCGCCGGGGCCGCGGCCATCGCGAAGGCGCCGAGGCCGACGGTTTCCACGATCGCGGAATCCCCCATGTCGGGATTGGCATCGCGTTCGCTGAAGCCGGGAAAATACACGCCCGCGGGCATCTCGACCGGCGCCGTGAACCAGCGGTCGCGGGTGCCGGAAACGCGGATGCCGAAGTCGGTGCCGTTGCGACACATCGCGGTCACCACCGACGATCCGTCGATGTCGCGCGCCGGGTCGGTCAACGACTTTCCCATGGCCATCGCCACGTTGAGGAAGAACTGATCGTTGCCGCCGATGAAAGCCAGGCATTCGGCCAGCTCGCGGTCGTTCGTCGCGGTCCGCGCCAGCGCCGGCGCCAGCTGGCGCACCAGCAGGCTCGAGCAGGCGACGTTGCGCTGGTGCATTTCGTCGCCCATCGTCAGCCCGCGCGCGATCAGCGGCTTCAAGGCAACGCCGCCGCTCTCGCGCAGCGCGCGTGCGAGCGCGGGCCCGAGAACGGCGCGGATCCAACGCAATCGATCGAGCACCTCCTCGTCGTTGCCGCCGAACCGCATCACCTTGCCGAGGCCTTCGTTGATCGCGCAGTAGGCGCGATTCCCGAAGCTACGGTTTTCGACCACCATCAGCGGCTGGCTTGCGGTGGTCATGCCGGTCATCGGCCCGACGGCGCCGAAATCATGGTTGGGGCGGAACGCGAATGATCCGGCGGCGGCCTTGCTCGCGGCGTCATCGAGGTCCTTGGCCCAGCCCTCGAACACCGCAATGCCGGTGACGGCGCCGCGCATCGGGCCGCACATGCGCGGCCAATCGATCGGCGGGCCGGCATGCAGGATCATCTGATCGCTGAGGGTTGGAATGGCCTCCGACGCCGGAACGACGTCGACCAGAACCGGCTCGCCGGCGAGAATGCGGCGCAGCACCTCCTGGTTGGCCTGCTCGATGATCTGCAAGCGTTGCCTCAAGCCCCCGCGTCAGCTGCGAAGCTTGTCGAGCAGGCGCGCCAGGTGAGGATTGCCGCCTGCCGGAGGGCTCCACTCAACATGCACGACCTTGCTGCCCTGGTCGGCAAGGTTCGCGGCGAACAGCTCCAGTCCGATGTTGACGACGCGCGGCGCGCTCGCCAGCAGATCGTTCGGGCCGGATTGATCGGATTGGCTCATGCGCCGCGCGCTCGTGCCCATGTCACGGCCCGTTCTTACGCTTTGTCCGTGGCATCGAGCAAGGCGCCGCGCGGGAAGTCGCAAGCGTCAGGACCCCACCGTCGTTGCGAAGGCCGTCGGCGACGAGGCGATCCAGAAACGGCGCGGCAGCCGGGATTGCTTGGCTCGCAATGACGGCGACGCGGGGGATGTACTCGGTTCAGTCGAGGCCGCGCGAAATGCCGGCATGCCCCACGTTGACGGCGGAACCGAACACGAGGTCGGCGCTATCGTTCGTCTGCACGCTGCGCGCACAGCTTCCCTGCATGGCGACCAGCGCGGCATCGACGCCGAACTCGGCAAAAAGCTTGCGGCTGATGGCATCGGCGGCGCCCGGTCCGGGAGCGGCGGGCGCGTGCAAACCGCCGCGATCGAGCGCGTGCTTGCCGTACTCCAGCGCGAGGACAAGAACCGACTTCAACATGCGCAACTCTCGCCTGCATGTTTTAAGCGACGAAGGCCCTGCCGGTTCCATCGCACGCTCGCATGAGGGTCTGATGACAATGTTGTTCCGCAACGGCGCCGCACTCAACAGTCCAGCGCCTGCCTGCCCGCGCTCGAGCGCAACAATTCCGCGATGTTACTCAAAAGCCACAGCCAGCCCGAGCGATTCGCGCTATAGTCTGATCGTCTCTCCTCCCGAGCGGTTGCGCTCGAACCTTTAGGCCCCGCCCCGAGCGGGGCTTTTTCTTATGTGCGACGTAGTGCACAACTGGCGTCACGTGTAGGCAGGCGAAACCGCGGCGCAGTGCGCGGGCGGCCGCGCGCCGCGCTGCGGCAGCAGCGGAAATCTCCAACCAGGGGGCGCCCGTGGCCATCGGATTCAAGATTTGCAGGCGCGTGCGCAAGGTCGATGCCGCGATCGTTGCAAAGTTCCGCGAGCTGCCGGTGGCGAACGTCAGCGATTCGATGTCCCGCATGACGGCGGCGGGGCCGCGGCTTCGCCCGATGCATGCGGGCGGCGCGATGGCCGGTCCGGCCTTCACGGTGAAGAGCAGGCCGGGCGACAATCTGATGGTCCACGCCGCGCTCAATCGTGCCGAGCCGGGCGACGTCCTGGTCGCCGACGGCGGCGGCGACCTGACCAACGCGCTGGTCGGCGAGCTGATGCTCGCCTATGCGGAGAAGATCGGCTTGGCGGGCGTCGTGATCGACGGCGCGATTCGCGACTCCGGCACGATCCGCGCCAACCGCTTTCCGGTCTATGCCGCCGGTGTCACGCACCGCGGGCCCTACAAGGACGGCCCGGGCGAGATCAACGTCTCCGTCGCGATCGACGGCATGGTGATCGAGCCTGGCGACCTGATCATCGGCGACGACGACGGGTTGCTGTGCGTGCCGTACGCGCTGGTCGAGGAGATCTACGCCGCCACCGTCGCCAAGCATCGCGCGGAGGAAAAGACCATGGCGGCGACCAAGGCCGGCACCGTCGACCGCTCCTGGGTGGAGGACGCGCTCAAGCGCCTCGGCTGCGAGGGCGCGTGAAGCGCCGCGGGGGGCGCGGGCCTCGTCGCATGTTCACTCTCCGCGGGAGAGCTGAGCCAGCGCGAGCGGAACCATTCCAGCGCATCCTCAACCGCGGTAGCGCGGATAGACCCGGCGGGCATTGTGCTCGAAGATCTTGCGCTTGTCGTCGGCGCTCACCCAGTCGATGGCGTCGATGTAGCGCTTGGTGTCGTCGAAGTAGTGGCCGGTCTGCGGGTCGACGCCGCGAATGGCGCCGACCATCTCGGAAGCGAACAGGATGTTGTCGGCCGGGATGACCCTGAGCAAGAGGTCGATGCCCGGCTGGTGATAGACGCAGGTGTCGAAGAACACGTTGTTGAGCAACAGCTCCTGCAACGGCGGCCGCTTCAGGTCCTGGGCGATCCCGCGATAGCGCCCCCAGTGGTAGGGCACGGCGCCGCCGCCATGCGGAATGACGAACTTCAGCGTCGGGAAATCCTTGAACAGGTCCGAGGTCAGGAGCTGCATGAACGCGGTCGTGTCGGCATTGAGATAGTGCGCGCAGGTGGTGTGGAAGTTCGGGTTGCACGACGCGCTGACGTGGATCATCGCCGGCACGTCGAGCTCGACCATCTTCTCGTACAGCGGATACCACCAGCGGTCGGTCAGCGGCGGATCGACCCAGTAGCCGCCGGAAGGATCGGGATTGAGGTTGCAGCCGATGAAGCCGAACTGCTTAACGCAGCGCTCGAGCTCGGCGATGCAGTTCGTCGGCGCCACCCCCGGGGTCTGCGGCAGCTGGCACACGCCGACGAAATTGTCCGGATAGAGCGTGCACGCCCGGTGGATCAGCTCGTTGCAGATTTCCGACCAGGAGCGGCTCACTTGCGCGTCGCCGACGTGGTGCGCCATGGCGCTGGCGCGCGGCGAGAAGAACACGCGGTCGGTGCCGCGCTCGCGCTGGATGCGCAGCTGCGCGCCCTCGAGGCTCTCGCGGATTTCGTCGTCGCCGATCTTGAGCGCGGCCTTCGGCGGGGCCTTCGCCGGTTCCTTGAGGCTCGCAACCTGCAGCTTGCGCCAGGCCTCGAGCGCGCCGGGAGCGGTGGTGTAGTGTCCGTGGCAATCGATGATCATGGGCATTCCTTCTGCGGCGCGTGTCGAGCCCGAACGCAACCGGTCGCGGATCGATCGCGGCGCCGCCACCCGGTCTTGTGCATAACCATGCGCATGTGAGATTTTCGCCCAAGCGCCCGGGCCTGGCATCGGCCGCTGGTTGGTGAATGGTCGCGGGTCTGGTTCGGCCGGTCGGCATCGTGAAGTTTCCCGGCGATGGCTGCAAGCGCTGCGAACCGTCTTCCCGAGAACGGAGCAAGAGCCTTGCAATTCAAACCTGCCGCCGATGCGCGCAACGAAGGTCAACGGTCGGCGTCGAGCGTACGCCGCAGCGAGCCCGCCATGGCAACGGCCAACGGGATCGAGCTTTGCTACGACACGTTCGGCGACCGCGACGCCCCGCCGCTGATTCTGATCATGGGCCTGGCCTCGCAGATGATCGCTTGGGACGAGGAGCTGTGCGCGCAGCTTGCGGCGCGCGGCTACTGGGTCGTCCGGTTCGACAACCGCGATATCGGCTTGTCGACGAAGTTTCCCCAGCTGGGCGTGCCGAACGTGCTGGCGATGCTCACCGGGCAGACGGTGGCCGATGCCGGCAAGGTTCCCTATACGCTGCGCGACATGGCTGCCGACACCGCCGGGCTCATGGATGCGCTTAGGATCAAGTCCGCGCACGTGGTCGGCGCCTCGATGGGCGGCGCCATTGCGCAGGAGCTGGCGATCCACCACCGCGATCGCGTGCGCACCCTGACCTCGATCATGTCCTCGACCGGCGAGCCCGGGCTGCCGGTGCCGACGCCGGAGGCAATGGAGATCCTGCTGGCGCCGCCGCCGACCGGTCGGGAAAGCTATCTCGCCCGCTACGCGCAAACCTGCCGCGTGCTGCGCGGGCCCGGCTTTCCCCTCGACGAGGCGCGTGATCTCGCGCGGGCGGAGCGGATTTTCGCGCGCGGCCTCAATCCGCCCGGCGTGGCGCGCCAGCTCGCCGCGATCGTCGCCTCCGGCAACCGCGAGCCGGCGCTGCGGTCCGTCAAGGTGCCGACCTTGGTGATCCACGGCGATGCCGATCCGCTGGTGCGGCCGGAGGGCGGCGTCGCCACCGCCAAGGCGATCGCGGGCGCCAAGCTGGTGATGATCAAGGGCATGGGCCACGCGCTGCCGATCGCGATGTGGCCGCAGATCATCGACGCCATCGACGGCCACGCGCGCTGACAACGGCGTGCGACCCTGATTGCGAGTGCTGATCGGCCAGCCACCGCAAGCTGTCTCGGCAACAGCTTGTGCCTCGGCTGCCAGGCGCCGCTCGGATACCTGCCCGGTGACGCGAGGCCGGTGCCGCTCGATCCCGGCCCGCAACCCGGCCGTCGATGGCGGCGGTCTCGCTGCTGGCCTCTATTTCCAGGTAGCTGAACTTGTATATAACCCACCCAGGGCATGGACAGTGCGGCTGAGCGCTTCGAACGCCGTCATCGCCACTTGCATGCCGCCAACCTCTGTTAAGCCCCAAAGTTCGTCAGGAGTTCAGTGATGGCTCGGTGGGGTGCGATAGGGATCAGTGCGGCATTTCTGCTGTTGGCGATGCTCGACACAGCCACCGCGGAGACCAAGCGAGTTTTGATTCTTCACTCGTTTGGCAGGGATTTTAGGCCCTGGAGCGAGTATTCAAGAGCGATCCGTGAGGAACTGCAGCGACAATCCCCGTGGCCGCTAGACCTGCATGAACATTCGCTGGTCACCGCTCGTTCCAGCGATGAAAACGCCGAGGTCGCCTTCGTTGACTACCTTCGTGCCCTCTATGCCAAGAACCCGCCCGATCTAATTGTGAGCATCGGCGCACCTGCGGCAGCCTTCGTCCAGCGACATCGACAGCAAGCCTTCCCGGGGACGCCCATGGTCCTGGCGGTCGTTGACCAGCGACGTGTTCAGTATTCCGTTCTTACCGAAAATGACACCGTCGTCGCGGTCGCGATCGATTATCGTGCTGCTATCGAGAACATCCTGCAGGTGCTGCCGAACACCCAAAGAGTAACAGTCGTGGTCGGCACTTCCCCCATTGAGAAGTTTTGGAAGGAGGCCATAGGCAAGGAGGTGGCGCCACTAGCAGGCCGGATCGCATTTACGTGGACGGATGATCTATCGTTCGAACACCTGCTGAGACATGCCGCGGCGCTTCCGCCGCACTCAGCAATATTCTGGGAACTGATGATCGTCGATGCGGCCGGCGTCGTACACGAAGAAGACAAGGCCTTGGCGAGGCTCCATACCGTCGCCAACGCGCCGATCTTTAGTTACACCGATGCGTTCTTCGGCCGCGAGATTGTCGGCGGACCGCACGTCCCGGTTCTCGAATACAGCCAAAGGCTAGGCGAGGTTGCCGCGCGCATCCTGGGCGGCGAAAAGGCGAGCGACATCAAGACACCGCCGGTTGGAATGGCAAGACAAAAATTCGACTGGAGGGAACTGCGGCGGTGGGGGATCAGCGAGAGTCGCCTGCCGCATGGCAGCGATGTTCTGTTCCGCAGCCCCACCCTATGGGAGCAATATCGTCTGCTGGTCCTGGGAGTGGGGACAATACTTCTGTTGCAAAGCGCATTGATCGCTTGGCTGCTTTACGAACAACAGCGGCGGCGGCGCTCGGAAGCCGCCGCCCATGAGCTGAGCGGACGGCTCATCAGCGCACAGGAGGAGGAGCGCGCGCGGCTTGCACGCGAGCTGCACGACGATGTGACCCAGCGCCTGGCCGCCTTGGCGCTTGACGCCGGTCGCGAAGAGCACAATTTGCCGAATAGCGCGGGCGGCACAGCAATGCGTTCAATGCGAGAAGGCTTGGCGCGCCTCAGCAGCGACGTTCACGCCCTGTCGTATCGTCTGCATCCTTCCATCCTCAGGGATCTTGGCCTGCGCTCAGCCCTCATCTCGGAGTGCGAGCACTTTGGTCAGACGTCCTCGGTGCGAATAGACTTGCATGCAGATGAGGTGCCCGAGCAGGTGCCGCCCGACGTAGCGCTCTGCCTTTTTCGCATAGCCCAAGAGAGCTTGCGCAACATCGCTCGTCATGCGTCGGCGAGCCGGGCCGGTATTCGCCTGCTGCGGCTCAATGACGGGCTGCAGCTCACGGTGCGGGACAACGGCCTCGGCTTTGATCCCAATCACCACCGGGCCAGAGCGAGCCTGGGCCTCGCAAGCATGCGACAGCGGGTTGCTCTGCTCGGTGGCAAGCTCAACATCGAGAGCGAGCCATTGGGGGGTACTACGATCTCTGCCTGGGTGCCGATCAGGCAAGCGCCCGCCGAGCAACTCGCGGCTGCTGCCGGTTGATCGGCATCGCACCGTCAGGATGCAGCGAAGCCTCCGCCTTATCATGCGGAAAGAATGCGAAAATCTGATTTCGATCAGTTCGCGTTCTGCTGCAGGGTGGTAGCGGGTACGCCAAGGAGCTTGCCACGCGCCGGTCTGATTTGATCCTCATGCGACTGAACCTGGCCACAGGCCGTGCTCGGCGGCGCATCAGCCAGGATTGTCAAGTCAGGCTGCCCGGACAATGGAGAAATCTGCGCCATGCGGTGGGATGATTTCCGTCGTAGCGACAACGTCGTGGATCGGCGCGGTGTTGGAGGTGGGGGGGTTCGGCGCGCCGGGGGACTGGGTATCGGCACGGTCGCGGTGCTGGGCTTGCTGGCCTGGGCGTTGGGCATCGATCCGCGCATTCTGATCGGTGGCGCGGAGATGCTGACGGGCGGCGGTGGACACCAGGTGCCGACCCAGCAGCCGAGCGCGCCGACCGGCACTCCCTCCGACCAGTTGGGCCAGTTCGTCGCGGCGGTGCTGGGCGATACCGAAGACCGCTGGAAACTCATCTTCCAGCAAGCCGGCAGACGCTATGAGGAGCCGCAGCTGGTCATCTTTTCGCAGGTTACGCGGTCGCAGTGCGGCACGGCGCAATCGGCCATGGGCCCGTTCTACTGCCCGCTCGATCAGCGGGTCTATCTGGACACCTCGTTCTTCCAGGAGTTGGAGAAGCGGTTTCAGGGATGCAGCGGCAAGGCCTGCCAATTTGCCCAAGCTTACGTGATCTCGCACGAGATCGGGCATCACGTGCAGAACCTGCTTGGCATCTTGCCCAAGGTGCAGGAGCTGCAGCGCGGCATGGACCGTACGGAGGCCAATCAGCTCCAGGTGAGGGTCGAACTGCAGGCCGACTGTTTCGCCGGCGTCTGGGCGCACCACGCTCAGCAGAAGTGGAATTTCATCGAGCCGGGCGACGTCGAGGCCGCCATGCAGACCGCCGCCGCCATCGGCGACGACAAGCTGCAGAGGCGGTCGCAAGGCTATGTCGTGCCGGACGCGTTCACCCACGGCTCATCCGAGCAGCGGGTGCGCTGGTTCAGCAAAGGCTTGCAGGAAGGATCGGTGTCCGCTTGCAATACCTTTGATGCCTCCCGAGTCTGATCCTTTGCGGCTGTGCAGTCGGTCGGCGGATTCCCGCGGCAGAATCGGCGCATCTCGTGTAGCGTTGGCCAACGCCGGCTAATGCGGGAGAGAGGACCATGGGCATTATTTGGACGATTATCATCGGTTTCATCGCCGGCGCAGTGGCCAAGCTGATCATGTCTGGCAAGACCGAGCCGTCGGGTTTTATTCTCACAACCATCCTGGGCGTGGTTGGAGCGTTCGTTGCGACCTTTCTCGGCCAAGCGCTCGGCTGGTATCGCGCCGGTGAAGGCGCCGGGTTCATTGGAGCCATTGTCGGCGCCGTGATCGTTTTGGCGATCTGGGGCTTTATCTCGAGCCGACGCATGTCGGCTTGAGCCCGGCTCCAGGCTATGCGTGGCCGCGGGATTGCGGCGGAGCACGCCGCGCCTGTACCGGTGGCGGAAATTGGCCTGACGACGCGTTTGCTCGGGCGGCTGATGGTAGCCGCCTTCAGCGGGCGAAACTCCTGATCCAGATCAAAGTCACCGGTCCTTCGTATCGGTAAGCTTTCTGCGCTCAATCCGAGCATTTCCCTCTTGCGGCCCGCCCGGCTCCTCATGGCGACCGCACGACGGACCGTTCGCTTGCTGCCAATCGAAGGAGAGAAGAAATGAGGTTGATCGCTGTTGCCTTTGCTCTTGCCTTGATGTCATCCGCGCAAGCCGTTCCGCTCGCGCCCCTTCACCAGGTGGAAGGCGTGAGCGCACGGAAGTCGCCTACGGGTGCGGAGCGGGCAGGACACGAGTCGGTGGTGTCTGCGTGGCCAGAACCACCAAGCGGCAGGCCCGCCGGGCCGTCCGTAGGTGCACTGCCGGAGTGACTTGCTGATTGACGGCCTGCACCGGGGCAAACTCGCGGGGTCAGACTGCGGGGACCCGCGCCGCTATGATTGTGGTTGTGGTGAGCGGACGCTTGCCAACGCCCGTTCGGTTGCCAGGGGCCCGGCGGCTGCCGCGGCTGGGCCCCGCTACTCCCGCGGTTGGGTCACTGTTTTCTCGAACCTTCAAGGAGAGCGACGCCATGAGCCGTGGATTCCCATCGATGACCGCCCTTCTCGGGCTGCTCGCTATCGCCGGGTACCAACACCGGGACAAGATCGCGGAGATGCTTCGCGGACTGGGACAAAACGCTCCCGGAGCCGCTGGGCAAGGCGGCCTCGGCGGCTTGCTGAGCGAGCTGAAGAACAGCCTCGGCGGCACCAGTGCGGGGGGAATGCTAAGCGGGGGCCTGGGCGAGCTCGCAGACCGGTTCAAGCAGAGCGGTCAGAGTGAAACCGTGGACTCGTGGGTCAAGACGGGTCCCAACAAGCCAATCACGCCCGCTCAGCTCGAGCAGGCAATCGGCCCCGACACCCTGGAGAGCTTGTCCAAGCAAACAGGACTGTCGCGCGAAGAATTGCTCGCGAGATTGGCTCGCGAACTACCCGATGCAGTCGACAAGTATACGCCGCAAGGCCGACTCCCGACGGAAACGGGTAGCTGACGAGAGAGCCGAAGACTGCCGGCTTGGCAACCTTGTTCGTCGTGCGCTCGGACCAGGATCCGGGAACGTCGAGTCGCATTGCCAGTGCCGGCGATGATCGCGAATTCGCAACCTTGCTCGAAGAAATTGGCGGGGGCCCGGGTCCGCCCGGCGAGGTCGGCCGCGGCGACGCACCGGCGCTGCCGCGGGCGCGCGCCGAGATCCGCCAACTCTACGAAGGCGGGTCGCCGCAAGCGCATCGATTGCGCTATGGGCCGGTCGTCTTCGACCTCGCGCGCCGTCGGTCGCGCGCGGCGCAGCATCGGGTGCACGGTACTACTTGCCGAAACGAGGAGACGCAATGCCAGGCATTCTGGAAACCCTCGGCAAGCTGATCGGCACCAGCTGGAAGCACCGCGACACGGCCAAGCTGCACTCGCGCACGTTCTTTTGCCGTTGCGGCAATCACGTCTTCTTCGGCAACAGCTTGTGCCTCGGCTGCCAGGCGCCGCTTGGATACATGCCCGGTGACGCCAGGCTGGTGCCGCTCGATCCCGGCCCGCAGCCCGGTACCTGGACCGTGGATGGCGGCGAAGCGCCGCAGAAGTACTGCGGCAACCGCGAAACGGCGGCGCGGTGCAACTGGATGCTGGCGGCCGACGATCCCAATCCTCTTTGCATCGCGTGTCGGCTGAACCGGACGATCCCGAACCTCGACGACGAGGACAACGCCCGTTACTGGAGACTGATCGAGGCGGCCAAGCGGCGGCTCGTGTCCGAGCTGCTGGCACTCGGGCTGCCGGTGAAGTCGAAGGTTGCCGAGGACACGAAACACGGCCTGATGTTCGACTTCCTGCGCTCGCCGCAAGCCGGGCCGCGCGTGCTGACCGGGCACGCCAACGGCCTGATCACGCTCAACGTCGAGGAGGCCGACGACGCCAAACGGGAGAAGATCCGGCTCGAGCTGCATGAGTCGTATCGCACGCTGCTGGGCCATTTTCGCCACGAGGTCGGCCACTACTACTGGGACCGGCTGGTCCCGGACGGCCCGTGGCTGGAGCCGTTCCGCAAGCTCTTCGGCGACGAGCGTGCCGACTATGCGGCGGCACTGAAGGCCAACTACGACGACGGCCCGCCCGCGCACTGGGCCGATCGATACATCAGTTCCTACGCGTCGACGCACCCCTGGGAGGATTGGGCAGAAACCTGGGCGCACTATCTGCACATCGTCGACAGCCTGGGCACGGCCCTCGGCTTCGGACTCGATGCCGAGGACCTCGAGGGCACCATCGCGCCGTTCGAGGGCGACGCGCTGTATGCGCCCGAGGATGCCGGCGCCGAGCATTTTCTCTCGCTGCTGAACTCGTGGATCGAAATGACGATGGTGCTCAACGAGCTGGCACGCAGCATGGGCCAACCGGACTTCTACCCCTTCGTGATGTCCAAGCCCGTGGTCGCCAAGCTGCAACTGGTTCACCTGATTGTGCAGGACGCTGCGAGCACGGCGTCGTGAGCAGCGGGTCGTGCGGGCCGAGGTTTCCCCGATGAATGAACCGACACTGCGCGACAGCGGCCGCAAGTCCGGCGAGGCCTACGTCTCGACCGGCTCCCTGCCCGCGCGCGACGAGGTGCGCGCGCTGGTCAAGACGGCCCACGCGCGCTTCGCCGGCGAGGCCGGCGGCAAGATCGCCGACTACATCCCCGCCCTGGCCGAGGCCGACCCGGCGCACTTCGGCATCTGCGTGGCCAACACGCGCGGCGATAGCTTTGCGGTGGGCGATGCCGACCACGCTTTCTCGATCCAGAGCGTATCCAAGCCTTTCGTGTTCGCGCTCGTGTGCGAAGCTTTCGGCCCGGACGAGGCCGAGCGCCTGCTCGGCGTGGATGCCACGGGGCAGCCCTTCAATTCCGTCATGGCGATCGAGCTGCGCGCCGACCGCACGACCAACCCCATGGTCAACTCCGGCGCGATCGCCACCACGAGCCTTATCGCCGGCGCCTCGGCAGCGGACCGCTGGACCCGCGTGCGCGACGGCCTGTCGCGTTTTGCCGGCCGCAGGCTCGAGCTCGACGAGCGCGTGTACGCGTCGGAGGCAGCCACCAACCAGCGCAACGCCGGTATCGCGCACCTGCTGCGCGGCTACGGCCGCGTCTACTGCGACCCCGACGAGGCCACCGACGTCTACACCCGGCAGTGCGCGCTGCTCGTCGCCGCCCGCGACCTGGCGACGATGGGCGCGACGCTCGCCGCTGGCGGCGTCAACCCGGCGACCGGAGAGCGCGTGGTCTCGGCCGGGACCTGTCGGCGCGTGCTCGCCGTGATGGCCACCGCGGGCCTGTACGAGCACTCCGGCCACTGGCTGTTCGACGTGGGCCTGCCCGGCAAGAGCGGCGTGAGCGGCGGCATCGTCACCGTGGCGCCCGGCAAGGGTGCGCTCGCCACCTTCTCGCCGCCGCTGGACGAGGCGGGCAACAGCGTGCGCGGGCTGCTCGCCACGCGCTTCCTGTCGGAGCGACTCGGGCTGAACCTGTTCGCGTCGGCGCCGGTCGAGCGCGGCGACTCGGGCTCACGGTCGCCGCCAGCGGCTGATTGAGTTTGAGCCCCAGAACGACTTCAACGCGAGGCCGCGCTGAGATCTATGATTCTGGTGCGCGCGCGTGGGCCGATAGTCGTGTCGACAGCGTGGACAGTCTCGCCAACGGAATGCCTGCCGAGCGCCCTGCCGCGACCGCTTGCGCTCGCAACAATGCACTCAGCGCGCACAGGCCCTGCGCGGCCGATTCTGCCTTTACAGTCCGCTCCGACGAGCGATACGCTCGTAGCTAAGCATACGAGTGCAAACGGCGCCGCTCCCTGGGGAGGGAAAGTCCTGTCGCTTTCGATCCTCCGCGCCTGCAAAGGCGCGCGGGCGTCGATTGCGTCTTCCCTGGTGCGGGCGCCGGCAAGGGAGATGGCAGTGTCCGCCGCACCGCCGGGCCGCACCTTCCATTTCATCTCCGGCCTGCCGCGGGCGGGCTCGACGCTCACCGCCGCGATCCTGCGGCAGAACCCGCGCTTCCACGCCGGCATGTCGAGCCCGGTCGCCTCCCTGTTCGACGGGGTGATCGCCCAGGTCTCCGCCGGCACCGAGCTCTCCACCATGGTCGACGAGGCGCAGCGCGCGCGCATCCTGCGCGGCCTGTTCGACAGCTACTACGCCGACCTGACGCAGCCGGTGATCTTCGACACCAACCGCGCCTGGACCGCCAAGCTGCCGGCGCTGATGCGGCTGTTCCCCGACGCCAGGGTGATCTGCTGCGTGCGCGACGTCGCCTGGGTGATGGATTCGCTCGAGCGCCAGTACCGCAACAACACCTTCGAGCACACCCGGCTGTTCAACAATCCGGCCGAGCGCGCGACGGTCTACACCCGCGTCGAGGCGCTGGCGAACGCCAACCGGCTGGTCGGCTTTGCCTGGCACGCGACGCGGGAGGCCTGCTACTCCGAGTTCGCCGAGCGCGTGCTGATCCTCGAATACGACCTGCTCACGCAGCGGCCGGCGGACGTGTTCAAGCTCCTCTACGAGTTCCTGGGCGAGCAGCCGTTCGGCCACGATTTTTCCAAGGTCGAGTACGACGCGCCGGCGTTCGACGCCCAGCTTGGCCTCGACGGGCTGCACCGGGTGCGGCCGGAGGTCAAGCCGCAGTCGCGCCGCACCATCCTGCCGCCGGACCTGTTCGCCCGCTACGCGCAGCTGTCGTTCTGGCGCGACCTCAAGGACTCCAAGGCGTTCCGCATCGTCGCGCAGGGGAGCGCCGAGAAGCAGCGCGACACCATGCCGGCGCCGGCGCCGGCGATCGCGCCGGAAGCCGCGCGCTGAGGTCAACGGGAGAGTGACAGGGGAGAGCCGCTATGGCCACGTTTACCGTCACGACGCTGTTGGACGAGACGTTCGAGGGTAGCGAGACCAGCGGGGCGCCCGACGGCGCCGGGCTCTCGCTGCGCGAGGCGCTCGCGCTCGCCAACGGCAACGGCAGCGCCGAGCCCGACGAGATCACGTTCGCGGCCGGCCTCGCCGGCGGCACGCTGTTCCTGACCACAGGGCAGCATCTCTCGATCACCACCGACGGCATCAGCATCAACGGCGACATCGACGGCGACGAGGCAGCCGACATCGAGATCTCGGCGGACTCCGCCGAAGCTGCGGATGATGCCACCAGCTCGGTGTTCGCCATCAGCGACGGCAACGGCGCCACGACGATCGCGGCCACGCTCAATGGCCTTGTCATCCGGGACGGCAGCCGACATTGAGATCTCGGCGGACTCCGCCGAAGCTGCGGATGATGCCACCAGCTCGGTGTTCGCCATCAGCGACGGCAACGGCGCCACGACGATCGCGGCCACGCTCAATGGCCTTGTCATCCGGGACGGCAGCGGGGGCAGCGGCGGCGGCATCCTTGTCGGCGAAGACGAGGCACTGACACTGACCAACGCGACCGTCTCCGGCAACAGCGCCACCTACTTCGGCGGCGGGATTTTCGGCGGTGAGGGCTCCTCGATCACGCTGACCAACACCACCGTCTCCGGCAACAGCGCCCCAAACCGCTACAGCGGCGGCGGGATTTTCGGCTCCTCGATCACGCTGACCAACTCCACCGTGACCGGCAATAGCGCCGGCGCAGGCGGCGGGATTTACGGCAACAACAATGGCTCGATCACGCTGACCAACGCCACTGTCTCCGGCAACAGCGCCACCTACTTCGGCGGCGGGATTCACGGCCTTTTCAATAATACGATCACGCTGACCAACTCCACCGTGACCGGCAACAGCTCCGTCGGTGACGGCGGCGGGATCTCTATTTTCGGCTCTGGGGGAATCATCACACTCGCCAATTCCATCGTGGCTGGCAATGCCGCGGATGACGCGGGCGACGACCTGTTCGACGTCGAACCAGCCAACCGATCGAACCTGGTGTTCACCGGCGGCAACATCATCGGCTCAGATCCGGTGAACTTCGCGCCGCCAACCGGCGCGCCGACCGCCCAGATCGACGGCACGAGCCAGGCCGAGCTGGAGACCGTGTTCGCCGCGGCGGCGAACAATCCCAATACCAACGTCCTCTCCGGCGTGCTCGCCGACAACGGCGGGGCGGTCGCGACCATCGCGCTCAATCCCGATGCCACGAACCCGGCGATCGACACCGGGACCGGCGCGCTGCCGGCCGACACCCACGACCTCGATGGCGACGGCAACACGGCGGAGGCGCTGCCGGTCGACGCCCGCGGCTTCGCGCGCGACGTCGACTTCGACGGCGCGCCGCCCACCCCCGACCTCGGCGCCTTCGAGCAGCAGAACGCCCAGAGCCTCGTGGTCACCACGCTCGACGACGAGCTCGATGCGGCCGACACCAATTTGGCGACCGTCAACCTCGACGACCTGTCGCTGCGCGAGGCGCTGGCGCTCGCGAACGACGATCCGACCGCGGGGGACACCATCACGTTCGCGGCCGCGCTCGCCGGCGGCACGCTGTTCCTGAGCCAGGATCAGCAGCTTGCGATCACCACCGACGGCATCAGCATCGACGGCGACATCGACGGCGACGGGGATGCGGACATCACCATCGACGCGGACTCCGCGGCCGGCCTCGACGATGCCGCCAGCCGGGTATTCCTGATCGACGGCGCCGGCACGATCGCGTCCACGCTCAACGGCCTCGTCATCCGGGACGGCAACGCGGCTGCCGGCGGCGGCATCTTTGTCGGCCAGGCTGACGCGCTGACGCTGACCAACGCGACCGTCTCCGGCAACAGCGCCAGTTTCGGCGGCGGTATTCTCGGCCAAGACGGCTCCTCGATCACGTTGACCAACGCGACCGTCTCCGGCAACAGCGGCGGCGGGATTTGGGGCGGCGTCAACGCCGCGATCACGCTGACCAACGCGACCGTCTCCGGCAACAGCGCCAGCTTCGGCGGCGGCGGGATTTTCGGCAGTGACGGTTCCTCGATCACGCTGACCAACGCGACCGTCTCCGGCAACAGCGCCCATGTCGGCGGCGGGATTTACGGCGGTGGCAGTTCCTCGATCACGCTGACCAACACCACCGTCTCCGGCAACAGCGCCAGCGACGGTGGCGGGATTTTCGGTGGCGGGATTCTCGGCTTCAGTAACACTCCGATCACGGTCACCAACTCCACGGTGACCGGCAATAGCGCTGGCGACGACGGCGGCGGGATCTACAGCGCCAATACAACGGCCCTCACCAACTCGATTGTTGCCGGCAATGCCGCGGCGAGCGTGGGGGATGACCTGTTTGGCGGCACTTATTTGTCTGCGGGCCTGGTGTTCACTGGCGGCAACATCATTGGCTCGGCGCCGGAGAATTTTGCGCTCCCGACAGGCACGCCCACGGCGACCATCGACGGCGCCGACCAGGCCGCGCTGGAGACCGTGTTCGCCCAGGTCGCGCTGGTCGATCCGGACGGAACCGGCGGCCTCGATCCGTTCTTCGCCGGCGTGCTCGCCGACAACGGCGGCGCGGTCGCGACCATCGCGCTCAATCCCGATGCAACCAACCCGGCGATCGACACCGGGACCGCCATACTGCCGGCCGACACCCACGATCTCGATGGCGACGGCAACACGACCGAGGCGCTGCCGGTCGACGCCCGCGGGTTCGCGCGCGACGTCGATTTCGACGGCACCCCGCCCACCCCCGACCTCGGCGCCTTCGAGCAGCAGAACGCGGCCGATTTCATCGTCACCACGCTGGCGGACGGCGGCGCGGACGATTTCGGCGGCGGCGACCTCGCGGCCGAGCAGGCGGACGGCGACGGGCTGTCGCTGCGCGAGGCGCTCGGGCTGGCGAACGGCGACCCGACCAACCTCAATAGCATCACGTTCGATCCGTTGCTCGCGGGCGGCGTGCTGTTCCTGCAGAGCGGCGAGCTTGCGATCACCACCGACGGCATCACGGTCGACGGTGACATCGATCACGACGGCACGCCCGACATCACCATCGATGCGGACTCCGGTCCGCTCGCAGACGATGCCGCCAGCCGGGTATTCCTCATCAGCGACGGGGGATCCTACACCGGGGTCTCGATCGCGGCCGCGCTCAACGGCCTCGTCATCCGGGACGGCAACCTGCCTGGGCCCCTAAATAGAGAGGGCGGTGGCATCTATGTCGGCTACGCCGATGCGCTCACGCTGACCAACGCGATCGTCTCCGGCAGCCGCGCCCCGACCGGCGGCGGGATTGGCGGCAACGGGTTCGCCGCGATCACGCTGACCAACGTGACCCTCTCCGGCAACAGCGCCAGCGTCGGCGGCGGGGTTTGGATTCCACCAATGGCACGCTCACACTGACCACCGCGACCGTCTCCGGCAACAGCGCCGCCCTCGCCGGCGGCGGGGTCGGCGGCGCCTACGCCGCGCTCACGCTGACCAACGCGACCGTGTCCGGCAACAGCGTCGGTGATGACGGCGGCGGGATCTTCGGCTTCCAAAGCGTGATCACGCTGACCAACGCGACCGTCTCAGGCAACAGCGCCGGCGAGGACGGCGGGGGCGTCCACGGCATCGGCTACCTCGCCGCGATCACGCTGACCAACTCCACCGTGACCGGCAACAGCGCCGGCGGCGACGGCGGCGGCCTCTTGAGCTTGGTCGACAGCGCCACGTTGACCAACTCCATCGTCGCCGGCAATGCCGCGGCAGGCGCGGGCGATGACCTGCATGGCGGCTATATCACCTTTACCGACTTGGCATTCACGGGCGGCAACGTCCTCGGCTCGGCGCCGGTGAATTTCGCGACGGTAACGGGCGCGCCGACCGCTCAGATCGACGGCACCAGCCAGGCGGCGCTGGAGACGGTATTCGCCGTGGTCGCACCCGACCTGAGCACCGGTGTGCTCTCCGGCGTGCTGGCCGACAACGGCGGGCGGGTGCAGACGATCGCGCTCAATCCCGATGCCGCCAACCCGGCGATCGACACCGGCACCGGCACACTGCCCGCCGACACCCACGACCTCGATGGCGACGGCAACACCACCGAGGCGCTGCCGGTCGACGCCCGCGGTCTTGCCCGCGACGTCGACTTCGACGGCACGCCGCCCACTCCCGACCTCGGCGCCTTCGAGCAGCAGAACGCGGCGGAGCTCGTCGTCACCACGCTCGACGACGAGGCCTTTGACAACGGCGACCTCGCCGCCGAGGAGGCGGATGGCAATGGGCTGTCGCTGCGCGAGGCGCTGGCGCTGGCGAACGGCGACCCGACCGCCACGGACACCATCACGTTTGCGGCTGCGCTCACCGGCGGCACCTTGTTCCTCGCCACCGGGCAACAGCTCGCGATCACCACCGACGGCATCACAATCGACGGCGACATCGATCACGACGGCACGCCCGACATAACCATCGACGCGGACTCCGCGGCCGGCCTCGACGACGCCGCCAGCCGGGTATTTCTCATCAGCGACGGCGACGACCTCAGCTCCATCGCCGCCACGCTCAACGGCTTCTTCATCCGGGACGGCAACGCGGCCGGAGCTTTTCCTGCAAATGCCGGCGGCGGCATCTATGTCGGCCAGGCCGACGCGCTGACGCTGACCAACACGACCGTCTCTGGCAACAGCGCCGGTTTCGGCGGCGGGATTTTCGGCCAGATCGGCTCTTCGATCACGCTGGCCAACGCGACCGTCTCCGGCAACAGCGCCGGCTTCAACGGCGGCGGGATTCTCGGCAACGACGGCTCCTCGATCGTGCTGACCAACGCGACCGTCTCCGGCAACAGCGCCCTGTTCCAAGGCGGCGGGATTATCGGCAACGACGCCTCCTCGATCACGCTGGCCAACGCGACCGTCTCCGGCAACAGCGCCGTTTTCTACGGCGGCGGGATCTATAGTTACGGCTCCAGCGCTGTTACCACGCTCAGCAATTCCATCGTCGCCGGCAATGCTGCGGGGAGCTCAGGCGACGACCTGTTTGGCGGCCCTTACTCTTCGGCCAACCTGGTGTTCACCGGCGGCAACGTCATCGGCTCGGCGCCGGCGAACTTCGCGACGACCACCGGCGCGCCGACCGCCCAGATCGACGGCACCAGCCAGGCCGCGCTCGCGACCGTGTTTGCCCAGGTCGCGGCCGACCCCAACACCGGCGTCCTCTCCGGCGTGCTCGCCGACAACGGCGGCGCGGTCGAGACCATCTTGATCCTGCGCGGCGGCATTGCGCAGAACGCCGGCGACAATGCCGCGCTCCCGGCCGACAGCGCCGACCTCGACGGCGATGCCAACACCGCCGAGCCGCTGCCGGTCGACGCCCGCGGCCTGCCGCGCGTCGCGTTGGGGACGGTCGATCTCGGCGCGGTCGAGCTCGAGAACGCAGCGCCCGTGCTCGATGCGACCAAGACGCCCGCACTGAACACGATTCCGGAGGACGCCGGCGCCCCCGGGGTCGGCTCCGGCACGTCGATCGCGACCCTGGTCGACCTCAGCTCGCCCGCCGGCGGGCTCGACAACGTCACCGACGACGACGCCGGCGCGGCCACCGGCATCGCGCTCACCGCCGTCAACGGCACGAACGGCACGTGGTTCTATACGACCGACGGCGGCCTCAACTGGAACGCGGTCGGCGCGGTGAGCGACGACGCCGCGCTCCTGCTGGCGGCCGACGCCGATACCCGGCTCTATTTCGAGCCGGCGCTCAATTTCAACGGCACGGTTGCAGACGCCATCACGTTCCGGGCCTGGGACCAGAGCAGTGGCACGAACGGCGATACCGCCGATCCGACCCCGGCCGGCGGCAGCACGGCGTTCTCGGCCGTCCCCGACACCGCCGATATCACGGTCACGGCGGTCAACGACGCGCCCGAGCTCGGCGGGGTCGACGCGACGCCGGCGTTCACCGAGAACGCAGGCCCGGTGCTGCTCGACGGCTCGCTGACGCTCGCCGACGTCGACTCGACGCTGATTGCGAGCGCCTCGGTGGCGATCGTCGGCGGCCCGGTGTTCGACGACCTGTTGAGTGCGGATGCAACCGGCACCGCGATCGCGGTGAGCTACGACGCCTTCAGCGGCATCCTGACGCTCTCCGGCACCGACACGCTGGCCAACTACCTGGTGGTGCTGCAGTCGGTCACGTTCGATACCGACAGCGAGGATCCGACCGTGGGCGGGCTGAGCCCGAGCCGCCTGTTCGAGTATGTGGTCACCGACCAGGAGGGGGCGCCGAGCGCGGCCGATGAGCTCACGCTCGCCGTCAATGCCGAAAACGACGCGCCGTTCAACGCCGTGCCGCTGCGGCTGGTCGCCTTCAAGGATCAAGACCGCGCGGTCACCGGGCTCGGCGTCGCCGACCCCGACCTTGGCTCCGGCAACGACATCACGGTGACGCTGCAGGTCGGCCAGGGGACGCTGTTCCTGCGCGATGACGTCGCCGGCGGCCTTGTGGCGGGCGACATCAGCGGCAACGGCACCGACACGGTGACGGTGCAGAGCAGTCTCGCCGGGCTCAACGAGACCCTGCAGGCCTTCAACGGCGTCGTCTACACCCCCGATACCGGCTTCACCGGCGACGACCAGCTAACGGTGACCAGCAACGACGGCGGCAATACCGGATCGGGCGGCGCGCTCTCGGACGTCGATATCGTGCCGATCACGGTACGGGCCGCCGCGAATGCCGGCGACTTCAACGCCGACGCCAACAGCGACATCCTGTGGCGGCACGTCACCGGCACCACCAACATCTTCCTGATGAACGGCGCCACCGTGTTGACCGACGGCAACATCAGCCGGCAGGCCGACAATAGCTGGAAGATCCAGGACAAGAACGACTTCAACGGCGACGGCACCGCCGACATCCTGTGGCGCAACGACAACGGCACCACCAATATCTTCCTGATGAACGGCCACACCGTGTTGACCGACGGCAACATCAGCCAGCAGGTCGACAATACCTGGAAGCTCCAGGACACCGCCGACTTCAACGGCGACGGCAATGCCGACATCCTGTGGCGCAACGACAACGGCACCACCAACATCTACCACCTCGACGGCCACACCGTGTTCGGCGACGGCAACATCAGCGTGCAGGTCGACAACACCTGGAAGGTCGCCGGCGCGGCCGACTTCAACGGCGACGGCAACGCCGACATCCTGTGGCGCAACACCGTCGACGGCACCTCGAACATCTTCCTGATGAACGCCACCACGGTTTTGACCGACGGCAACATCTCGGCGCAGCTCGACAACAACTGGACGGTCCAGGACACCGCCGACTTCAACGGCGACGGCATGGGCGACATCCTGTTCCGCCACTCCGACGGCACCGCCCGGGTGTTCCTGATGGACGGCCACACGGTGGCGGCCGAACTCGACCTCACCCAGCAGCTCGACAATAACTGGAAGTTCGAGGACACCGGCGACTTCGATGCCGACGGCAATGCCGACATCGTGTGGCGGCACGCCGACGGCACCGTCAAGATCTTCTTCATGGACGGCGCGGTGGTCGACAGCAGTGCCAACACCAGCGTGTCCGTCGACAACACCTGGGAGCTGGTCTAGGCCGTCATCGCGGCCGCGCCGTCATCGCGAGGAGCGTCAGCGACGAAGCGATCCAGAGACGGCGCTGCCGCCTGGGTTGCTTCGCTGCGCTCGCAATGACGGCATCCGCCGGTCCCGCGGACGTGCGGGCCAGGCAGGCTAGCGGAGCGGCACGCGTGCCAGCGGTCTCTGTCTCACCACCACCGGCCCGGCATAGACCGGAGCTGGATTGCCGTCCGGACCGATTGCGACATGCGAGCAGTCGCCATTCCGGTTGATCCTCATATTCTGATCATAAGAGTTGTACGAGTAGAAGTAGTAGCAAACGCCGTCCTTGTACTCGACGTTGGTCCAGCTGCCGTTCTGCCAACGACGGAAATAGGAATCCGCCGCGGCGGCGGAAACAAGCATCGTACCGGCCAGAACAGCACCCAGCGAAAGCACGAAATACCGACTCATGATCGCCTCCATTGCTTATTGAGGGGCAAACGTCCGTGGCAGACCGTCGTTCCGCGCGGCGCGTGACGCCAGGAAAGCGGCCCAAGGAAGCGAAATAGTGAGAGCGCGGGCCGGCGACAATATGATGAGCAGGATCCAAATATGTCCGGATTTGGGCATGCCCGGACGGACGCGCACCTCCCTTGGGGTCTCCGTGCGCTCGCCGGGGGTGGGGAGATAGCACGTGTACTCGTAAATCATGGCGCTCGGATGCGGCGCGTATTTTGATGTCCCCTTAATTCCCCCGAAGGCAGCGCAACACTGCGTCGTCAGCGATTGTTGACGGTCGCCAAGTCCGGCTTGAACGTCATGGGTCGATGAGAACGCCGGGATTGAGCAGGCCCCGCGGGTCGAGCGCCTTCTTCGCGGCGCGCAGCGCCTCGGCAAACAGCGGCGGGCGCTGCCGGTCGTACCACGGGCGATGATCGCGTCCGACCGCGTGGTGATGGGTGACGGTCCCGCCGTTCGCAATCACCGCGTCGAGCGCCGCGCTCTTGATGGCGCGCCATTGTGCGCCGAGCTTGCCCGGCTGGCCGAGCGCGTGGAAGGTGAAATAGGTCGCGGGGCCGTCGGGATAGACATGCGTGAAGCGGCAGGTGATCTCCCCCTTGTGGCCGGTCGTCTCGCGGATCGCGTTTTCGGTCGCAGCCTTGATCGCGTCGTGGAATTGTTCGAAGCGCTCCCACGTGATCGCGGTCTCGAACGTGTCGTTGATCACGCCGCGCAGGATCAGCCGTTCCATCGCGTAGGGCATGCGGATGAAGGCGTTGCGCCACACGCCGGCGGCGCCCGCGCGGTGTGCCTCGGCGCCGCTCGCCTCGGGCGTGCCGCCGTGATCCGCGCAGCATTCGCGCGCGCGCTTCATCCACGGCGCGACGTCATGGTCGGCCGATTCGAAGGCCAGCACCATGATGGCGACCGAGCCGTCTGCCGCACCGGTGTTGTAGGCCTCGGCCGGATCGAGGATGCGGCAGTTCGAGGGATAGAGGCCGGCCTGCGAGATCGCGCGCACGGCGCGTGCCGCGGAAGAGAAATCCTTGAAGCGCAACGCGCCACCGTCGCGGAACGTCGGGCGGTCCTGCAGGCGCATCCACGCCTGGGTGATGACGCCGAGAATTCCTTCCGAGCCGATCATCATGCGGTCCGGGCTCGGGCCCGCGCCGGAGCCGGGCAGGCGGCGGCTTTCGATCACGCCTTTCGGCGTGACGGTGCGCAGCGATTCGACCAAATCGTCGATGTGCGTATAGAGCGTGGCGAAGTGCCCGCCGGCGCGCGTCGCAATCCAGCCGCCGAGCGTCGAATATTCGAAGCTCTGCGGGAAGTGGCGCAGCGTGAGGGAGTGCGGGCGCAGCTGCGCTTCGAGCGCGGGGCCGTAGGTGCCGCCCTCGATCAGCGCGGCGCGCGAGGTCTTGTCGACCTCCTTGACCTTGCCCATTTGGCGCAGGTCGATGGTGACCGCGCCCTTGTGGCCGTTGCGCTTGGACTCGACGCCGCCGCACACGCTCGACCCGCCGCCGAACGGCGTCACGGTCGCGTCGGCGTCGCCGGCCCAGTCGAGCACGGCCTGCACGTCCGCCTCGTCGCGTGGATAGGCGACGACATCGGGCGCGCTCGCATAGTCGCGTGCCAGGCCGCGGGCGAGCTCGGGATAGGATTTTCCGTAGGTGTGCGCGGCACGATCGTAGTGCTCGCTGGTGCAGAAGGGAAGCGAGGCAGGCGCCATGACGCGCGGCGCTTCGAGCCTGATGTCTTCGAGGCGCGGCGCGCTCGCGCCTTCCTTCAGCGCCGTGCCGAAACGCGCTTCCGCACGCGCCATCACGAAGGCCTCTTCTTCCGCGGTGAGGCCCTCGCCCTCGCGTCCCCAGCCGAAGTGTTTCAGCCGCGCTGCCGACATACCGCTTTCTCCCGGCGCACCAGCCACGGTTCGCAGCGGTGCGGCTCTGGTTTCACTCCGGCTTGAGCCCCGCCTTCCGCGCCGCCTCGATCCAGCGCGCTACCTCGGACTTGAGCCGGGCCTGCATGGCGGGCCGCATGACATCGGGGTGAGTGACGCCGGAACGCCTCCTGCCCCGTCGTATCGGGCGAAACGTTTACCATCACGTGTCGACATGTGCCAGTCGGCTTGGTCGACCGGAAGGACAGCGGAGCCGCGCGATTCCGCCTTGCCAGTCCTTTGCGTTTCGGTTCAAGTAGCCGCAACCCGACTGCGGTGCGCCCCGGCGCCCGCGGCATCCGGAGAAGACTTCGTGAGCGCGATTGGCTCCATCATCGACGCGACCAGGGCTGTGCCGATTTCGGCAGCATCGTCGCTCGGCGTTTTTATCCTCCTCCTTACCGGCCCCTGAGCAGCTCCTCCGCGGCATTGCGGGGACGATCGCTCAGGGGTGAAGCCAAGCAACGGCCTGTGTAGGGATCGGCTCCGCTTTTCCTCTCAGTTGCCGCCACGGTCGGTCAGTCCTGACCCCTTTCTCCCAGCGTGCATAGATGAGCGGCATCCTCCGCCGCCACGATTGAGTGACAGATGCCCTACGACCCCAAGCATATCGAGCCGAAGTGGCAGCAGTACTGGGAGGTGAACGGGACCTTTGCAGCGGAGGTCGATCCCACAAAGCCGAAATTCTACGTCCTGGACATGTTTCCCTATCCCTCAGGCGAAGGGCTGCATGTGGGCCATCCCGCGGGATACACGGCGACCGACATCGTTGCGCGCTACAAGCGGATGCGCGGCTTCAATGTTCTGCACCCCATGGGCTGGGATGCTTACGGCCTGCCGGCCGAGCGCTATGCGGTCCGCACGAGCGTGCATCCGGCCATCACTACGAAGCGCAACATCGAGACCTTTCGTGCGCAGGTGAAGCGGCTGGGCTTCTCCTACGACTGGAACCGGGAGCTTTCGACGACGGACCCCGGGTACGTTCGTTGGACGCAATGGATCTTCCTGAAACTATTCGAGCGCGGACTCGCCTATCAGGCGGAAGTAGCGGTGAACTGGTGCCCGGCCCAGGGAACCGTGCTCGCCAACGAGGAGGTGAAGGACGGCAAGTATGTCGAGACCGGCGATCCCGTGGAAAAGCGGTTGATGCGGCAATGGATGCTGAAGATAACCGCATATGCCGACCGCCTCCTGGAAGATCTGGAGGAGCTCGACTGGCCGGACGGCATCAAGGCGATGCAGCGCGACTGGATCGGCCGTTCGGAGGGAGCGGAAATCGCATTCAAGATCGACGGCGTTGATGCAACGCTGCAGGTCTTCACCACGAGACCCGAAACTCTGTGGGGGGCGACCTACTGCGTGCTCGCTCCCGAGCATCCTCTCGTGCCGAAGATCGCCGCGGACGACCGGCGGTCCGCCGTGATGGCCTATGTCGAAGCGAGCACCCGCAAGGGCGAGCGCGAACGCTCCGACCGTGCCGGCCGCAAGTCGGGCGTGTTCACCGGCAGTTGCGCGATCAATCCGGCTAATGGGGCCAGGTTGCCGCTCTGGGTCGCCGACTATGTGCTGATGGGCTACGGCAAAGGCGCCATCATGGCCGTGCCCGGACATGACAGCCGCGATCACGCTTTTGCGCGCGCGTTTGACCTGCCGATCGTCCGCGTGGTGACTGGCGGCGGCGACATACACGACGAGGCATGGGAGGGCGACGGCACGATCGTCAATTCGCCGCCCCTCGATGGCCTGTCGTCGGCAGCGGCCAAGACGGCCGCGCTCGCCTGGCTGGAGGCGCGCGGCGCCGGGCACGCTCAGGTTCAGTACCATTTGCGCGACTGGCTGTTCTCGCGCCAGCGCTATTGGGGTGAGCCGCTGCCGATCCTGCACCGTGCCGATGGCTCGGTGGTGGCCCTGCCGGACGATGCGCTGCCTCTGTTGCCGCCGGAGCTCGAAGACTACAAGCCTACGCCCACCGGCGAGCCGCCGCTGGCTCGAGCGCCGCATTGGGTGCGGACCACGGATCCAGCTACGGGCGCTCCGGCGCTGCGCGAGACCAACACCATGCCGCAATGGGCGGGATCCTGCTGGTACTATCTGCGCTTCCTCGATCCGCACAACGACCGGGCGATCGTCGATCCGGGAAAGGAGCGCTATTGGATGCCGGTCGATCTTTATGTCGGCGGCGCCGAGCATGCGGTGCTTCATCTGCTCTATGCGCGCTTTTGGCACAAAGTGCTCTACGACATCGGCATCGTCTCGACCAAGGAGCCGTTCCGCAAGCTGTTCAATCAGGGGATGATCCTGGCCTATTCGTATCGCGACGCCGCCGGCAAATACTACGAGCCGGAGAAGGTGACCCAGCGTGAGGGACACCACTTCGCCGGCAACATCCCGGTAACGCAGAAAATCGAGAAGATGTCGAAGTCGCGCTTCAACGTCGTCAATCCCGACGACATAGTCGCGGCATACGGCGCCGATGCGCTGCGGCTTTACGAGATGTTCATGGGGCCGCTCGAGATGACGAAGCCGTGGCAGACCTCGGCGGTGCACGGCATGCGGCATTTCCTCGAGCGCGCTTGGCGCCTGGTATGCGACGACGACGCTCCCATCAGTCCGCGGCTGGTCGACGTCGCACCAGATCAACGGGTCTTGCGCCTTCAGCACAAGACCGTTCGCGCGGTCACCGAGGGCATCGAGAACCTCCGCTTCAACACCAGCATTGCCCGACTCATGGAGTTGGTGAACGCCCTGACACCTTTGGAGCAACGGCCGCGTAGCGTCGTGCAAAGCCTGGTGTTGCTGCTGGCTCCCTTTGCGCCCCATCTTTGCGAGGAACTGTGGCGCGTCCTTGGCCATGGCGAATCGCTTGCCTACGCGCCTTGGCCGATCTTCGATCCCGATCTCGCCAGTGACGACCAGCGGGAATATGTCGTGCAGCTGAACGGGCGCATCCGACACAAGCTCGTTGCCGACGCCGATATGGCCGCCGACACGCTGCTGGCGCTGATGAAGGCGGATCGGCGGGTGAAGGAGCTGCTGGCCGGCAAGGAGATCATGAAGGAGATAGCCGTTCCCGGACGGTTGGTGAACTTCGTCGTCCGGGAATGATCTGCACGCACGCAGACACACAGATGCCGATTTATTCCGATGACCGCTTCGGTCACCCCGAAGAGCTCAACCTGAGCATAACGGGTCCGCTTTTGGTCGCATTGCGGCACCTGCGGCAGTGCATGTTGAAGCGGTTTTATCAAGTCGCAATCGAACTGAGATGACGTGCGAGCGCGCGACACGTTCATCGGGAACGGGCTCGACAGCCCGGCGTTCTGCAAGCGGAGCGCGCCCGCTTGACTGAGACCGAGCGCTCGTGCGCACGCGCGCTGCGCCGCATCTCATGTTTCGGCCGGCGTGGCAGCCGGCGGCTGTGCGCGTCGGCGATATTCCGTTGCCGAGATGGCTTCCACCGAGGCCTCGAGGTCGATCCTCTCGACCATGTAGCCGACGTCGCGGCCGTAGAAGACGTGCGAGATATTCGGCATTCGCACCACCTCGAACCGTCCTTCGTGCTCGCGCAAAGCGTGTTCGATGCGCGCCCGCACCGCTTCGAAGCCGAGCGGGTTTTTGCCGTCGAGCCCTTGGGTATCGCGGACTGCGATGCAAACCTGGCCGACGCGCCGCAGTCCTTCCAGGATCAGCGCCTTGTGGCCGCCGTGAAACGGCTGATAGCGCCCGATGAAGAGCGCGGTCGGTTTTCTCGAATCGAATACCGGCCGGACCCTGCGCACGACTTCCTCGACCCAGTATTCGACCGTGCCTTCAGGTGTCACGCGGATGTCGCAGTCCTGCGGCGGCACGAACATCTCGTTGGTGTCGGCGAATGCGCTGGTGCGCACGCGGTCGCACCAGACCACGAAGGCGTCGCCACCTGCGAGAAATGCCAGGCGGGCCTCGGGCGTCGGGCAGACGAAATCCGCAACGGCGACACCGCCCGCCTTCACCACTTGATCGCACAGCCAGCCCATGCGCCGGGCCTGTTCGAGCCGGTCCTCCAGCGAAAACCCGAGATCGCGATTGATGTTCTTGCGGATCTCATCGGCGTTGAAATGCACGGCGGAGAGCTGCGGCGTGAGCGCCCTCGCCAACGTCGTTTTGCCGGCCCCCGGCAATCCCATGATCAGAATCTTTCGATGCATGGCGCGAACACCCAGGCGGATGACTGTTGTGGACGGATGTAGCTCAGACGCCCTGGGGCCGCTAGTCTGTTGCTAGGCACCCTTGTCGCTTGTCCTGATCCGCTTTTCTCGTGACTGCAAAAGGTTGTCGGATCGGTCGCCGCCCAAAGCCTAGAGACGACAGTGCCGGCTCCGGGTAGATCAATCCCATAACTCAGCGCGCTCGACGCGCCGCAGAGATTGGGGTGCGCCCGATGCCCCTTGGCACCTCCAGGACGCCAAGCTAGGCTGATCTTCCGACGACAAGATCGCAGAGCCGCGGGCGGAGCGAACACTTTATCGCAGTGGGCCTCGGAAACCCGCCGAGAGCCGGTCAGTTTCGATTCCACTCCCGGATGACGCGACGGTGGACCCAGAGGGGAGACGCTTGACGGCCCCGACGAGCCGCACGTTCCACGTCATCTCCGGCCGGCCGCAGGCGGGCTCGACGCTCACGGCCGCGATCCTGCGGCAGAACCCGCACTTCCACGCCGGCATGTCGAGCCCGGTCGCTTCGCTGTTCGACGGCGTCATCGCGCCGGCACCGAACAATCAACAATGGTCGACGAGGCGCAGCGCGCACGCATCCTGTGCGGCCTGTTCGACTGCTCCTACGCCGACCTGCGCTGGGGAGCGCCGAGAAGCAGCGCGACACCACGCCGGCGCCGACGATCGCGCCGGAGGAAGGCACTTGAGCGCGATATGAGGCGGTAACGGCCGGATCAACATCCCGAACGAGGGGAGGAAACGATGGCTAACTTCACCGTGACCACGCTCGCCGACGAGGCGTTCGGCGGCGGGAACCTTGCCGCCGAAACCGGCGATGGCGCCGGCCTCCCGCTGCGCGAGGCGCTCGGGCTCGCCAACGGCAATGCCGAGGCCGACGAGATCACGATGTGTCAGCCATGTCCCCGAACACCCCGTTAGTCATCTCCCCGGGCTGAACACTGCGCTCGCAATGACGGCTCCGTTGCGCCGTTGCGGCCTCGCCGTTATCGCGAGGAGCGCGTCAGCGACGGAGCAATCCAGAACCGCACCGCTGCGCTAGGCCCGATCATCCTTATCGTCATCGTCGTCATCGTCATCGTCATCGTCGCGGTCCTTGTCCGGTAGCCGGCGGAGCTCCCGGCTTGATGCGGCGTCAACCGGATTGAGCTCCGCAAGCCTGAGCAGCTCACCGCCGATGCCGCTCGCTGACGGCGCCGCAATGGCCATCACAGTCGTTGCGCCGGTAAACGTCAAAGCTACCCTAAGCGCGGCGAGGATCTCGCGACGGCAAACTGTCATCATCGGAACTCCGCATGCTCAAGCGCCCTGCGACGTCGCATGGCGGCCGGTCGATATTTCTGAACGCGGGTTGCCTTCAGCGCATCGTATCCATGGCGGCGCATGGGGGAGCGCCAAGAGACGAATTCTTCGGTGCTCAGGCCATGGGGCTCGCGGGGCATCCTGTGCTTCGTCGAGCGTGGCGGCAGGGCATCGTCGCCGGTCAAGCGGCGAGCATCTGGTCCAGCAATGCGCCTGCGTCCTGGGATCGTGCCGGCCACGACAGCCTACCGTACACCGAACCCCCCACGACAACCTGCGGCATTGTATTTAATGCCGAGTTAATGGCCCCGCCTTGAAGGCAAAATGAAATTTCGCCTTCTGCTACCGCTTTGCTACCACTCGTCTCCGCATGGCCGTTGCATCAGGGTGTCGACGCTGCCCGCCTCCTCCTCCTGCAGCCCGGGCAGGACGTGCGAGTACGTGTCCAACGTCATCGCGATGTTGGCGTGCCCCAGGCGCTCTTGCACCACTTTCGGATGGATTTTGGCGGTAAGCAGATGCGTGGCGTGCGAGTGCCGCAGATCATGAAACCGGACGCGCGGCAGGCCGTTGGATCTGAGCAGATTGCCGAACCCGGCGGTTATGTCGCCCGGCAGCAAAGGGGAGCCGTCTGCGCGCAGGCAGTTGGTTCCATACGAGACTACCTTGGGGAAAAGATCTGCAAGCGCATATTGAACCTTGAGCCGAACTGGGAGTCTATTGGTCCCAAGTTACCCTGAGTTGATTCGCACGACATCGCGCAATGCTCGCCATCGAGCGGAACGACCGGCGCCTTGAACCGGCGGGACCAGTTTGGCTTGCGGACCATGGCCAGCGGTAGCACGATATGCGGACGGCGCGGCAGGTCGAATATGAGCCCATGACGCTCTGCAACATCCGCCGGTTTGGCGTGAGCCGGCTAAGCAGGGTTCGGTCAGTTGACCAACGCGATGCGCCGGGATGCGGTGTCAGCTTTCGCCACCTGCGGACATGCCGTCGCATGGGCTCTCGGCAGCAATGGGCCAGAACCAGAAGTCATCCCAGGGGCGCAAGCTGTCAATTTACCGGCTGCGCCTCGGGAAAATTCCAACTGCCGTTGAGGATTTCGGCGCGCGGACGATAGAGGCGCACCATGTAGTTCCAGCCGCTCATGATCGGCAGGCAGTTGACGATCTTGCCGCCGCAGCCGCCGAACTGGACGGCGACTGTGCCGTCGGCTTCCTTTTTCGCGGTGGTGTTGTTGAGCGTGTAGGCGTCGAGCGCGTTCTTCTGGAAGTGGCCCTCTGCGTTGTAGACGCTGATCGACCAGAAGGCGTCAACCGGCACGTCCTTGACGGTGAGCCGGTGGACCGTCGTGCCGTCGTTCTTGCTCGGGGTGACGTTGAGATAAAGGGCATCTTTCTCCGGATTGCCGCCGAAGGCAAACGCCGTTCCAATCAGGTGGCGAACAGGATCGACCTGATCTCTGGCTCCGAACGTGCGCTTTGTGTCGGGGAGGGTTACAGCCAGCGCCAGTAGTGCGTCGCGCACCTTCTTCTGGCTCGCCTGATCCCAATTCGGCACTTCGAAGCGCCCCGGACCACCCGGCTGCGTCACCGCAATGGCATCCTGCAACGCGTGAACCTGCTTTATGTCTTCCGGATCGGCCGGGTCGACCAAGATCCGGACCCCGAGCGAGACGTAGCGGGTGCCGATCTTCTCCCTGGTGAAGGTGTGGCTGCCGGCTCCATAAATGACTTCAGGGGTGTAATGGTCCTCATCGATAACCTGCATCGACATGAAGCGCTGGCCCGCGTTGGGCAGCGTGATCGTCACCGGTCCCGCATCGACGTCAAAGACCGACAGCGAATACAGCGTGTCACGGTTTGGCCGCACGATATGAAAGTCGAGCGGCATGGGCTCGCGGTGGTGCGAGAACCTGCCTATCTCCCTGCCGCCGCCGCCAGCAAAGACCATATCGGTCTCGGCACGGTTGAAGTTGTCGGGGGTGACAGGGATGGCATTGCCCGCCGGCGCCTGCGGGGCGGGCTGCGCCTGTGCGAGTGCGGAGTTGTTGACCGTCGCGAGCAGCAAGCCGGCGCAGATTTGAACGCGAAGATTTTTCATGGCTTCGCGAGCCCTTTGGTGGACTTGGCGGCTATATGAGGCAACGGCCGCGCGGCGCGCAACTGCTTCCCGGCGCTTCCCCGAATCAAAGGATTTGGCCGTGGGCGCGCGTCCTGGCCTGCCGCTATTTGAGCCATGACGATCGATCGGACGCACCAGCGGGGTTGCTGCGAGTGACGGCGAACGGCCTGCTACCATTTTGCTACCCAATTCGGTAGCAGCGGGCATGACGCGACGGAACGCGCAACACGGTTTCCCCGATAAATCAACACTTGGTGGAACGTGCCGGGACGCAACAATATGCGCCCCCTGTAATGCCGGGTTAATGGAACGTGCTTCGTGGGATGAGCCTGGAACGGCACGAACTGCGCCGCCAAGGGCGGTTTGAAGGTAACCGGATGATCGTCGATACGACGCCAAGCCCAGGAGCGGCAGCGAGCAGGGCGGATGAGCGAAGCATGGTCCGCATGCAACGCCGATGGTGGCGAGTTACGCCGCGCTAACCCGCCTCCAGCAACGCCGACGTCAGCCCGGCCAGGCTTGATTCGCGGCCGCGTCGATGGACATGGGCGATCGGAAGGCCGATGCTGCCGATCGCGGAGCGCCGTCATGTAGAGCCCGCGCTCCACACTCGGCGTCGCAAGCGCGAGGAGGACCCACGCCATGGCAGAGCGCAGCAATCGGCAGGTCATGCTGGCCGAAAGGCCGGCCGGCAAACTCGGGCGCGAGCATTTTCGCATGACCCAAGGCACGGCGCCGGCCCCCAGGGACGGCGAGGTCCTGGTGCGGGTGCGCTACATCTCGCTCGATGCCGCCAACCGCGCCTGGATGCAGGGCGCGACCTATCGGGCGGCGGTCGAAGCCGGCTCGGTGATGGCAGGCGGCGCGCTCGCCGAGGTGGAGGAGGCGCGCGCCGACGGTTTTGCCCCGGGCGATCTCGTGTTTGCGGATACCGGCTGGCAGGATTACGCGGTCCTCCCCGCGCGCACGCTGGTCAAGTTGCCGAAGGTCGCGCCGCTGACGCATCTGTTGAGCGTCTACGGCATCGCCGGGCTCACCGCCTATTTCGGACTGCTGCGCGTCGGGCACCCGAAGGAGGGCGAGACCGTCGTGGTATCGGCGGCCGCCGGGTCGGTCGGCTCGCTGGTCGGGCAGATCGGCAAGATCAAGGGCTGCCGCGTCGTCGGCATCGCCGGCGGGCGGGAGAAATGCGACTGGCTCACGCGCGAGCTCGGCTTCGACACGGCCGTCGACTACAAAGCCGGCGACGTGTTCAAGGCGCTCAAGGCGGCGGCCCCGAACGGCATCGACGTCTACTTCGACAACGTCGGCGGCGACATCCTGGAAGCCTGCCTGCCGCAGATGAATCTCTACGGCCGCATCCCCTGTTGCGGCGCGATCTCGCAGTACGACGGCGCGCCGGCCGCGCACGGGCCGCGCGGCATTCCCGGCCTGATCGTGGTCAAGCGGCTGACTATGCAAGGCTTCATCGTCACCGACTATTTCAAGGAGCGCGCGCAGGCGTTGGCCGACCTGCAGGCCTGGGTCGCCGCCGGCAAGCTCAAGGTCGAGGAGGACGTGATTGACGGGCTTGAGAACGCCCCGCAGGCGCTGATCGGGCTGCTGGCGGGCGAGAACCGCGGCAAGCGCATGGTCAAGGTGGCGTAAGGCGCCCCCGTCCGCCATTGCGATCGCAGCGAAGACCGTATGTCCCTTTTCTTGCGGAGGCGACTCGCCCTCGATGCGAGTGCGAGGGTTGCCCGGATGGCCGGGCAGAGCCTCAAGCAAGGAGGGCGAGTCATGGAGCATGATAGCGAAGCTTTT
>Ga0209382_10000355_pt1 | contig 74930 bp, 77 predicted proteins | sample SoiMetdeltSBSDD5_FD_187599 | JGI IMG/M metagenome (GOLD analysis project Ga0209382, IMG submission 187599) | Bulk soil microbial communities from a Populus tree surrounding site in Tennessee, USA - Soil MetaG P. deltoides SBSDD5 (SPAdes) (version 2) | ecosystem: Environmental > Terrestrial >... | reverse complement strand
GGACGTCGGCGACTCGCGCCTGAAACTCGAAGCCTCGCTCCGAGGGTGTACCGCCAGATAGCGTCCACGATCCATGCCGGAGCCGTTCCTTCGCAACTCTCGCGGGCCGCATAATTTAGAGTTATCGAGCGGAGGCGGACACACCCCCCCCTTCGTACATAGGAGTGACAGATCCGGCGCTTTCCCTACCCGACGTCAAGAAGATTCGCGATGAAGCCTCGGCTCCGCTGCCTCGGCGCGATCGCGCTTATCGCGCGGAGGCACGGAAAACAACGCGCAGTTAACACCCGGCTGCGTCGATTGAAGGCACCCGTGGTCGGACGACCGAACGCCCATCTACACTGATCGCGTGGCCCAACCCTCCGTCACATCGCGTGTCCTCGATCTGGTAACCGCGAGCTACCGGGCATCGCGCGACTTCAACGGCATCCGGTACACGGACGTGCGGCGATTCCTTCGCCTCACTGAGGCGGCGATGCTCCGCGCCGTGCGCACGCTCGTGAAGCGCGGCGCGGCGTCGGCGATCTTCGGCGACATTCACCCGAACGCGTACATCCGCGCCCTCCCGGATGAACCAATCGGTGAGCAGCTCGCGAAGCTCTCGGCCGAATGCGATCCGTGCCTCTACCCACCGAGGCGACGCTCGCGCGCGTCGTGCCGTCGGACCTCCACGCCGACCGCCCGTTCACGCGTCGGCTCGCGCTCGGTGAACCGCAGCTCGCGTTCGCGGCGTTCGATTTGGCGGTGCTCGAAACGTACCGCAACGATCCTCGCTACGTCTTCCGCGCCGGAGACGCCGGCGGGATGATCTCGATCAGCGACGAGCACTACCAATCTCCGGAGATGCCCGACCGCGACCAAGTGCTCCTACAGTCGTTCGGCTTCTGCTACGGCCCGAACAAGGAGCGCGCGGTTGAACACACACGATCAGGCAAGAACTCGCGACGATCGTGCAAGCCGGCGTCAAATCCTGGCGCTACCTTGAAGGTCGTTGCCCAAGTGACTGACTGTGGGCGTCGATTGTCTGATCCCGAGGAGTGCGTCGATGTCTGACCTCAACAGCGCGCAGAAGCCGATCGACTCTCGCGACACCTGGCCGCAAAGGACTCGACCGATGAAACTCCTCACCACCTTTTTCCTTCTCATCGCAACCAGTCACTTGTCGGCGCAGACCATCACGATCGCGCGCAGCGGCACGCAGACGGGGCAACAGGGGCCGTCCACAAACTTCACCGGCGCGGTTCGCGTTGACCCTCTTTTTCAGGCGACTGCTCCCGCACGTGCGACCGGTGGCCTCGTGACCTTCGAGGCCGGCGCGCGAAGCGCGTGGCACAGCCATCCTCTCGGACAAATGCTCATCGTCACTGCGGGCACGGGTCGCGTTCAGCAGTGGGACGGGCCGATCGAGGAGATCCGGCGCGGCGACGTCGTTCGCATTCCGCCGAACACAAAGCACTGGCATGGAGCGGCGACGACGACGTCCATGGCCCACATCGCGATCGTCGAAGTGCTCGACGGCAAGAGCACCGAGTGGATGGAAAAGGTCACTGACAGGCAGTACAACGCGCCTCTGCGCGAAGGGGCGGCGGCGACCACCGAGCCGACGAGGGCGCAGCAGCTCATGGGTGATATCGCACCGACACTCGCCGATCTCACGGACCGCGTGCTGTTCGGGGAGGTGTGGGAGCGCCCGCAGCTTTCGCCGCGCGATCGCAGTCTGGTCACGGTGAGTGCACTGATCGCCATGAACCGTCCGGACCAGTTGCGGTCGCATCTGGCGCGCGCACGCGACAACGGGCTCACGAAAGAGGAGGCGATCGAGACGATCACGCACCTCGCCTTCTACTCAGGCTGGCCGAACGCCGTGACAGCGGTGGCCGTTGCGCGGGAGGTCTTTGGAACTGAACAAACGCCGCCTCAGTGAGAGCGGCCTTGAAGCTCGCCACAACATAGAGGAACGTGAACATGAAGACAGACGACGCGAACAAGATGAATCGCCGCCAAGCGGTGACTGCTGCCGCCATAGTGGGGGTAGCTCCGTGGTTGCTCTCTGCGTGCGGCGGAACGCCCGATACTCCGGCCGCGACGTCCGACACGCCGGCGGCCACGTCCGATACAACGGCTACCGCCGCGGGTCCAGCGCCCGGATCAGCGTCGGCCTCTCGGCGACGGCTTGGCCCGTTCGACGTCGCTCCCATTGGTCTCGGCGTGCAGTGGCATCCGGGACGCAGCCCCCAGATGGTGAACGATCTGTACGACAGCAGCACCGACCGGGCCGCCGCAATTGCGCTCATCCGGCGTGCGGTGGATCTGGGCGTCACGCTGTTCGACACCGCCGAAGCCTACGGCCCCTTCATGTCGGAGGAACTCCTCGGGGAAGCGCTGCAAGGCATCCGTGATCGAGTCGTCGTGAGCACGAAGTTCGGCTTCGACATCGACCTGAATACGGGCCAGCGACGCGGTGGAGTGAACAGCCAGCCTGACCACATCCGGCAGGTAGTCGACGCACAGTTGCGGCGTCTGCGAACCGATCGCATCGACCTGCTCTACCAGCATCGCGTCGATCCGAAGGTGCCGATCGAAGATGTGGCGGGGACGATCAAGGACCTCATAGCGCAGGGCAAGGTTCGGCATTACGGGTTATCGGAGCCCAGCCTGCAGACAGTCCGCCGCGCTCACGCCGTGCACCCGGTGGCGGTAATTCAGAACGAGTATTCAATGCTGTGGCGCGGGCCTGAAGCGAAGGTCCTTCCGCTGTGCGAGGAGCTAGGCATTGGTTTTGTCTCATGGAGTCCGCTGGGCATGGGTTTCCTCGCGGGCCGAGTCGGCGCCAGGACGCGCTTCGGTGAGGAAGACTTTCGCGCTACCGTCCCGCGCTTCGCGCCCGACGCGCTGCCGGCCAACATGGCGCTGGTCAGACTGGTTCAGACGTGGGCGCGCCGCAAGGACGCCACACCGGCGCAGGTCGCACTCGCATGGTTGATAGCTCGGAAGCCATGGATCGTGCCGATTCCCGGCACCACCAACGCGGCTCATCTGGAGGAGAACGTAGCCGCGGCGTCGATCTCCTTCACCGCTGCGGAGCTCAAGGAACTCGACTCAGCGCTGGCGGCGATCACGATCACCGGCGAACGACTTGGACCGGCAGTGCTGGCGGCGACGGGCGTGGAAGCAGCGCCGAAGCGATGAGCCGAATGGCGCCGGCCTCACAGCAGTAGACGAAGCGAGGATTGGAAAATGAACAAACGCCCCCTCGGCAAGAGCGGTCTCGAAGTGTGAGATCGGCTTGTGGCGCTCGGCCCTGTTGACCAGTCTGGAGAAGGCCCGGCGCGTCTTCGGATCGTCGATCGGACGAGTCATCCGTCGCGCCTCAGCCAACGCTGCTCGGCGAACAAACGAGCTCCGCGTCTCACCCGCCTTGCGAGCGGCCGCGTGCGCACCGTGAACGTATATCCGCCGGATATCTCTTTGGATCGTCGTTCAGACTACTTCGACGGCGGCGTGCACTGCGACGGTGGCGTGCATGAAGGCGGCGGCGGTGGTAACTGCGTGATGAGCCCCCACATGAAGTCCAGTTGCAGCGCGTCCTGAAGCACGGCCGGAATCGGTTTGCCGGTCGGGTTGTACGGAAGGATGCTCAGCGCGGCGTTCGTCGGCTGGCCGTCCTTTCCGAACGACGCGTACACGTGACAGGCGATGCACGACGACGCCGCGACCGTGCCGTTGCCGGTGATCCGCTCGATCACCGAGTTGCCCAGCACATACGGCGTGCCGTCCGGAGCCAGGTAATCGACCTCGGTCGACTTCATGCAGTAGTTCTCCCACACCGGCGAGAGATCGTGTTTCTTCATCAGCGCCGTCAGCCGGTCGGTTTTCTCGCACGGGCCATATTGAGTATTGATCGTGCGTTTGTTCGGGCGCACGATCGGCTTCTTCGCGCCGAACGTGTCCAAGCAGCCGATCTCGTCGCAGCGCCCCGGCGTGTAGCGATGCTCGAACGATCCCCACACCCAGTTCGGGTTCTGGCGGCTGCTGACGTGAAGCGAGACCAGACCGTATTCAACGTTCTGCGACGTCGTCCTGTAGTAGTGCTTTCTCACGTTGTCCAGCGTCTTCAATTCGGGAACCCACTGGAGGATCGTCTGGATGGGAACCCAGTCGCCCTTCACGGCGATGGCATCCTTCGGCATCGCGACCTTGAAGTGCTTTGCGTACGCTTCGGCGCGTCCGGCCGGCGTATTGAGCTTGTTGTTGACGAGATAGTCGAACCCCGGCTTGTTGCGCTTGACCTCTTCGGCAATGCACGGCACGGGCGTGCCGCTGGTCGGAAATGCGCCGACCGCGGCTCCTGGCGGCGGGCTGCACGGCACATCGATCGGCGTAGCGTTGGGCGTCGACGCTCTCCCGAGCGGGCTGGCGTGAAACTTCTTCGGCTCGCCGGCGCTGGGCCAGTGCGGATTGCTCGTGAACGTGTCCTCGTCCGTGGCCCACGTCTCGAAGATGACCTGATGCGGCACGCCTTGGACCGGCGCGGTGAATTGGCAGAAGAGACGCCAGATGAATTCGTCGGAGTTATACGGCTTGTCGTCGACATGCCCCGCGCGCGCGGGAACCGCGACGACGACGGTGCCGCCCTCCTGGTCGGAGGCGGCCGAGGGGACCAGCAGCGCGGCGATGAGAAGTGCGGCGACGGCGATGGACACGGATCGAGCCATGGCGTTTCCCTCCCTTGATTTTGAGGCTTGACGCAGGAAAGATTGATGGACACCTTTCGACAAGTCAAGATCACAGCGCGGTGTGACGTTCATCATCGGACGATGTAGCGTCATCCGTCATCGTCGGTTCCGCATGAAAAACCTTCTGGTCTTCGCCATTGGATTCGGAGCCGCGGTCGGAACGACGGCGGCCTGGTTCCCTCAAGTGGTCCGAACGTGGAACACGCGAAGCGCGCGGGATTTCTCGTGGGGCTACCTCGCGCTGTTCGTCATGGGCGTGTCCCTCTGGACGGCGTACGGCATCCTTCGACGCGATCCGGTGGTGATCATCGGCAACGGAATCACGCTGTTGCTGGTGATCTCCGTCGGAGTGGTCAAAGCGCGCGAGCGACGGTTAAGTCTGTAGCTCAGCAGCGAGCACGCTCAACTCGAACCGCGGCGGTTCGAGGATGTGCTTCTTGACCGCGCAGTGGTCGACCGCTCGCTCGATCGCGGATCGATATTTCTCCGGGAATCCCAACGGGAGCTCGAGCGAAACGCGTACGACCGATACGCGCTTGCCCTGTTCATCGCGAATCGGCTCGAGGGTCAGGCCCAGCCCGTCGGTCGGGAGGCTGCGTTCCTGACAGAAGCGAAGCGCGTAGAACCCCATGCATGTCGCGATCGACGCGAAGAAGACGTCGAACGGCGACATCGCCGAGTCGTCGCCTCCGGCATCGATCGGTTGATCGGTGTGGATCGAATGCCCTTTGTACGTTGCGTTGACCGCGACTCCGCCGGGAAACGAGACCGTGACGAGATTCATGCGTACAAAGTGCGGCACCCACGTCACGCCGGCACGCGTGGCCGTCACATACGTTGGTGACGGCGCTCGCGCCTTCCGTTATGCAGCGGATTCGGGATGTGGCGTGAGGCGCCGCATCCCGACATCAACGCGGTCGCCGCTTCCACTCCCCTTCCAACACCACCGCCAACTCCCGCACGCCGCGGCGGATCTCCGCAGCGTCGACAGCGGCAAATCCGAGCTGCAATCCCTCGCGCGCCATGACCCCTCGGCTGTAGCGACTCAGCGGCGTCACCTCGAGATCTCGCGCCGCTGCAGCTTTCGCGGCGAGCTCTCCGTTGATCCCGTCGCGCAACCAACCGGCGGTCTGCAGTCCCGCTTCGACATCCGAAATCTCCAGCAATCCCGCCAACTTTTCGCGCGCGCTTTCCAGCAGGACGGACAGCCGTTCCGCGTACACCTGCCGCATGCGTCGGAGGTGCCGCGCGAAGTGTCCCTCGGTGATGAAATCGCATAGCACCGCCTGATCGAGGAGCGGCGCGTGGCGACGCGTGATCGCGATCGCCGATTCGAAGTACGACACGAGGTCGCGAGGAAGGACGAGATAGCCGAGACGCAGCGCGGGGAACAGGACTTTGCTGAACGTGCCGAAGAAGAGGACCTGTCCGCTCGGATCGAGTCCCTGCAGCGCGGGAACGGGACGGCCCGAATAGCGATACTCGCTGTCGTAGTCGTCTTCGAAGATCAGCACTCCTGACTTCCGCGCCCACTCCAGCAGCTCCAGCCGTCGCGCGAGCGTCATCGTCGTTCCGATCGGGAACTGATGCGCGGGTGTGATGTAGGCGAGCCGCACGTCTTTCCCGCGCGGCACTTTCATCCCCTGCTCATCGAGCGGAACGGCGAGGACTCTTGCTCCGACTCCTTCGAAGATCACGGCCGCGCCCTGATAGCCCGGATCCTCGATGCACACGCGGTCTTTCGGATTCAGAAACAGACGCGCGACCAGATCGAGCGCTTCGAGCACGCCCGACACGATCGCGACCTGCTCCGGCTCGCACTTCACTCCGCGCGACGTCGTGAGGTAGTCGGCGATCGCGTTGCGCAGCGGACGATGTCCCAGCGGCTCGCATCCGAGGAGGAATCGGGTCGAGAGGCGACGCAGGCGGCGCGTGGAGATCTGCGTCCAAAGCGTGGTGGGAAAAAGATCGAGCGCGGGGAGATCCGTTCGGAACGCGCGCGCGCGACGATTGTCGAAGCCGGGGAAAGGATCGAGTCGCGCCGCGTATTCGGAGACTCGCCGTTTCGGTCTCACACGCGCCGCCGCTCGCGTGCGCGCTGCTCGCGCGACCTCGAGCAGTTCGTCAGGAAGCACCGTGCTCACGTAAGTCCCCGACCCCACGCTCCCTTCCACATATCCCTCGGACTTCAACTGCTCGAACGCGCTGACGATCGTCCCTCGCGACAGTCCGTATTGATCGGCGAGATCGCGCGTCCCGGGAAGCCTCGCGCCCGGACGCAGCCGGCCTTCCAGGATCTCGGTGCGCAGCGCGCCGTAGAGCCATCGATACGCCGGCGTTCGCCGGTCTCGGACGGGCAGCATGAGCTCGAATGCAGTGGTCTGTTTGGCCATGAAAGTGGTCCAGTGCAAACAGCGTAAATGGATCTTCTCGATCGGACAACCAGAACTTAACTTGACGTCCATGAAGAACACGAAAGCACGACTCAACTACGGCAGCGTGGCACCCGGCATCTACGACGCGATGGACGCGCTGGATCAGTACGTCAGCCAGTGCGGGATCGAGGAATCCCTGCTGCATCTGGTGCGGCTGCGCGCCTCGCAGATCAACGGCTGCGCTTACTGCATCGATATGCACTGGAAAGACTTGCGCGTGCTCGCCGAGCCCGAGCAGCGCCTCTACTCGCTGGACGCGTGGCGGGAGTCGCCGTTCTATTCGGATCGCGAGCGCGCCGCGCTGGCGTGGACGGAAGCGGTCACGTCGATCGGCGGTCACGTGCCGGATGCGGTGTACGACGAAGCACGCGCGGCTTTCAGCGAGAAGGAGTTGTGCGATCTGACGCTCGCGGCCACGGCGATCAATGCGTGGAATCGGCTCTCGATCGCGGCTCGTCTCGTTCCCGGCAGCTATCAGCCTGCCGCGGTCGGAGGCCAGCGATGAGCGAACGCACATCGACCACGGACTGGCTCTTTCTGGTCGTGCCGGGCGTGATCTGGGGCGCGTCGTATCTCTTCATCGCCGAGGGCTTGCGCGCGATCGGTCCGAACGGCGTGACGTTCGTTCGGATCCTGATCGGATTCGCTACGCTCGCGCTGTTCCCCGCGACGTGGCGTCCGATCGCAAGACGGGACTGGGGAGCGGCAGCGCTCCTCGGCGTGGTGTGGTTCGCGTTTCCGCTCAGCATGTTTCCGCACGCCGAGGAGCGCGTGTCGTCGGCTTTGACAGGGATGCTCAACGGCGCGACTCCGCTGTTCGTCGCGATCGTGACCTCCGCGCTGAGCCGACGACTTCCCTCGCGCGGCGTCGCGACGGGACTCGGCGTCGGCTTGCTGGGAGCCGTGCTGATCGCATTGCCGAGCATGCACGAGGGCCGCAACAGCACGGTCGGCGTGCTGCTGATTCTCGCGGCGATGGTGTGCTATGGCTTCGCGCTCAGCATCGCGCATCCGCTGGAGCATCGCTACGGAGCGCTGCCAGTGATCTGGCGCGCGCAGGCGATGGCGCTCGTGTTGACGGCGCCTCTCGGATTGCCCGATCTTCTTGCCGCGCGATGGACGCCCGGACCGCTGATGTCATTGATCGCATTGGGTGCGTTCGGAACGGGAATCGCGTTTGTCATGCATACGGTCGCGGCGGGCCGCCTCGGACCGACGCGCGCCTCGGCCACAGCGTTCCTGATTCCCGGCGTGGCGCTGACGTTGGGTGTTGTGGTGCGCGGCGAACATGTGGCGCTGTTGTCGGTGATCGGATCCTGCGTATGCGTCGCCGGCGCATGGCTGATGCGGCGCGCGCAAACCCTGTCGCCCGCTACGCGGGCTCCGTTCATTCGGACCGCCCCGTTTCCCCCGGCTGAAGCCGGGGGCTAGGGTCTCCACACGGCTTCAGCCGGGGGCTAATCTAAGACGCGATCGGCGTCGCGATGTACCACTGATTTCCCCACGGATCCGTCACGCCGCCCGAACGCTCGCCGTACGGTTTGTTTTCCGGCGCCCAGATCGACGTCGCGCCGGCGCGGAGCGCTTCGGCGTAGACGGCGTCGCAGTCCGACACGAAGAGGTGGAACGCGCCGCGCGTCGGGCCCCATTCGCCGTGCGCTTCGCTCAGCTCGATCATCGTTTCGCCGAGTCGGATCTCAGCGTGCTCCACTCCGCCGGAGACGTGCACCGCACCGAAGGCCTTCGTGAGGAACTCCACCATTCCCTTCGCTCCCGTCGCGCGGAATCCCGTCGTCACCGTGCCGAAGCCGGCGGGCCGCGGACCTCCTTCGAGACGCGTGGCCAGGAACCATTGGATCCCGCGCTGATCGACGACGCCGGCCTCGCGATCGCCGTACGGCTGATTCACCGGCTCGTACAGCGACGTCGCTCCCGCCGCGATCGCGCGGCGATACCCTTCATCCACATCCTCGATGTACACGTGCAGCGGCGCCGCGATCGGTTGCCATTGTTCACCGGCATCGCCCATCTCGAGGTGCGAATCGCCGACGAGCATTTCCGCGTGCATGACCGTGTCGGCGGGAGTGGGCACGCGCATGAGGAGCTCGGCGTCGAAAGTCTTCTGCAGGAACGCAATCAGATCATCGGCACCATTGACGATGAGATAAGGCCGGACAGCGGTGACAGCGACAGCGGTTTCCATGACGTTCTCCTTGTTGGGAATCAACTCGTTCTTCAGACGGGCCTTGAATCGCGGATCGGGCAGATCGCGTAGATCGGATGCGATGACGGCGAACATGGCCAGCTCGGGCTCGAGCGCGGGCGCAGGTTTCCCGGCGACGATCGCATCGATCATCATGTCCAGCCGTTCGATCAGGTCTCGCTCAGCCATGACTCTGTCTCATCCGTGAGCGCAGCGTTTCCAGCGCTCTCCATTGAAGCTGTTTGACCGCGCCCTCGCTGCGTCCGAGGTCCGCGGCGACTTCGCGGATGCTTCGCTCTTCCGCGAAACGCAGAACGATCACGCGCCGTTGATCGACGGGAAGACCATCGACGAGGCGGTACAGCGTGGCTCGATGCTCGATCTTCTCCGTCTCGTCGTGCGACGGTTCCTCTGTTGCGATCGAACCTCGCTCGCGCACACTCTTCGCGACGTGATCGGCGATCTCGTTCGCCGCGATGCGGTAGAGCCACGCCGCGAACGGCACGCCTCGCCACTCGAATCCACCGATGGCCGAGAGCGCGTGGCGAAACACCTCCGCGGTCACATCCTCGGCCACGCTCCGATCGCGAACGCGGCGCACCACGAACGCGTAGATGCGCTCGAAGTGCGCCTCGTACAGCGCTCCGAAGCGTGCGGGATCGCTCTTCGCAGCCTCGACCAGAGCTTGTTCGCTCGCGTCCATTCGTTCACAAGGCTATAACCGGGGCGAGGGCGAAAGGTTACGGTACGACGAATGAAAGCGCGCGAATACCCGCTTGCACATACTCGGGCCTGCCCGTTTCGCGCCCGAACTTCACATCCGCGACACCGCGGTATGCGGCCATGAAGCGCGCGCGCGCAAGCTCCTGGCCGTCGACCGCGTCACCGTAGGCCGCCAGCACCGCGTCGACGAAACGATCGCCGCCCCAGTGGAACACTCCGGCGAAATCGGCAGCGCGATCGCTGACCGCGACGTCGCTCCAGTCGATGACGCCGGTCAGCGTTCCGGCGTGAACAAGAACGTGCTCGGCCGCGAGATCGTGATGCGTCAGGACTTGTCGCGCACTCGCGTCGAGCCCAACGCCAGCTCGCAGATACGCGTACCAGCGATCGAGCGGAGCGTCCGGCGCCACTTCGCGCACGAGCTCGAAGTCTTCCAGCGCTTCCTCCCTGAGCTCGTCCAGATACGTGTCGATCGGACGCTGAGGCACACCAAGGCGGAGCGCGTCATCGACAGGAAACGAATGCAACGCGCGCAGAAAACGACCGAGCGGCGGAGCGAGGGGAAGCAACGGGAGATCCGCCAAACCGATCGCAGGCGTTCCGGTGAGCTTGCGATAACCGACGAATGATCGGCCATGAAACGAAAACAACGGCACCGACAGCGGGAGATGCGGAGCAAGCTCGGGAAGCAATCGCGCCTCGATCCGCAACTGCTCCGCGACGTCTTCGCGCTTCGCGAAGCGAAAGACCCACGTGTCGTTCACCTCGAAGGCACAGCTATCGAATCCCTCGCCGAGGTATTCAACGGACGCGGGCGCGAGCTCGGGGAAGTGTGCTTCGATGATCGTCGTCGCGAGCGTCGCGTCCATGTCGCAGAGAATAACGAACGGCGGCCAGCATGCCAGTGTTCATGAGAAGACAGGAGAATCCTTCGCAATGACGAACGCAGAGCAAGCAACGACCTTTCGGCGCCTGCACGCGCCTGGTGAATTCCTCATCCTCCCGAACGCGTGGGACGCGGGCAGCGCGCGGCTGATCGAATCGTGCGGCGCGCCGGCGATCGCCACATCGAGCGCGGTTGTCGCGTGGGCGAATGGGTATCCCGACGGCGACGCGCTTCCGCCGCACGTCCTCACGCGGAGCATCGAGGCGATCACGCGCGTGATCAAAGTCCCGTTGTCGGTGGACAGCGAAGGCGGATATTCGAGCGATCCGGCGAAGGTCGGAGAGCACCTTTTCGCGTTCGTCAGCGCGGGCGCGATCGGCATCAACATCGAAGACGGCACCGGCTCCCCCGATCTGCTCTGCGCGAAGATCGAAGCGGCGAAACGCGCGGGCGAAAGAGCCGGCGTGAATCTCTTCGTCAACGCTCGGGTCGACGTTCTCCTGAAGCAGCTCGTGCCGCGCGAACAGGCGATCGACGAAGCCGTCAAACGCGCCGCGCGCTATCGCGACGCGGGATGCGACGGCATCTTTCTGCCGCTGCTGTCCGATCCGGACGAGATTCGCACGGTCGCCAACGCCATCGATCCGTTGCCGCTGAACGTGATGGCGATCCCGGGTCTCGCGCCCGCGGCCGAGCTGAAGCAATTCGGCGCGCGCCGGTTGAGCGCAGGACCCGCGGTCGCGCGCGCGGCGATCAGTCTGACGAAACAACTCGCGACCGACTTCCTCGCGAATGGCAATTCCGACGCGGTCTACAGCCACGTCAAAGACAAGACCGACATGAACGCGCTCTTCCCGCGAGGGTGAGTTTAGAATGCCCTCCCCGCATGCAAGTCGGAATCAGAACCGAAGGACTGAGGAAGGTCTTCAACCCCGGAGTCGTCGCGCTCGATGAGCTCACGCTCGAGGTGCAGCCGGGAGAGATCTTCGGATTGCTCGGGCCGAACGGTGCGGGGAAGTCGACCACGGTCGGAGTGCTGACGACGCGCGTGCGACCGACGGCGGGTCGCGCCTGGATCGGCGACTACGACGTGTGGCAGCGCGGCGTCGACGTCAAGCGGCTCATCGGAGTCGTGCCGCAGCGTCCGAATCTCGATTTCGCGCTCACTGCGCGCGAGATCCTGACGTTTCACGGCGCGTACTTCGGCCTCTCGTCGTCGGAGCGTCGCAGCCGTGCGGACGCGCTCCTCGAGGAGTTCAAGCTCACGGACCGCGCTCACCAGCGGGTCATCGGTTTTTCCGGCGGGATGATGCAGCGGCTGTCGATCGCACGGGCGATGATGCACGATCCCGAAGTCCTGTTTCTCGATGAGCCGAGCGCGGGACTCGATCCGCAGACGCGATTGCTGCTCAGCGAAATGATTCGCGCTTACAACCAACGCGGCAAGACGATTCTCCTCACCACGCACAACATGGAGGAGGCGGACGATCTCTGCCATCGCGTCGCCATCGTCGACCACGGCAAAGTGATCGCCCTCGGAGCTCCGCACGAACTGAAGCAGGCCATCCCCGGCGGCTTCGTCGTGCGCATCCATCTCAGCGGAACGCCTGTGGGTCTCGTCGATTCGCTGCGCCGGCTGAATGGCGTGTCCGAGGTTCGGGAGGCGAGCTCCGGGCAGCTCGATGTCTATGCCGATCGCGGCGGCCCTCTCGTTCCGGACGTCGTGTCGGCCGCGTCGTCCTCCGGCGCGACGATCCGCGATCTGCACATCTCCGAGCCGAGTCTCGAGAACCTCTTTCTGCATCACACCGGACGGAGCCTGCGCGAATGAACGTCAAGACGTTCCTGGCCATGCTCGCGCGTGACGCACACGTCGCGCGCCGCAACATCGCGACGCTCGCCTTTCAGACGCTGCTGCAACCGATGATGTTCACGTTCGTGTTCGGCCGCGTGATGACCACCAGCGGTCTCATGTCGCCGCAGTACAAAGCGCTGCTCCTGCCGGGAATCATCGCCTTGAGCATGATCATGACCGGCACGTGGGCGGTGACGATGCCGCTGATCGCGGAGTTTCAATTCACGAAAGAGATCGAGGATCGACTGCTGGCTCCGATGAACATCGAGTGGCTGGCCGTGGCGAAGGTCATCGGCGGCATGATCCAGGCGCTCGTCGCCGGCCTGGTCGTGATTCCCGCATCGTGGCTGGTGATGGGCAGCGTGTCCTTCGACGGCGCGCACCTCGGATGGTTCGTGCTGATCGCGCTACTCGCGGCCGCGCTTTCGGCGACGCTCGGACTCGTGCTCGGATGCAGCGTGGGACAGCAACAGGTGGGGCTGATGTTCAGCCTGGTGATGGCGCCGATGATCTTCTTCGGATGCACTTACTACCCTTGGGCCGCGCTGGCGAAGTTCCCGATCCTCAAACGCGTCGTGCTCATCAACCCGCTCGTGTACGCGAGCGAGGGGTTCCGCAGCGCGTTGGTCCCGCAGTCGCCGCATCTCGCACGACTGGCCATCCTCGGAGCGCTGATCGCGTTCGACGCCGGCTTCCTCTGGCTGGGATTGCGGCAGTTCCGGCGCAAGGCGATCACGTAGAAATGTAGAGCGGCTCGATTCGTGCACCTTCTCTGAATCGACTGCCCGCGCCTTGCGATCGCGTCCGGTTGAATCAACCAGGAGGCGATCATGATCGAACCGCTAGGCGGTACCACTCTCGAGATCCAGCCCAGGCCCAAGCCGCTCGTCACGGACATCCAGAATTTCGCGCAGGACGTCTTCGACACAGTGCGCGAACCGCTGCTCGTGCTCGACGCCGCTCTGCGCGTCCGATCGGCCAACAGCGCCTTCTATCAGACCTTCCGAGTCTCCGCTGACGAGACCGAGAACCGGCTCATCTATGAGCTCGGGAACGGACAGTGGGACATTCCGGCCCTCCGCACACTGCTGGAAGACATCGTCCCCGAAAGCTCGGTCTTCAATGACTTCGTGCTCGAGCACGATTTTCCCGGCATCGGGCGGCGGATCATGCTGCTCAACGCGCGAACGCTGCACGCGGAGCTCGTCCTGCTGGCGATGGAAGACGTCACCGAGCGACGTCGCTCGCAACATCTGCTCGAACAGATCGAGACCTATGCTCAGGACGTCGTGGCCACGGTGCGTGAGCCGCTGTTGATTCTCGACAGCAGTCTGCGCGTCCACTCTGCGAACAACGCCTTCTACCAGACCTTTCACGTCTCGTCGGAAGAGACCGAGAACCGGCTCATCTACGAGCTCGGAAACGGCCAGTGGGACATTCCCGATCTCCGCACACTGCTCGAAGACATCGTTCCGAAGAGCTCCGTCTTCAACGACTTCGAGCTCGAGCACGATTTCCCCGTCATCGGACGCCGGAACATGTTGCTGAACGCCCGGAAATTACGTCAGGGAAGCCACGCCGAGTTGCTCGTGCTGGCGATGGAAGACGTGACGGAGCGGCGGCGAGCGGAAGGCGAAGTGGCTAAGGCGAAAGAAGCGGCCGAAAACGCCAACCGGACGAAGAGCCTCTTTCTCGCCAACATGAGTCACGAATTGCGCACCCCGCTCAACGCCATCCTCGGCTTCTCGGAGATGTTGCAGGAGGAAGCGGTCGAACGCGGCTTGCAGGACTTCAACGTCGATCTGCAAAAGATCTCCTTGTCCGGCAAGAACCTGCTGGGACTCATCAACGACATCCTCGATCTGTCGAAGATCGAGGCCGGCAAGATGGAGCTGCATCTGGAGTTCTTCGACGTCTGCGCTTTGATCACCGAAGTGGCCTCGACGATCGAAATGCAGATCGTGAAAAACGGCAACACGCTCGAGATCGAGTGCATCCCGCCGTCGATCGGCTTCATGCGCGCGGACCTGAGCAAAGTGCGCCAGGGACTCTTCAATCTCGTCTCGAACGCGGCGAAGTTCACGCATGGCGGCCAGATCCGGATCGACGCCGAGCGACAGGTCATGGACGGCAGCGAGTGGATTCTGTTCCGCGTCTCCGACACCGGCATCGGTCTGAGCTCCGAGCAGAGCGTTCGGCTGTTTCAATCGTTCACGCAGGCGGACGCGTCGACGACGCGAAAGTTCGGCGGAACGGGTCTCGGTCTCGCGCTCACGCGCCGCTTCTGCCAGATGATGGGCGGCGACGTCACCGTGCACAGCGTGGTCGGTGAAGGGAGCGTGTTCACCATCAAGCTGCCGGCGACGGTCAGCGAAAGCGCGGTTTCCCTCGAAGACGATCCGCCTCCGGCGGCGCTCGAAGTTTCCCCGCCGAACGACGCGGAGCCCCTTCCGGCGGTCGGAACCTGCGTGCTCGTCATCGACGACGACCCGCTGCAGCGCGACCTGATGCAGCGCTACCTGCGCAAAGAAGGGTTCTCGGTGTGCACGGCGAGCGGCGGAGCACAGGGGCTGCTGCTCGCGCGGCAACTTCTGCCGGCAGCGATCACGCTCGACGTGATCATGCCGGAAATGGACGGCTGGATCGTGCTCTCAGCCCTCAAAGCCGACCCGGCGTTATGTGACATCCCGGTCATCATGCTGACCATGGTGGACGACCCTCAGCATGGGTTCACGCTCGGCTCCTCCGACTACGCGACCAAGCCGGTCAATCGCCGCAAGCTTTCCCGGATGCTCAAGAAGTACACCTGCCCCAACCCGCCGTGCCCGGTCCTCGTCGTCGACGACGACGCTTCGACCCGCGCGCTCACCCGGGCGATGCTGGAGAAGGAAGGTTGGGCGGTTTCCGAAGCGGGGAACGGAATCGAAGCGCTCCGAAGCATGGAGCAGCAGCGTCCAAGTCTGATCTTCCTCGACTTGACGATGCCGCAAATGGACGGCTTCGAATTCGCCGCCGAGGTGCGGCGGCATCCGGAATGGCGAACGATCCCGATCGTGGTGGTGACCGCGCAGGACCTTACCAGCGACGATCGCAAGCGGCTGAACGGGAACGTCGACACCATCGTGCGGAAGAACGACGACTCGCGCGAGTCCCTGCTCGCGCAGGTGCGCGATCTGCTCGCCGGCAGCCACGCCACGCGCATGCCGCGCGAGCCGGAGATGGTGACGACATGAGCACGATCCTGATCGTCGAAGACAACGAGATGAACCGCGACATGCTTTCGCGCCGGCTCGAGCGCAGAGGCTATGCCGTACTGCTCGCCGTCGACGGAGAAAACGGCATCGACATGGCCCGCGCCAACGTGCCGGACCTGATCCTGATGGACATGAGCCTTCCGGTGATGGATGGCTGGGAAGCAACTCGGCGCTTGAAGTCGGACGACGCGCTCAAGCAGATTCCCGTCATTGCCCTGACCGCGCACGCCATGGCCAACGACCGCGAGAAAGCGCTCGAAGCGGGATGCGACGACTACGACACGAAGCCGATCGAGTTGCCGCGGCTTCTCGCCAAGATGGAGGCGTTGTTGTTTCCGTCGGCCGTGGAGCAGGTGTCATGAGCACCGCGCCGCTTGCAGCACGCGATCTCGAGAACGCTTCCGCGAGAACGAGTCTCTCGTCGCGGCTCCTCCACGACTTGCGCAGCCATCTCAATCAGATCATCGGATATGCGGACATGCTGACCGAGGAGGGGGAAGGGCGGCCGCGCGCAGAGCTCGGGGCAGACCTGCAGAAAATGGGCTCGGCTGGCCGGCGGATGCTCACGCTCATCGAAGAGAACTTTGCGTCCCGCGATGAGAACGGGAGCGCTGGCGTCCCGCCGGCTGAGCAGGCGGCGTCCTCGCCGCCCGCCCGGAGCGAGGACGCTCCCTGCTCAGCCGGCGAGGACGCCGGCGCTCCAATTCACGCGCCGGGCCTCGTCCTGGTCGTCGATGACGATGAGGTCAACCGGGATGTGCTGTGCCGCCGATTGAAGATGCAAGGCCACGACGTCAGGATCGCCGCCACCGGAAGCGACGCTCTGCAGATGCTGCGCGAAAGCGCCTTCGACCTCGTGCTGCTCGACATCATGATGCCGGACATGGACGGCTACGAGGTGCTGGGGCACATCAAAGAGGATGAAGGGCTGCGCCATATTCCCGTGATCATGATCTCGGCGCTCAACGAACTGCGGTCGGTGGTGCGTTGCATCGAAGCCGGCGCAGAGGATTACCTCGCCAAGCCGTTCAATCCGACCTTGCTCAAAGCGCGCATCGGCGCCTGCCTGGAGAAGAAGCGCGGACGCGACCGCGAGACCGTCCTCTATGCGCAACTTCAGGACAACTACAAACGCCTGCAGGAAGTCGAGAAGCTCCGCGACGACATGCGGAACATGATCGTTCACGATCTCCGCACGCCGCTCACGGCAGTGATCATCGGCATGGAGATGCTGGAGAAGTTCGGCGCATTGAACGAAACGCAGCAGGAACTGATCGCGATTGCCGGCGGCGGCGGCAAGACGCTGCTCGGAATGATCAACGACCTGCTCGACGTGGAGAAGATGGAAGCCGGCTCGACGCAACTGCGGTATGTCGAGTTGTCGGCAGCCGCGCTCATCGCCGGTGCGGTCGAACAGGTGGCGGCGCTCGCGGGGAACGGACAGATCGCGCTCGCGACCGAGATCGCCTCGGACCTCCCGCTCTTCTCCGGCGACGAGAACAAGCTGAGTCGAACGCTCGTCAACCTCATCGCCAATGCCATCAAGTTCGCGCCAGCCGGTACCGTGACCGTCACCGCGTGTCAGGCCGACGGCGATACGATCCTATTCGCGGTCCGCGATACGGGCGCGGGCATCCCGGCCGAAGCGTTCGAGCGGATCTTCGAGAAGTTCGGCCAGCTCGACTCGCGCAGCCAGGTCGGCACCGGCCTCGGCCTCGCCTTCTGCAAACTGGCGGTCGAAGCACACGGCGGCCGGATTCAGGTCGAGAGCACCGTCGGCGTTGGAAGCACGTTCTCGTTCACGATTCCGCGGGCGGCTGCGCTGGTTGGCCGAGAAATGTAGGGCGTGGCTTCAGCCCGCCTCTCCACGTGGGGGGCGGGCTGAAGCCACGCCCTACGTTCATTCTTCTCAACGCTCGGGCGGCGGCGCGGTTTCGGTGGTCGTCGTGCGTGGCCGCTCTTCGACGCGCAATCCTTCCGCGCCGCCGGTGATGACAGTTCTTCCGCCGCGCTGCCGCGTCTCTTTCAACGTTGGGATCGGTTTCTCCGGCGGCGGAACGTAAACCGGCAGTCGGCGTTCGGGCTCAGCGAATTCGCGAGAGCTCTGGCGCCCCTCCTCGATCACTTCTACCGGTTTTTGGACCGGCGCGGTCACCGGTGCTGTGCTGCCTTGCTCGGAGAGTCGCGCTCGCGACTTGTTTCCGGGGCGCAGCTCGTTGTACGCCGAGTAGGCGATGAACAAGACGAACAATCCGCCTAGAACCCACGCCGCATTCTTCAGCGTCAGGAATCGCATACTTCCCCGGCGCTCCGGAAACTTCTTCCAACGACGCGCGGTCATTGTGGTCATGCGATCACCGGTTGCTCGACGCATGCCCGAACAGTGGCCACCAGCGCCGATCCTTCAAAGGGTTTGTGGACGACTGCGAAAACGAGGTGGGACCAGCGATCGGTGATTGCACTTCCGCTGGCAGTCAGCAGAATCACTCGTCCGAGCAGCGACGGATTGTGATCGCGGAGGTTTCTCAATACGGTCAAGCCGCCCTCGTGGGGCATCATCAGGTCGAGCAGGAGTCCATCGTAGCGTCCGCTCTTCGTCGCGATTTTTGCGATCACGGCGCTCCCGTTGCCAAAGAGCTCGACTTTTACGCGGCGCGACGTCAATAGCTTGGAAACGAGCTTCTGCATCGACGTGTCGTCCTCGAGCAGCAGGACTCGCTTATGGCCGAACGGCCATCGTGGCGCGACGCGACTCAATAGATTGACGAACCGCCGCAGCGGCCGACGCGCGATCTTCGTCACGCGGCCACCGCGGTGGGAACGTGGGGAGGCTCTTCCAGGCAGAGGGTGACCATCGCCATCAGAGCGTCGAGATCGAACGGTTTCGCGAGCACCCCGCGAACGTCTTTGCCAAAGATGGCGGCTGCCACTTCGGGTTTGCTGTTTGCGGAGACGACGATCACCGGAATCTGCCGCAGCAAGGGATCACCGACTCGCTCGCACAGAACATCGAAGCCGGACACCTCGGGCATCATCAGGTCCATCAACATGAGATCCACGTTGCCGGCGCGCATTTCCTCGAGCGCCTCCCGACCGTTCCGGGCTTCGACTAGTTGAAAACCCTCGCGCCGCAGATACGTGGTCAGTAAGTGGCGAATGCCTGAATCGTCATCGGCAATCAGAATGCGAGATGTCGCGGGAAGGACCATTACCAACGACGAACGCGACTCTCGTGCCACATTCATTGTTCGCTTCGCGGCAGCGACGACAGGACAGTCCATTTCTTTCGAAGGTCGACCCGCTCCATGTCCGCCGGCCAGATCTCGGGCGGCAGATAGAAGCAGCCATCGCCGGAGGTGCGCGCCTTTCTGGCCAACTCGGTCAGGCTTCTGCAGCAAGCTGCACTGCGACGCACGGTGCTCCGTTCGAACTGCACACCGGTGCGCTCGGCAACCCCTTCATACACCCGGATCTCGTCAAATGATTGCGTTGAAAGCATAGACACCTCCCTACTGCAAGATAGCGGCCTCATTCGCGGCGCTGGTCAATAGATCACCACTTCGTCGCCAACGTTCGCAATGGAATAGAGCGTGGCAATGTCCTGATCGCCGAGACGAATACAGCCGTGGGAAGCCGAGCTGCCGAGCTGCGCGGTCTGTAGAGTTCCGTGCAACGCGTATCCGTCGCCGAGGTTCAGACGATGGCTTCCGAGGACCTTGTCGAATTTGCGCTGCTTCACGCCGAGGGGTGGAATGATCACACTGTCGCCCGCGCGGATCATCGCTCCCGGCGGAAGCTCGCGCTCGACGCCGTTCGCGATCTCGACGATCGTGTCGCCCTTCACTTTCAGGATTGGGCCGACAGAGGGGCGTTCGCCGTCGAGCCAACTCCAGACACCCGTTTCACGAACAGGGGCAGTGGCGTTTCCGGTCCTCGCGTCGATGGAATCGCCGCGCTCGAGACGAACGACGCGAAGGCCGCTCTTGCGAGCTTCTTCCACGTAATGCCAGTCGGGCGGGACCCAGACCGGATTCTCTTCCTTCGACACGATTCGGAACTTGCCGATCGGCGTGGAGAACACCATCGTCCGGCCCTTGTCGACCAGCGTGGTTCCTTTTCCCGTCGAGCAAACAGCCTCGAAGATGATCGCGCGGTCTTTGCGGACGTAGACCTTGTTCTCGGCGGTGGAAACGAGGATGGTCTGATCCGCGTCTTCGAAGTCTCTCAGCGCGGTTTGCGCATCCGCGAGCTTCGAGCCGACAGCCTCGATGTCGGCCTGACGTTCCTTCCCCTCCGCGCGCAGCGAGTCGAGCGCGGCGTTCTTCTTCGCCTCGATCAATTCGTCAACGACCTCGAATCGGCGGAAGCGCCGCATCTCGCGGAGGTTCATCGTTTCAGCAGCGATGGCGAGCGAGCAGACGGCCAGGCCGACGATCAGCAGCGCCCATGATGCGAGGAATCCCAGGATTCGTTTCATGTCATTTTCTCAATAGATGTAGACGCGCGTCGTTTCGCTGACTCGCGGCCAGATCGCACGCATCTGGTCCTCGGCGATCATGAAGGAGCCCGGTTTCGCGCCTTCGAGCGGACTGTCCGGAGAGGGCGGCGAATGAATGACGTAGCCGTTCGGCAGAAGAATCACGTACTTCCCGAGACCCGCGGGAACGGACGCCGGAACGGCCGGAACAGGGACATTCCGCATTGCATACGCCCATGCCGGAACGTCCCACGGTTGATCGACGAGCTTCCCAGTCACCGTCAGTCCGCCTTTCAAAGGAACGAACCGCCAGCTCTTTCCGTCCGCCGTCACGACGCGCGGTTCGCCGATGACGACGTCCGTCTCGCGGACGATCTCGGGTCCGAAGTGAAGGCGCAGTTTGTGACCGGAGGTATCGATGGCGAGATAGAACTCAGCGGCGTCGAAGCTCCGCGCCATCGCCAAACGATCGGCGAGCTCCCGATCGAGAGACTCGCGCGTCATTTCCATCGACGCGAGGTCGTTGCGGATGTTCGCGAGCTCGAACGGCGAGCTGACCTGCGTCCGCACGATGCGCGCGAACGTCGTGTCGAGACGACGGCGATGCATGTGGGCTCCGACCAGAGCCGCGAGACCGGCGCACAGCACGAGGAGGTTGAGCCACAGCGCCGGACGGCGGACGCTGCGTCGCGACGGCGACTGTGGTCGTTCTTCACTCCGGCGATCGGAAGTGACCATCGGCTAGAACCTGACTTCCTGGCTGGCGGCTCTCACATCGCAGGACTCGCAGAGCCATCCGTGTGCGACGAGCTTGAAGGGACTCTCGTTCTCGTCACGGAAGAGCGTTCGCGTCTCATGGCACCAGGGGCAGCGGACCACGTGAGGATTCCCGAGGTCAGGATTCGCCCGGAGAATGCCCGCGGCCACTTCTTTTTCATCGGCGATCAAGTCTTCGCTGCGAAGGACTTTGCTCGCCGTGTTTCGTACGACCTGTCTATTCATGAAGGCTCCTCGGATTTGATGCGGCGAGTCCTGCCCGACCTGCGACCGATCCTCGGGACGCCCGCATCGTCGTCGATTGTGGGCATGAGCGGCAGTGTGACGATGAACGTCGATCCGTGACCGAGGCCGGCGCTCTCCACGCGCGCCGTTCCTCCGTGAAGCTTCACGATCTGACTGACGATCGCGAGACCGATCCCGAGTCCGGGCAAGTGTCTGGCGCTCTGATTCGCCTGGCGGTACAGCTCGAACACGTGCGGCGCGAAGTCGGGGTCGATGCCGACGCCGTTGTCGATGACCGACAACCGCGCATCGTTGCCGTAGCGGTCGAGCCGAACGTTGATCTCGCCGCCGGGCGGCGTGAACTTGATGGCGTTGCTGAGCAGGTTCCACACGACCTGCAGCAACCGCACGCGGTCGCCGCGCAATGGCGCGGGGTCGAGCATGAGTTGCAGATGGATCTGAACTTCGCGCGCGCTCGCGCTGAGGGCGGTCATCTCCAGCGCCGACCGGACCACGGCCGCCCAATCGATGTCCGCCATCTCCATGCTCAACTTCTGCTCGCGAATGCGGGCGACGTCGAGCAGGTCTTCGACGAAGAGCCGCAGGAGGTTGGCACCTTCGTCGACGCGAAGGAGCGCTTCGCCGTACATGTCGGGACTGTGCTTCGCCAATTGCACCCATCCGATGATCGACGTTAGCGGCGTGCGCAACTCGTGCGCGACCGTTCCGAGGAATGCGTCCTTGTATCGATTCGCGCTCTCGGCCTCGCGGAAGAGCATGGCCGTATCGATGGCCACCGCGGCGCGTTGCGACAACTCCTCGGCGAGCTGCAGATCGAGGTCGTCGTACCTGCGCCGCGAGGAGGAGAACGTCGTCGTGCCGAGCACTTTGTCGCGGACGATCAACGGAACGCTGATCAACGACCGCACACCGAGCGCGCCGATGAGCTGCATGATCTTCGCCTCGGGCTGGATGCCGGTCAGGTCGGTCGCGGCGATGTCGGTGAGCAGCACCGACTTGCGCAGCAGCAGCGCTTGCGGCGCGCCCGGGGCGTGCTCCGGCTCCTTGAAGACGATCTCCTGGAACTGCAAGGCCAGGTCGCGCAGCACGGGGTTGGCGTGCGAGACGGTGAGGTGGCGGATCGACCCATCCGGATTGACGAGGTCCACGGCGCACCAGTCCGCGAACGCCGCGGTCGAGAGGCGCGTGAGCGACTCGAGCGTCGTCTCGTAGTCGAGTGACGACGACAGCAGCGCGCTCGCCTTGGACAGCATGTCGGCAGCGCGCGTCGCCTCCTCGGCGACGAGGACGCTTCGCTTGAGAACGTTGATGTCGAGGACGGCGACGATCGCACCGTCGATCTTTCCCTCGCTCGTGCGGTACGCGCGAATGCGCAACAGCCGCCAGTCGCCGGCCGCATCCTGCACCTCGATGTCGGCGGCGGTGGCAGTCTCGATGACCGCACCCACGAGCTTCTCGAGATGAGCAACATCGAGCGCGGACTTCGCTTCGCTGAGAGGCCGTCCGATCGCATCCGGACGGAGGTTGAGCAGGAGTCCGGCGGTGACGTTGAACCGGCGCACGGTCAGGTCGATGCCGACGAAGAGGATCGGGATCTCCACGGCGCCGAGGAGGTTCTCGATGTCGTCGTTGAACTTCACCAGCGCGGTGTTGCGAAGCCGGAGCTCGTCGTTGAGTGTGCTCAGCTCCTCGTTCGCCGACTGAAGCTCCTCTTTCGCCGTCTCCAGTTCCTCGTTCGTGCTGCGTAGCTCCTCATCGCTCGACTGCGCTTCCTCGGCCGCGGCGGACGCCTCGTCCGCGAGAAGCTCGCGATCGTCGATGGCGGCGGCGAGCGCGTGGCGCAGACCGTCGATCTCCGTTCGCGCGCCGGCCGACTGCGTCCTGCGTTTCGCCGTCGCCGCGCTGCTGCGAAACACGATCCAGCAGCGGTCGTGGGCGGGTGGCTGAATGGCGTACGGAATGACTTCGAACGCGGCGCAACTGCGATCGCCGCCGTCGACCACGAGAATGTCTTCCCGCGTCACGCGGACCTGTTCGCGGAACGCGCGGCGGACCGCGGGCCGCAGCACCGCCAGGACCTCATGATGCCGGATCAGGCTGAAGAGATCGAGGGAAGCGTTTCCCGGCTCGAGCGCGATGAACGGAGCAACATCACCGCGAATGCGCGTGATCTCCATCTGTTCGTTGACGAGCACACCGCACGGAGCGAGGTGCGCGGCGAGGAAGGCGTCGTCCTCGTACGCTTCTTCTTCCCCGCTTGCAACACGGCGTGCGACCGGCGCAGCCGCGGCGGCGTTCGAATGCGGCGCGCGGCGCGCGAGCTCGAAAGTAGCCAGCGCTCCCGGGACTCGAACCTTGCGATAGATCAGAGGTTTCGCGGAGACGGCGGTGAGCTGATTCGTCGTACCGCGAAGACTCTCCGAGCTTCCGAGCATCAGGAACCCGCCCGGCGCGAGCGCGTATTGAAGGAGGCCAACCGCCTTCTTCTGCAGTTCCGGATCGAAGTAGATCAGGACGTTGCAGCAGGTCGCGAGGTCGATCCGCGAGTACGGCGGATCGCGCGTCAGGTCGTGCGCCGCGAAGACGCAGAGCTCGCGCAACGCCTTCGCGATCTTGTATCCACCCGGTGCGGGCGTGAAGAACCGCGCCAGGCGCTCCTTTGACACGCCGCTCAGCGCACGCTGCGTGAACACCGCGGCCCGCGCTTTCGTCAGCGATTTCTCGTTGATGTCCGTTCCGTAGATTGCGACGCGTGGCGCGTCGGGGCGGCCGTCGAGAAACTCTAGGAGAGTGATGGCGAGCGAATACACCTCCTCGCCCGTCGAGCAGCCAGCAACCCAGATGCGTACGCTCTCTTCGGCCTTGCGGCCCTCGACGACTGCAGGAAAGACGACCGTCTTGAGCGCCTCGAAGCGTGCCGGCTCGCGGAAGAACGACGTCACGCCAATCAGAAGGTCCTCGTACAGAGTTTCGACCGCGGCGCCGTCCTGCTCGAGAGAATCGGCGTAGCTGCTCAAGCTGTCGTGGTTCCCGAGGAGAACGCGCCTGAGGATGCGCCGCTCGACGGTGGCGCGTTTGAAGTGGCTGAAGTCGACGGGATGCTGCGTCCGCAGTAACTCGTGAACGCGGTCAAAATCCGCCGCGGACGTCGGTTCGCGCCGCTCCGATGCGTCGCCGCGGGCGATGCTCACCAGTCGTTCCGCGATACCGGCGGGCGGCAGCACGAAATCCGCCGCGACCGCGGCCGCACGCGGCATCACGTCGAACTTCGCGCTCTCCGGATCCTGAGCGAAGGTGATTCCTCCGGCGTCGTGAATGGCCTGCAGTCCGCGGGATCCGTCCGCGTCGTTGCCGGAGAGCACGATGCCGATCGCGCCGTTCTTCCGCTCCTCCGCCAACGAAAAGAAGAACGTGTCCAGCGGACGATGGGGCACCTTCAGCGTACGGCGCTCGAGCAGGAGAACGTCGTCTTCGATGGTCATCTGGGTATCGGGTGGGATCACGTAGATGTGATCGCGCTCGATGGTCACGCGGTCGGTGACTTCCTGAACAGGGATCGACGTTGCGCCCGCGAGGATGTCGACGAGCAGGCTGTCGTGGCGTGGATGGAGATGCTGGATCAGGACGAACGCCAGTCCCGTTCCGGACGGCATGGCGGAGATGAGCTCGAGGAACGCGTCGAGACCTCCGGCCGAAGCGCCGATGCCGACAACGGGGATTGCCATCGAGTCCATCCTTTCGGGAGGTCCGTCTGAGGATGAAATCGGTTTGCGGAACGCACACGGGGTATGCCGAGGTGGCAGCCGACTCGAGTGCGCCTGTCGCGACCGACTGGATCAGGCGTGTACGGAAGTTACGCATTCACTATACGCGCCATTTCCGATTTGGCAACGACTTTGGCCGTCATTGCCTGATTGGCGAGACTCGTGCAAGCGCGATTCGCCATGTACGGACGCATCCTCAGACAGCTCCGTGAGTCGACGGGCCGGGGGCAGGCCGAGGTCGCGAGGAGCGTGGGCATTTCGCCGGCGCAGCTCGCCAGGCTCGAATCGAATCAGCGCGGCCTGTACGTCGAGGATTTCGTCCGCATCGTCGAAGCCCTGGGAGAAAAGCCCGGCAATCTCCTGCCCAACGACATCGGCGACATTGGACACCTCAAACCGCTCATCGATCGTCTGGCTGCCGTCCGGCCCGAATTTCTCAAACGCGTCTCGGCGATCATCGAAAAAATTGTGCTGCTCACCGACGACATGACCTCCGCAGCACGCTTGTCGTCACCGAAGCCCAGTGTCAAGTCTTCACGCAAATCCACAAAGGCCGGCCGATGATTCATTACAGAAAAGAGGTTTCCATGGATAACCGTAGGTTGTGGTCATGAGCGCGCTCAAGATCGTCGCGATCCTGTTGATCATCGCCGGCGTCGTGGGACTGGTCTATGGCCGGCTCACGTATACAAAAGCAACGCACGAAGTGGACCTCGGCCCGATCGAGCTCGCAGTGAAGGAAAAGCGGACCGTCAACATCCCGATGTGGGCGGGCATCGCCGCAATTGCCGCCGGTGCGATCCTGCTCTTTGTGCCTTCGAAGGGCGGAGGCTCATCATGAATCGCAAGCCTGCAACGCCACTCACATACCTCGCGGAGATCGTCGTCATGTCTTCGCGTCATGGCGGCGAGCTCGCCGCGGCGATGGGCGTCGTCGTTCTCATTGGGCTGACTGGGCTCGCGACGCGGTCGTTGCTGCATTTACAGCCCTTGAGCGGGTGGCACGCTCTCTACATTCTTCTCCCGCTGATCGGCACAGCCGCGATGTTCGTTGCCACAATGGCCGCCTGGCGTTTGAATCAAAAGCAGAAGATTGCGCTGGCGACGACCCGCTCGCTGCTCGACCTCAATGCCGGAGATCGCGCGGATCTCGAGCGGGATCTGCGGGCGCGCTTTCGTCGCCGCGAGGCCGATACCGAATTGCGGCACACGGCCCGGATCGATCGACTCTCCAGCGAGATTGCAGCGCTTCAAACTTTGCGCGCGGCGCGACTCGGAGCGCAAAGGGCGGCGTCATAGAGGCGCGAAATCATCAATTCCGTCCTGCCGGAATAGCTGACCTCCGTATTCCTTTACTCTCGAGCGAACCCCCGTTCCCCAGGAAAACCGATGCCTCATCAGCGGAAAGCAGTGCTGGCGGCGGTCGTCAAGGCGCGCGCCGACCTCGATCGCGCGCTCACCGATCTGGCGTCATTGACTGATGATGACCGGAAGCGCGTCAGCTATTCCGCGCACGCCCTCAACAACTACCTCATGGTCGTCTCCACGACGCTCACCCTTCTTCGGTCGACGCTGGCACCCGGCGGCGATCGCAATGTCCGGCGATGGCTGGAAGCGCTCCAGCAGGCGACGAGCCTGATGGCGAGTACGGCGAGAGGGGTTCTGACAGCGTCCCCCGACGTGCTGCCGCCATTGGTTTTCGCGCCGGCCAGATTGGGCGAAATCGCCGAAGAAACCTGCCTCGCATACCGCGAGACGGCGCGAAAGAAGAAAGTCATCATCCGGTGCGCGGTCAGGGTGACCGGGGATCACGTGATGACCGATCGCGTCGCTGCCGGCGCAGTGCTCGACAATCTCGTGTCGAATGCCGTGAAGTACTCCGAGGCCGGCACGATGGTTTCCGTGACCACCACCATCAAGAATGACGAAGTCGTCTGCTCCGTTCGCGACCGTGGCCCGGGATTGACCGCGGCCGACCGCGCGAAGCTCTTTCAACGCGGCGTGAAGCTGTCCGCGCAACCGACCGCGGGTGAATCATCGACCGGCTACGGGCTGGCCATCGCGAATGATCTGACGACGGCGCTCGGAGGGAGACTCTCCTCGCGAGCATCCCAGGCCGAGGATCGTGCTTCACGTTCTCATTGCACGTCGACCGGACCGGCGTCGATCGCGGCGATGAGTCACACTCGAAGACTCCCGTGAGGCAATTCGATTCGTCCGATCAGGCAATCAGCACGACGCTCGTCGCCTGAGGTAGGGCGCGGCTCGATCCCGCCCTTAACGGCGACGAGCCGCAACCCAAGTTTTCGCTGCGAAGCCTCTGTGGTCTCTGTGGTGATCGGTCTCTTTTCGCGCCAAGCACGAAGGGGGACCGATTCACCACAGAGAAGAGAGAGAGCACAGAGGCTTCGCGGCGAAATCGTGGCGCCACGCGAAGAAACATCACATTAAGCCGAGTCAAACGAGAGGCTTGCAGGGATCATGATACCGAGACCATGGCATCGAGAGGCGACTCAAGGGGTTACGCCACCACCAAGAGCGACTACGCAGAAAGCGGAGATCACAGGCTGCAGCTGCGAGCCGCCGGCTACGCGAGCACTGCCTGACGTGTATTCGACCTCCTCGGCCCACCCGTACAGCAGATGAGAAACGGAGGGGTCTTCCAAGCCCCAATAAGCGCAATTCCCTCCTTCGAACCATCGAACTGTGACGACGGCGCCCTTTCGTACACCACGGAACGCTTCCACGACTCGTACGACGCTTTCGCCGTAGCTGGAGGTTGACACTGGCTCGCCGACAAACACGACATGGCTACTTTGGAAAGCTTGCTTTGGCGCCGGAGTGCCGCATTCACACGCGCGGGACTCGCGAGGCCATACCAGAGCCAACAACATGGCGATGAGCACTCTGAAAACCATGGCTATCGTGTCCTGCCCACACAAAATTGCTGTCCGGATCGGGCGGCCACCCGGCCGCCCAACCAGTGGAGACTCATGGTTGTTTTGCAGCCTTTTCGCGATTCCGGTCTTTTACGCGTTTTATGTCAAGAAAGTACTCACGGCTCGGGTATTGTCCGAGTTTCTGGTTGCCTTTGAGCCTCGACCAAGCATTCTTCCCGTTCTTGAGGCGTGTCAGTTCGGCGCGCCCTTTGTCCGCGAGCGCCACCGCCTTATCAAGGTCACCTTCTACAACGAAGACTCGGTCGGCCTCGGTTCCATAACCGAGCGCCATCGCATAGCGAAGTGACGGCACCACCGGCGAATTCGGATGTAATTCGATGGCGCGGCTGACGATGGCCACCTGATCGAGCACCGAGTAGCGAGAGACGATCGTCGAGAAATAGGGAAAGTATTGCGACTCTAGATGTTCGGTGAGGACCTTTTCGGAAATGCCCCGCGGTGCCCCGCCGCGGATCGCCTCCCACAACAGAACGTCGCGGCCCGTAGGCGTTTCGATGGTCAGCTTTGCGGGATTCGACACGCCCGCGGGCTCGGAAGGCAGCGGAGCCTCCTCATCGACCTCGTACAACCACACCTCCAGCATCCACTGCCCCGGCAGGGCAAGGAGGCGGTGGTCGAGCGCCCACGATGGCATGCTCAGATCGAGCGCGGGAACCTCGAGATCGACGGTTGCGTTGGCAGGCAGAATGAAACGGAGATCCTCCTCGTCCGTCACGCCGAATTCCAGCTCGCCGACGGTCTGCTGTCCTTCCCAGGTCGCGAAGAAGGACTCACCGATCGGAGAAGTGGCACGAACCTGCACCAGCGGCGAGAGCTCCAGCGCCCGCGCTCCGTTGCGGACGCGAAGATAGAGCGGCACCGACAGACCGGGAAGGGTCTTGTTCGGCGAAATGGATAGCGATACCTGCAACTTCGCCGGCGTGGCAAACACCGTAGCGGCGAAGAGTGTGATTGCGATCATCATCAATATGAGTTTGCTTTTCATAGAAGTCCTATTTGACTGGCGTCGCCAGCGGCTCCAACGCCCGCCGGATCGTCATGTACTCGCTGTCCGTGTCCGCTGAATAGTGAAATCCAAGAATTCCGTCCCCACTCTCCGCGGGAACGTGGGCTGGATCCTCGCTGCTGCGCATCTTGCAGCCCAGAGCGGAATTTGTGGCCATAGTGCGGTTGCAATGCCCGAAATCGTTGCCGAAATAGGCGACTGAATTCACATTGAAGGTGTGGGCCAGCTCGTGGACGAGGTTCTCTCCGTTGAAGTTCAACGCATTGACGTTCCGATAGGGGTTCCCTTTCAGCACGACCACACGCTCGATGGTGCCGAGGAAGGTCCAACTCAAGTTCGCCTGCGGAATGTAAGAATCTGACGGCGGCGGGTTTGTCAGGTGAACCCCGGTCTCGCCAAAGGTGAACCTCCCCGGGGGATCGAAAGTAGCGGACCCCGTTAGCACGTGTTTCACGTTCGGGTTCCCAGGGCGAGCCCACGTCGCAACATTGACCGGAGTGTTCTCGAACCATTTGTTGGCGAAGTGGTACGTGCGGCGGATGACCGGCAGATACGGAATCTGTTGCACGCGCTGCGGGACCGTCCAGAACTGCACAAACATGGGGACGAAGGAGGTGTGCAGATAGCTCTCATTCCGTTCGTACGTTCCGGCGGCGAGATTACCCACCGCATCGCTCACTCCAAATTGGAGCGCCTGAAGGTACGATCGATCGTCGATATAGGAATACTTCAACGGAGCTGCCAAGGTGAGCAGGCGCCGGGCGTTATTCCCAGCCACATGGTCAACCGCCGTGATGAATGCTTCCTCGGAATGGAATTCGGGAACAAAGTCGAGTCCATCGAGGCGAGGCGCATGTAGAAGTCGGATCTCGTCTCCCGGCCTGAGAACCACGTCATTCCAGCTCAATCCGGTCGGCACCTGGACGAGCACCTCGTTTGAGCCTGCCGGTGTTTCGCGGGCGATGAACACCCCGCTTCGAAACATCTCCTTTTTCTCCAGATAAACGCGCTTCCATGCGGTCATCGGCCACCATTGCTGGCATGCGAGCGCAGGGCTGCAAAAAACACTGGGATCGCTGAGCAGATTTGGGTTGAGACTCGCTCTGATCGTGTAATTGTCCCCGGCGGCGAATCCGGTCGTGTTCAGATAAATCTTCTGGATCGGATCGCTTCCGACCGCGAAGGTGAGCTGCTTCGCGCCGGTCTCGCTTGGGGACGTGGACAAGGTCCCGGCGCCGCTGTCCAGATTGTCATCGACAGCCGGTGCCCACGTTCGATAGGACGACGGATCGTCGGCGTCGAAGACCCTGACGTACATCGGCGTGCCCGGCTCGACATTGATCCATCGGAAGAGAACCTCAACCTGGTGGTCGCCTGTTTGTCTGAACGGGTACGGGTCTCCGGTGCCCCACTTGTGCGTCAGGATGTCGTAGCCCGACTCGAGCCCGAACGTCCCGCATGCCAGCGACGGCGGTTCGGTCAGGGTGACCGTCGTCTGCCGGGTTTCGTACCCGTTGGTGGTGGCGTCAGCCACATCCACGTATACGGTATGTGCGCCGATGCGATTGCAGGTGAGGGTCATGTTCTCATAGGTTGATCGGCCGCAACTCGCGCCGCCGGGCGGTAAGTCAACCGACGCGCCGGCGCAGGTTTGCGCCGCCCCGTTGCTGTTGTCCATGCCGGTGACGCTGACCATGATGTTGTTCCCGCTCGTCGAGACCGAGAAACTCCATGCGTGTGCGCTGCCGGTGACGAGGAGGCATAGTGCAGTCAGCGGCAGCCAGTGGCGTAATATCATGCCATAAATCCTTTCTTCGCGAGGTTCGTCGGTAGACGACCGACCTGATTGTTTGGGAAGACCCGAAAACATTTGGTGAACTCCGCGCGACCCAGGCGGTCTGCCGTGGGGTTGCTGTTCACGCGTAACACTTGAATGACGAAGCCGCGAGTCTAGACATACTTCCGCACGGCGTCAATGCCGCAAAAACGCCCCATTGAGATTCGCCGTAGTCGCCATTGAAGAAACTATCCTCGCCAGTTGTCTTCATTGTCCGGATCGAGATCAAAGAGCTCCTCCATTTTCACATTCGGATTCCCGGAGGCTGTTCGCACTGCCCAAAGGACTCGCACCATGTCCTTTCGCCGAATATCCCCGCGGTCGAGTCTCCATCGGGCAACTGTCTTTCGATCGGGTGCGCGGCCGCCGAGTCTTTCGCGCAGTTTCGCTTCTACGACGGCGGACGGAATTCGATTGCAATTGAGGTAATGCTGAAGCGGCGTCATATTCCGCCTTCGCTCCGAGGCACTCAGTGCACCTCGTCAGTTGCGTTGCCGGTCAGGTTTTCGGCGGTGAAAAACTCCATGAGAACTTGCTCGATGCGATGAGCCAGCGCCAGTTTCGGCGGTAGCGACCCATCCAGCTCAAACGCGTTGGCGATGAAGCGCGGCAGGCGGATCAGAATCGGAACGGTTCTCCACCTCTCTGTTCGCACGTTCATGAAGTCGTGGCCGAGCGCTCGTTCGATATCGGACGGTCGAAGAAGGCTAAAGATGGCAGTCGTATGGACTGCTTTCGCCCACTTGATCCGGAGGGCCTTGTTCGTCTCGATCCCTTCCCTTCCGTTCGATTCCTCCCACCGCGCGATTTCATCGTGGTAGACGTCGCGAACGTCATCGATCGAGATGTGCCATAAAGCGGCGAGCTCCTGCATCGAATAGGTCTCTTGCGGTTCAAGGAAGAAGCGCCGGATCTCCACGAGGTGCTGGTCATCCTCCTCGATGGCTTGCGTCACCACGACATCGAGAAGCCCCTCCAGGATCGATGTAAAACGTAAGAGCGTCGCGGCCACCAGCATCTGAGATTGCGGCTGTCGCCGTTCGGCAGTTGTCGATGGCAGTCGTCCGGCCGCTACCAGGAGGCCGACGAGGTGATCGCACGTCACCTGATGATCACGGATGGTCGCGGCGATCGCCTGAACGGCGTCACTGACCGCGGCGTCCAGATTTGATGTGCCTTGTGCCGGTTGGCTGCTGCGAATCATCTCGCCGCCTCTTCTTCGCCAAAATCTGCGATATCGGAGCCGATTACCTCATAACCTTTCTCGCGCAGCATCGCGACCATGCGACGCACGGTACCGACGAAAGCCAACGACTCGCCGCTTCGGAGTCGCGCTAACTGGCGTCGTGACATTCCGATCTTTTGAGCGAACGCATTGGGAGGGATGTCCAGCAAGCGAATGAACGCGTCGATGCGAGAGGCATAGTGCTTCCTCCTCAGGTCATTGCGGGGAAACGCGGGCGCATCGTCGGCACGCGCGCCCACCGGCACGTCTTCGCCCACATCGAACAACTCCGACACCTTTACAGGACGGCCGAGCATTCCACTCGCTGCACGCACCAGACGTGCAGCGACGTCCGTTCGAGGCTCGGTTCCTGACCGGTATTTGTTGAGCTGGGCGCGCTTCATTCCCGCCTCATTTGCCCACTTGAGAATCGAGATTTCTTCGCGTGCACGAAACCGATCGAGTCGCGTCGGGTAATCTCTTCGTTCGAACCATGAGGGTCTCATCCACGAAGTCCCGGCGGCCTCTCGATAGAGTCATCAAAGTGTCTGTAAGTGCTTGTCATGCTTATGAATAGAAGGAAACGACACCTGGTTCAGGTGTGTCTGAAGTGCACAAATCCATACCACTGAATTTGTCTCCCGCCCCTGTTTCGCCCTTTTTCATGGGTAGGGAAGTAACGGTGTCTAGACACTCCGTTCGATGGAGGCCGTGACTGTGTTAGACACTCTGCCCCTCGGTCGCACCGAAGCGGGAGGAACCAGTAACCCTCCCGAGGCGCTGCTTCCCGCAACCATGAATGCGCAGCGTGATTGCGGTGTGATCTACGAGAAGCATCTCCGTCTCATGATGTGGATCGCAAAGAGACGGTTTCGCATACCGGAGCCGGAAGCCGAGCCTCTGGTGCATGAGGTCTTCGTGAACTTCCTCATCAAAGCCGAAACGGTCGACGATGTCCGCGCCTGGCTCGTCGCGGCGATCAGCAACGCGAGCCGCTACTACCTTAGGGTTCGGGAGCGAAGCGAATCATTGCCAGCGGATTTCGCCGAGCGACCGGATCCGCACCTCGCTCGCGTCCTCGACATGTGGCCGGATCAACTCGCGGCCCAGCAGGCCATAGCGGCGACGACGGCACGCTGCCAGCTTGTCCTACGTCTGAGATATTTCGAGGGATACAGCATTCCGGAGATTGCAGTGGAGTTGGGAATTACCAGCGCTTATGCAACGAAACTCGTAGGCGAATGCCTTCGTCAAGTCCGACGCAGATACGCAAAGATGACGCAATCCCCACGGTACACTGTGCGATAAGAGCGATGAACAATTCCGTCAAGTTCCTGGCGGTTGCCGACCAGATCAAGCGTGAGCGAGTTGCGGCGAAGCCGATTGTGGCGCGGCTTCGCTCAGACATCAACGACATGTGGGACTGCGATGTACCGCAGCAATGGCGGACGGCAGGCTTTGTCCAGGAGTTGACAGACACGGCCGCCGAGGTTCTGAAGGTCGAGCCACGGAAAGCTCTCGCTATTTCTCAATATGCGATCGTCATCGCGACGAGCATCGCTGAGGGCGTTTATCCCGATCCGATTCCGGCAGTGATCGAGGCCGAGGCCTGGAAGCAACTCGGCAATGCACATAGGTACCTTAGCGAGTTCGACGCCGCGCTTCGCGCTCTGGATGCTGCCGAAAAGCGTTTAGAGGGTGCTGCCGCTGCCGATTGGGAACGGGCCATCGTTCGGTTTGCGCGAGCTTGTGTTCTATGCGACATGCATCGATTGGACGAAGCCGGCGTTTTGGCCGAAGAGACCGGGGCGGTGTTCGAGCAGTACAAGGAGCGGCGGCGTGCTGGCCATGCGTTGCTTCTGAAAGGGACGATCGAGCACCGCTCCATGCGCTTCGATGACTCGGTCGCGACGTTTGCGCGCGCAATCGACCTGCTGGAGCAAACGGATGACCTGCGCGGTCTTGCGTCTGCATACAACAACTTCGGCTATTCGCAGTCGGAACGCGGCGCGTTTCCATCCGCCGTGTCCGCGCTGCAAAAAGCGTTGTCCATTTTCGAGGAGTTGAACCTCTTGGGTGAAATCGCACGGACTCGCTGCATTCTCGCGTCCGTCCTCGTGAGTACGCAGCGATACCAACAAGCGGGCCAACTTTTCTCGGTCGGCAGGCGAGCGTTTCGCGAGTTGGGCATGGTCGAGGAGGCCGGAATCGCGGGTCTCGATCTGGCCGATTCGATGCTCGCCGCCGGCAACCCTGCCGAAGCCCGCGCCGTCGTCGAGGAGGTTGTCCTCGAGTTCCGCACGGCTTCACTCAGCGAACGCGCCATCCTCGCGCTTGCTTACCTCCGCGACATTGTCGATACCCCGCGCGGGCGAGAAGCCGTGACCGTCGTCAGGCAGTATCTTCACGATCTCCGTCAGAGCCCGCTTCTGATCTTCGTGCCGCTGCCCGAGTAAAACCAGATCCCGCCTAGCTGGATTCGCAACTTTCGCGAGTCGCCATGGTTGTGGTCTGCCCCTGTCCACCACTCCTCTAGTGAGGGCGCCCTCCAAACGTCCGAGGACAACGCGCTGCCCAAGGTCGGGCGCGCCGAAGGAGGGTTACATGCGTGGTCGCATTGCTACGGGTTTGCTCATTTGTCTTTTGAGCGTTTCCTCTTCAGCTTTCGCACGGGCGGCACAGTCGGCAGGACAGCGGGAAAGGGGTGATGGGTGGCGAGCGTCACGCCTCATCGGGCAAGTTATCAGGCACTTTGCTCCACGTGCGCTTGGTGACTACCTCTGTCCTCCGGACCCGGCGCCGGCGCCGCCGCCGCCGAGCACAACGCCCTAAAACACGCCGCTTTCTGCTCGAGTTTTCTGCTCGCTCGGCCGCTTTGCCGGACGAAACGGCGAAGGAGTGTAAAGGTTGGGTTCGGCCGAGGATCGACGCTTTTGACGGCTTGTGGGTAGCCGTTGGTCAGCCGGGGGAGATCGAGAGAGAGAGATTAAGGCCCCGCGACTTGTCAGATCCGCTTCGGAGAGCTGCCAACCCCCACCGAACCCGATCCGAAATGTAGTCGAGAATTATATCCGTGTCTACGTCCCAAAAACGCCCCACAGCATTACAGAAGGAGCGTCACGACGCACTCCCGTGGCGATCGAGCCAGGCCAGGATTGCGCGGATACTTCCGGTCGCCATGGCGATGCAGGTGTCGGCCGCGCCGTAATAGAGATGCAGAGTGTCTCCGTCGGGTCCGACGGTCGTGCCGCACGGAAACGCGACGTTGGCGACGTCTCCCTGCGTTTCATACGGCGCTTCCGGTCCGAAAATCCATTCGTCGCCGCGCAACAGTAACCGCTCCGGTTCTTCGAGGTCGAACAGCGCCACGCCGAGACGATAGAGACTGCCAGCGGCGTTCTGGCGCACGCCGTGATAGAGCATCAGCCAGCCGCGCTCCGTCTCGATGAGCGGAGGCGAGAGGCCGACCTTGTTCGCATCCCACCATCCGCCCCGACGAGCCTGCAACATCATCCGGTGACCGCCCCAGCTTCGAAGATCGGGCGAATACGAGATCCACACATGCGCTCCCGAGTCGGCGATGGGGCGATGCACGAGCGCGAACATCCCGTCGATGCGGCGCGGCAACAGCGCGGCATCCTTGTCGTCCGGCTGCATTACGAGACCGCAGCGTTCGTAATGGACGAAATCTTCGGTCAGCGCGAGCGAGACGCCGGGACCACCCTTGCCGAACGCGGTATAGGCAATCGCGTATTTGCCGAGCTCCGGCACGAACGTAATGCGCGGATCCTCGACTCCCCACAATTCTTCCGGATGGTTGTCGGGATCGGCGCGAAGCGTCGGTTCCGAATCGACGATCCAGCCGCCTATGCCATCCGCCGATCGGGCCACACAGAGGTGCGAGTGTCCGCGGCGATCTTCGACGCGACACAGTAAGAGTGTCGTTCCGTCCGGCAACAGCGTCGCGCCGGCGTTGAAGACTGTATGAGCGGGATACGGCCAATCGGCGGCCGTGAGGATTGGATTGCTGTCATTACGGCGGAAGAGAGACTCGTATCGATCGCCGCCGATCATCGAGTCGGTCCCGCGCTCACGGCCACGAGAATTTCGGCTGGCGCGCTGACCGGAATCTGCATCGCGTTCCATCGCACCTCGTCGGCGCGCATGTCCATCAGCGCGAGCAGGAACGAGAGCGTCGACTCCGCCCCCTCATTCTGATTGATCCGGTCCGCGTGCAGAGCGTCGCGACAGCCGCCTGACATAGGATCATAGAGCGGCTGCTGTAGTTGGTTCTGTCCGAGGAACCAGGTGAACGCGCGACGCGCGTGCTCGGTCCAGCGATGATCTCCGGTCGCACGAAATGCCTGCATACAGGCCGACACCGTGCCACAGGCCTCGACGGGCTGCTGATCGAAAACCGCCGCGGTCATACCGCGGTCGAAGAATCCGTTGGTGCCTACGGGAGCAAAATATCCGTCCGGCGTGCGCTGAATCGTCATCAGCCATTCGAGCGATTGCACGCCGGTCGCGGTCATGCCTTCATCTCCGATCCATGCGCCGCTGGCGATGAGCGCCTGCGGCAGACGCGCATTGCAGTACGTGACGCGGTTCTCGCACCATGGCCAGTCCGGTTGATCGGTACGGCGGAAGAGACCGAGCAGACGCTCGGCGAGCCCGATGCCCGCCGCCTGCACATTGCGATCGCCCTCGAACGCCTGGAGATATTTCTCGATCCCCAACAGCGCATAGGCCCACGCGCGAGGACTACTGAAGCCTGATACCGCGGGGAGCGCCGCATGAAACAGCTCGCCGGCGAGACTGTGTCGTCCCGGATCGGCGGATAACCCGACGACCGTCCCGAGGGCCCACAATGCGCGGCCATGGCTGTCTTCGGAGCCCTGCTCTTCGCGCCACACGCGCGAGTGCGACATGAAGTTCCGGAATCGTCCCAGGTCACTATTGAAGGCATGGCTGACGAACGCCAGATAGCGGGATGCCAGCGTGCGCACCACTCTCGGATCGTCCGATCCCGCATCCTCGAGGAGCGTCGTGAGCAGCAACGCGCGCGCGTTGTCGTCGACACAGTAGCCTTCGTCATAGCGCGGCACGTTGAACCTCGCGTGCTGCAGCATGCCGACATCGTCGGTCATCATCTCGACGTGATCAAGGTTCACTTCCGGCAGTTCGGCCGGCCGATTCGCGAGCGTGTGAGCCCGGAACGCCGTGTGTCGCCGCTCCGCGCGCTCGCCGCGAGCGCGCTCGAACGAGCGGAGATACGAATGCGCGACAGCAGGCCACAGCATGGCCCGGCCATGTTCCGCGGCGCGCCGGCGCAGCTCGAGACGCTTTTCCGGATCGTCGAGCAGTCCCACGATTTCCGTGGCGATCGCCGACGAGTCCTTCCACGGAACGAGGATCCCTCGGCCGTCGGCGAGCAGCTCGCGCGCATACGCATACGGCGTGGAGATCACGGCCTTTCCAGCGCCGAGCGCGTAGGCCAGAGTGCCCGACGTGATCTGTTCCGGATTGAGATACGGCGTGATGTAAATGTCAGCCGCGGCCAGGAACTCGCACACTTCTGCCAGGCTCACGAAGCGGTTGTGAAAGATCACGTTCCCATCGACGCCCAACCGTTTCGCGCGTTCCTCGAGCGACAGCCGGTAAGTCTCACCGTGACGCTCGACGATGTGCGGATGGGTTGCGCCGAGGACGATGTACACCGCGTCGGGATAATGGGACAGGATCGTCGGTAGCGCGTCGATGACGTACTCGACGCCCTTGTCCGGCGAGAGCAGCCCGAAGGTGAGAATCAGCGGACGCCCTTCGACGCCGAGCCGGTTCTTGCTGCCGGCGAACGGAACGTTCGGAATCCCGTGCGGGATGATGTCGATCTTCTCCTCGTCGACGCCGTGCACTTCGCGGAGCAGCTCCGCGCCGCCAGCAGTCATGACCACGAGGCGATCCGACAGCGCGGTGATCTCGTCCATGACACGGCGCTGATGAAGATTCGGTGTGGCCAGAATCGTGTGCAGCGTCGTCACGATCGGCATGCGCAGCTCGCGCAGAAGCGGCAGGAGATGGCTCCCCGCCTTTCCGCCGAAGATCCCGTACTCGTGCTGCACGCTGACGACGTCGACGGCGTTGACGTTCAGATAGTCGGCCGCACGCGTGTACGCGCCGGCGTCGTTGTCGGTCAGCTCGAAGCGGACGCGCCCCGGATAAGCGTGCTGGTGCCGGCCGTCATTCATCGCCAGGACGAAGCAGTCCAGATCCGGACCGACCGAAGCGATGGCGTCGCTCAGGTCGGTCGTGAACGTCGCGATGCCGCACTGCCGCGGCAGGTGATTACCGAGCAGTGCGACGCGGCGGATCCGTTTTTCATCCGCAGTGGAGCTCATGGTCGCGCTCAGCGCTGCGCCGTCGCTGCTTCGACTTTCGGCTTGGCTTCGTTGACCTTGAGCGCCTGACCGTTGACGTCGCGGCCGTCGAGACCGGTGATCGCCGCACGCGCTTCGTCGGCGTTGCTGAATTCGATGAAGCCGAAGCCCTTCGACTCGCCGCTCTTCCGCTCGGTGGCGACATTCGCCGAGACCAGAGTGCCGTACGGCACCGCGAGGTCGTTGAGCTGCGCATCGGTGATTTGCTTGGACAGATTTCCTACATACAGTTTCATTGGAGCTCCTGGCCGGTCGTGCCGGCCTTCCCCCGTTGCCGTTCGCAAGACACACGCAGGCCCGGGAGAATGGAGGCTAAGAGGGGTGAGTCCAGAGGATCTGACTTAGTTCAGACGGACTGAAGAGGCGAGGAAGGTCCCCCGACGTGAGCCCACCATACGCGCTTTGCCCGGGGATGTATAGATATGGAGTGCGGCAGCATAGCGAAGCGATGCTGCCGCTTTCATTGCGGCAGCGGTCGAGCTGCCGCGGGTCGGGCTTCGGCGATGGAAAGCGGCAGTCCCGCTGCGCTCCTCTGCCGCACTCCAAAGCTTCACTGTCTACATCCTTCGCCGCCGCTCGTATACACGAGCAAGGAGATCGCAGCACATGACCCTGACCACCCGACTGATCCTGATCCTGACGCTGATTTTCACGCTCGCCCTCGGAGTGTCCGCTCAGGAGACCTCGACGACTTCGACGGCAACCGACACCACCACTGACACCGCCACGACGACCGCGGCCGTTTCCGTATCGGAGCGCCCCGCGCCCGACGAGGAATCGATCAGCAGCCACGAGGTCCGCAACCGTTTCAGCAACCTGCTTCGCGAACATCCGTACGAGATCGGGACGATCCTGGCGATGGACCCGACTCTGCTTTCCAACAAGGAATTCATGTCCGGGTATCCGGCGATCTCCAGGTTCGTCGCCGCTCATCCGGAGATCCTTCGCAATCCGCGCTTCTACCTTGGGGATTGGGGCCGGCCCGAGGAGAGCAGAGGCATGATCAACGACATCCTTCAAGGCCTTTTCGTCTTCTGCATCTTCGCCTTCATCGCCTTCGCCCTCGGCTGGTTCATCCGCACGGTCATCGAGCAGAAGCGTTGGAACCAACTCTCGCGGACGCAGACCGAGGTCCACACCAAGATTCTCGACCGCTTCGGCTCGAGCGAGGAGCTCCTCACGTACATGAAGACCGACGCCGGAACGAAGTTCCTCGAGTCCGCACCGATTCCGCTGCGCGCCGAGCCGCCGACGCACAACGCGCCGCTCACCCGCATCATGTGGTCGATCCAGGTCGGCGTGGTCGTCGCTGCCGGCGCGCTCGGAATGCTGCTCGTCAGCGGCCGCTTCGAAAAGGAAGCTGCCCAGGAAATGTTCGCGCTGGGCGCGATCGGCTTCTCCATCGGCGCGGGCTTCATCGTCTCCGCGTTCGTGTCCATGATCCTGTCGCGCCGCCTCGGGTTGTGGAAGAACCCGAACACGGCTGACGCAGAACCCGTGAGATGATCGGAAGGATGGACCTTTCACTCGTGATCCGCGAAGCCACGATGCCCGAGAGTCGCGATGGAGTGGCTCTCTCGGTGATGGGCGAGGAAGAGTTCCGTGTGTTTTACGAGCGAACTGCTCGGCCGTTGTGGTCGTACCTGTCGCGCATCACGGGCGACCCGCACCAGGCCGACGATCTTCTGCAGGACGCGTATTACAAGTTCTATCGCGCGGCGGCGCGGCACGAAAGCGATGCCCACCGCCGCAATTCCCTCTTTCAGATCGCCACGAACCTGGTCCGCGATGCGGCGCGACGCGCCAGCCGCCGCCAGGATGTTCCGCTGGCAGATGAAGAGGAGTCGCCGGGCTCGTTCCCGACGAGCGACGCGCCTGTCCCCGAGCATCAGGCCGCGATCCGAACGGATCTCGGACGCGCGCTGCAGAAGCTCGAGCCGGTGCAGCGTCAGCTGTTGTGGCTCGCGTACGCGCAGGGCGCGAGTCACGAAGAGATCGCGGACGTCCTCGGGCTGCGAGCGGTGAGCATCCGCACGCTGCTCCTTCGCGCCCGGAGGAAACTCGCGGGGATTCTCACCGGCACCCAGGAGGAACGGCGATGAGCGCCGAACGTTGTCCCCACGAAGAAGAGCTGCTCGACGCCCTCGGACGAGGCTACGTCGGCGCGGAGCTCGAGGCGCACGCGACGTCGTGCGCGCTTTGCAGTGAGCTTCGTCTCGTTGCGGGTGCACTCCTCGACGATCGCGCCGAGGCGATCGCGAATGCCGCGGTTCCGAGCGCGGGAACGATGTGGTGGCGCATGCAGTTGCGCCAGCGCCACGAAGCGCAGGCGCTCGCGCGACGCTCGCTGTTCGTCGGTCAGGCCGTGACGCTCGTGATCGCGATGGCTTTCGTGGTTGCGCTCTTCGGTGCGGACATCGCCTTCGGAGTCCGGGAAACGATCGCCTCGGTGCGGATCAGCACTCCCCTGCTGCTCGCGCTCGCGACGTCGGCGTTCGTGTTGCCGATCGCAGGCTGGGTGGCGATCCGTCAGAAGTAGACACTCGGAGCGCCGGCATCCTGCCGGCCGGTCCGCCGGCATCTTGCCGGCCGCGTCTCAGCCGCCTGGAAGGCGGCGGACCGGCCGGCTGGAAGCCGGCGCTCCGATGATGATCCCTCATCCCTCTTCCGGCGCGCGGGAGACCACGACGAACGCGATGAGGAAAAAGGCGAGAATTCCGATGGCTTCCATGGGCTGAAGTGCTCTCCTTCATCTATACGTCGAATGAAGGCTCGCGGATTCGACAGATCGGCGATTATTTTTTGTCCGGCAGGGTCTGCGTGAAGCGGAGGCCTCGCGCGATCCAGCCGCGCAAGGCCTCCTTCGTTCGCACTCCGCCCTTGGCGACGTACACCATCCCGCGCGACGGCCGGCCGGTGAAGTCCATCGGTCGCGCGTGAGGTTCGGCGAGCGCGCGCTCGAGACCATCGGCGCCTACACGCACCATCAGATCGCTTCCCACGATTCCGACGCACATGTGTCGGCGAACCATGAACGCGACACCGCCGAACATCTTTTGTTCGGTGACGTCCATCCGGTCCTGCAGAACCTCTCGAATGCGAACGGCCAGCGCTTCGTCGAACATCAGACGATCTTCGTCCCTTCGGGCGGCTTCGGTTCGCCGGTGGTCTCGTAAAACCAGATCTCGTACCCGTTCGGATCGAGAACCTTGAACGTGCGGTCGCCCCACCACTGCGTCGTGAGCGGGTCGGTGATCCGCACTTTCCTCTTCTTCAACTCATCGTGATAGCCGTCGACATCGTCGACCTGCACGTAGAGCTGGACCGGTTGTCTGGCTTTCGCATTCGCCGGTTCCGGCGTACGGGAGAACATCACCCGCGCGCCTTCGCGGTTGAGAGTGACGAAGTCGAACTGCCCGTCTTTGCCGACCACGCCCATGGAGTGCTCGAACCCGAGCGAGTCGACGTAGAACGTCCGAGCTTCGTCGACCGAGTCGACGGCGATGATCGGCATGAGTGCTTTTGCTGCGGTCTTGTTCATGTGCGCATTCTCCTTTTTTCGACATCGCCACGATGCCACGGCTCATTTCACAGCTTCAACTACTCGCGGTAGTAGAAAATATGTGGCATGCACGTGCCCGACGCCGAGGCGCTGGAGGAGATCGGTCTGACGCTGTACGAGCGCAAAGCACTCATTACGCTCACGATCTTCGGTGTGGCGGACGCCGCTGCGCTCTGCCGTGAGGGCTCGATCCCAACGTCGAAGATCTACCGCGCGATGGAGAAGCTCGCCCACCTCGGTCTCGTGCAGGTGCAGCCGACGCGGCCGAAGATGTACGCCGCGCTTCCCGCGGACGTGGTCACCGGCCGCGTGGTCGATCTCGTTCGCCAGCGCGCGGACCGGTTCGCGGCAACCGCCGATGGACTGCGCGAGTTGCTCGAGTCGCTGCACGGCCACGTGCGCGGCAAGCATCCGTTCGTCGACCTCGCCCTCGGCGCAGAGAGCCACGTGAAGCGCCACCTCGTGCATCTCGCAGCGGCACACGAGCGCATCCTCTCTTATATGGAGCTCGGAGATCTGCACTCGATCGATCAGGCCGTCGATGACGGATTCCCGATCCTCCGCCGCATCGCGCGGAACGCTGCGGAGAAAAAAGTCCGCCATCAGGTCGTGTTCGGATTCAGCTATCGCACCGCGCCGCGACTCATGGAGTTCCTGAAGAAGCATCGCGCGGAGATTCGCCACCTCACCGGTGTCCGCTATTCGGGTGAGCTCGGACATCCGTTCCACATCGTCGACGACGAGTTAGTCGTCCTTCCGCTCGATCACCCGTTCGTGCCCGAGGGACGATTCGCATCGCTGCTCGTGCGCGACCGCGAGCTCGCGCAGAACCTCGCCGAGGGATTCGAGAAGCTGTGGCGCAAGGCGATGCGCAGCCTGCAGGAGATCAACGTCGATCCGCGGCGGAAGCAGGAGCGTTGACCGCCGTGACCGCAACCGTCGACAGCGCCTGCGCGAGATCGGCGAGGAGATCGTCGACGTCTTCGCAGCCGACGGAGAGGCGCACGAGACCGGGCGTGATGCCCTCGCGACGCTGCTCGTCTTCCGGCACGCTCTTGTGAGTCATCGACGCCGGATGCTCGATGAGCGATTCGACGCCGCCGAGCGAGACGGCGAGCGTGATCGTGCGGACGCTGTTCATCAGCACGCGGCCCGCTTCCGCGCCGCCGCGCAGATCGAACGTAAGTACCGACCCCGGTCCGGACATCTGTTTTTTCGCAAGCGCGAATTGCGGATGCGACCTCAGGCCGGGGAAGCGAACCCACGACACGTCCTCGTGCTGCTCGAGCCAGCGCGCGATCGTCATCGCGTTCGCCTGCGCGCGCTCGACGCGCATGCCGAGGGTGCGAATGCCGCGGAGGACGAGCCACGCCTGATGCGGGTCCATCGTCAGACCGAAGGCGATCGCTGAGTCGCGCAGAGTCGCGAGCATCGCCGCCTCGCGCGCGACGACGATCCCGGCGACGACGTCGCTGTGTCCGTTGAGCGACTTCGTCATCGAGTGCAGCACGATGTCGGCGCCGAGCTCGATCGGCCGCTGGAGATGCGGGCCGGCGAAGGTGTTGTCGACGACGAGGGGAATGCCCGCCGCGCGCGCTGCCGCCGAGGCCGCGGCGAGATCGACGAGATCGAGCGTTGGATTCGCGGGCGTCTCTACGAAGACAAGCCGCGTCTCAGGACGGATCGCCGCGATCAGCGCCGCGTTGTCATCGGCCGGAACGAACGTCGCCGTCACGCCGAAGAGTGGGAAGCGGCGGGTGAGCAGTCCGCGAGTCGTGCCGTAGAGAGGATTCGTCGCGACAACGTGATCGCCCGCGCGCAGCAGCGCGAGGAGCACCGCGCTCACCGCCGCCATTCCGGTGGCCGTCGCGACTGCGCCGCATCCACCTTCGAGCTCCGCGACACACGACTCGAGCGCCTGCACGGTCGGATTGCCCATGCGCGTGTAGATCGGTCCCGCGGAAGTGCCGGCGAACCGCGCCGCTCCCTCCTCCGCGGAGGGGAACGCGAACGTGGAGGTCTGATAGATCGGCACCGACACCGCGCCGGCATGTGCAGCAGGATCGAGACCTCCGTGGATCGCCTTCGTGTGCAGACCATTCGCGCCATTGGACATGTCGACATTCCATCGCATCTCGTGCGGCAGAGCCGATGCCGACGATCACGCGCGAGTGTGATCGCGCCTCACTTGGCAGAGTTGAACGTGCCTTCCTGAAACAACGCAAAGCTGCCTGGATACGCGGCTTCAAAATCTCCTCGAGCGGAAGGTTTCAGAAAAAGCACCCCGGCATCACCCACCTCGAGATGCCGATCGAAAAACACCAGACCCGTTCGCGTTCGCACCTTCAGCACGTGTTCCGTGTACGTGCCGCGCAGAACGGCGATGACTTTCACGGTCGCGAGTTTCTCGAGGACGGCTCGGTCGCGCTGCGTCGTCCGCACGCTGATGACATGACCGAGGACGACCACGGACGTCTGGCCGGGAAGATCCTTCAACTCCATCGGCGCAATCCCGCTGCCATGAATCACCTGCGCGACGGCGATGGTCAGTAGCGGGATGAGCGCACGCGCAAGTCTTCGTCCATTCGCAATCATGATCGCCTCCGGATGATTAGAGAGCGATCGACGCGTTTGGAAAACTCACTCCTTCGTCGCGCTCTTCGGCCACTTTCCGCGCAAGAACGTCTCGATCGCGGGGAACACGATCGCGGGCCGTTCCGCGTGAGGGAAGTGACCGGTCTCGTGGAGGCGGAGGATGCGCGCGTTCGGCAACGCGGTCACCCACTCGGAGACCATCCGCATCGGGATCGCGTCTTCGTCGCCGTGGATGACGAGCGTCGGCACGGGGACGCGCGAGAGATCGGCGGTCCAGTTCCAGTCGCCCATCGAGCCGAACGTCGCCGAATTCGTCTTGGTCATGCCGTAGCGAAGCGCCTCGGGCGGTCCTGCGCAGAGATCGGCCTTCACGACCGTCACCGGCAACGACTTCGCGACGCGCGGCGGAGTCATGATCGACCAGTACTCGCGGCAGACCGCGGCGACGTCCACCGCGTCGAACGACAGCTCGTTCGCGCGCTTCTCCTGTTCCGCGGTCAGGCGTTGCCGGAGATTGGGACCGTACTCTTCGAAGAACGATCCCTTTCGCGGTGGAATCGGTCCGAGGAAGATCATCCGCTCGACGTTCGCCGGATAGCGGATCGCGTAGAGAGCTGCGATAGCCGGCCCGAACGAGTGCGCGAGCAGCGTCACCTTCTTCAGGCCGAGGTGCTGGCGCAGCGCTTCGAGATCGCGGACGTGATGATCGATCGTGAGCAGCGCTTCGTCCGAAGGCAGCGTCGAGCGGCCGCCGCCGCGCTGGTCGTAGTAGATGACGCGATGGCGTCGCTCGAGCGGCGCGAGATCGGCCGCGAGCGTCGCATGGTCCATCCCCGGGCCGCCGTGAATCACGATCACCGGCGAGCCGTGTCCGCGCTCGGCGTACCAGAGGCGAACGCCGTCGCCGGCATCGACGAACGTGTCCGCGTTCAGCGCGGTCGTCGCGAAAATCAGAAGAAGCGCGAGAGTCAGTCTCTGCATGATGAACCTCACTCGACGAACTTGAGCAGCGCCATCGCCGCGATGCCGGCGGAAATGAGCGCCGTCTGAATGACGAGAACGCGGATACCGCGCAGGATGCCGCCGAGGATCAGCAGCGACGCGCGCAAGGACAACGGCGGCGCGTCGAAGATCTCCGGCACCAGGTGAATGAACGTGTCGCCGAGGAGCGCTCCGACGGCGAAGCTGACGAAGAACGCTGCCAGACGGCGGACTCGCGTTTCGCTCATCGACAACGTGAGCAGGCCGGCGAGCGAGACCAGGCTCACGGCCACGACGCTGACGAATGCGAGAACGACCGGATGCGTCATCAAGCGGCACGCAGTGTCCCCCGTGCCGTTTCGTACCGTCAACGAATTACGCCGTTCCGTGTCGTGGGACACAGCCGAATCCTGGACTTGGCACGATCGTGGGATGTCTGAACCAAGAACCGGAGGAAATGTCATGTTCAAGAAAGAGTCGAATGTCACCGCGTTTGTCTTCACCTTCGTCGGAGGCGTCATCGCGGGCGCGGCCGTGGCACTGCTGTTCGCACCGATGACGGGGAAGAAACTGCAGAAGAAGGTCTCGAACGTCGCCGACAAAGTCGTCGACAAGGTGGACGACCTGCAGGACAAGGTTCGCCGTTTCGCGACGCTGTAAATCCGAGGCGCACGGTCCCAATGAGGCGGCGGGCTTTCAGCCCGCCGTTTTTTTTTCGGGCGGCGGGTGTCGATTTCTCCCTTCCTCGTTCGACGTCTCAGTGAACGCCATTCGAACGATGCAAAAGGAGACCGTCGATGTTCCCGATCCTTGGAATTGCCGCCTTCGTTCTGCTCGCCGTGCTCCTCGTTCGGGCCGCCGCGACGCCGGACACGTTCCGCGTGCAGCGCGCCACCACCATCGACGCACCGCCGGACAAAGTCTTCACCCTGATCAACGACTTCCAGCGGTGGGAAGCGTGGTCGCCGTTCGAGAAGCTCGATCCCGCGATGAAGCGCAGCTACAGCGAGCCCGCGGCGGGAATGGGCGCGGTTTACTCGTGGGAGAGCCGCGGAAAAGCCGGCGCCGGCTGGATGGAGATCACCGAGTCGTCGCCGATCCGAGTCACGATCCGGCTGGACGTGTTCGAGCCCTTCGAGACCCGCAACGTCGCTCAGTTCACCCTGCGCCCCGAGGGCGAAGGCGATTCGACGAGCGTGACCTGGTCGGTGAAAGGATCGAGTCCGTTCCTCGCCAAACTGATGAGCCTCTTCTTCAACATCGACCGCGCGATCGGCCGCAACTTCGAGACCGGCCTCGCGAACCTCAAAGCTGTCGCCGAGGCGTAGCAGCGCGCGGGCGCGCTCCTGTGCGAAGCTGCGCGCCGGAGGAACGCGAACGAGATGAAGTACCTTTGCCTGATCTATCTGAATGAAGACGAGATGGACGCGTTGCCGCCCGAAGAGATGAACCGTCTCAACGTCGGCCACTTGGCTCTCAACGACGCCCTTCGGGCGAGCGGACACTTCATCGAGGCCGAGGCGCTCCAGCCCGGGAGCACGATGTCCGTCATCCGCATGCGGGACGGCAAGGCCCGCGTGACCGACGGACCCTTCACCGAGACGAAGGAGCTCGTCGCCGGGTTCTACCTGATCGAAGCACGCGATCAGGACGAAGCCGTCGAGATCGCCAAGCGCTTCCCGAGCGCGCCTTACGCGAAGATCGAGGTGAGGCCGACCCGGCAGCTCGAGACGTTCTAGTTGGCAGTTGGCAGTTGACAGTTGACAGAAGCCAGCCTCTCCATCGGGAGGATGGGGGGCTTCCTGCCAACCGCCAACTGTCAACTGCCAACTTTTTTCGCCGTCATGTCGATCTCGCGTCGCGTCATTCGACGCATCAGTGAAGGAGACATGAACATGAAAAAGACCAACGCAACGCTCTGGACCATTCAGATCCTGCTCGCCGCTCTCTTCCTCTTCGCCGGCGGCATGAAGCTCGTCGTTCCGATCGAACAATTGACCGCTCAGTCGCCGCTTCCGGGCGCGTTCCTCCGCTTCATCGGCCTCGCCGAGTTTCTCGGCGCCCTCGGACTGATCCTCCCCGGCCTCACCCGCGTTCAGCCGCGCCTCACTCCCCTGGCCGCTGCGGGACTCGTGATCATCATGATCGGCGCGACCGTGATCTCGCTTCCCCTCGGCGCCGTCGCCGCGATTCCGTTCGTCGTCGGAGTGCTTTCGGCTTTCGTGAGCTATGGTCGCTGGCGGCTCGTGCCGCACAGGGCATCGCGCGCCGCCGTTCTGCAGCCGCAAGGGAGAACGGCCACCGTTTGACGGTGGCCGTTCGTCTCACTGTGACGGTCAACTGGCGATCCGTCTCCCCAACCGTTCCACGTCGGTCCATGAGTAGATCGGAACGCGGCGGCGCGGATGACTCTCGTTGCCGCCGTAGACGAGCGCCGACACGATGTTGATGGCAACTGTTCGAACATCCTCCTCCAACCGCAGCAGCGGCTCGAAGAACGATGGATGAATGGTTGCGCCGGACTTGCACTCGATGAGATGCAGCGACCCACCCTGCTCGGCAACGATGTCGACTTCGATGCCTCGCGATTCACGGTAGTGCTTCACGTCCGCGTGACGTCCGCGATGCACCAGCGACTTCACGATCTCGCTTACAACCCAGCTCTCGAAGAGCGCACCACGCAACGGGTGTGTCCGCAGATGGTCGGGATCACGGATCCCAAGCAGGCTGCAGGCGAGACCCGTGTCGAGAAAGTGCAGCTTCGGCGCCTTCACAATTTGTTTCCGCACGTTCCGGTGCCACGCGGGCGCGGAGATCGTGATGTAACTCGCTTCGAGAACGCTCAGCCATGCACGCGCCGTGTTGTGAGAAATGCCGGCATCGTTGCCGAGCGACGACAGATTGATCTCCTGCGCGGTACGGCCGGCACAAAGCATGACGAATGTTCTGAACGTACGGAGATCGCCAATGTCCTTGACCTGCCGAACGTCGCGCTCGACGTAGGTCGTGATGTAGTCGGCGTACCAGCGCGCCGGATCGAGATCGCGATCGTGGACACGCGGATAGCCGCCTCGGAACATATCGATCCAGAGGTTCTCCTCCCACTTCGCGTTCTGGCGCCGCTCATCGAGCGAGAAGGGCAGAAGATGAAGGATCGCCGTCCTGCCCGCGAGCGTCTGACTGATCGCCTCGTTCGCGGCAAGTTGTTGCGACCCGGTCAGGATGAAGCGACCCGGCGCGGGATTCTCGTCGACTTCCGCCTGAATGTAGCTGAGCAGTTCGGGGACGTTCTGAATCTCATCCAGAATTGCGCCATCCGGATGGTCGGCGAAGAAGCCGCGCGGGTCGCTGCGCACGAGCTCTCGCGTATCGAGAGGCTCGAGATTGATGTAAGGCTTTCGGGGGAAGGCAGCGCGGCACAAGGTCGTCTTGCCCGATTGGCGCGGACCGGTGAGAGTCACGACCGGAAGTTTTGCCGCGGATTTGACGAGCTCTGACGCCAGTTGCCTCGGGATCATGCATGGATTGTAAGTCAGACTTACAATCGATGCAGCCTCAACCGAGCGCCTTTTTCAACTCGCGCAACAACTTCTCCGCTTCTTCCACCTGCTTGAGCAGATCCGGGTCGCCGCGCTTTTCGACGAGCGTCGTCCACGAGTGGCGTTTGAGCGCCTGCGTCAGTTCGGCGATGTCGCCGGCGAGCCCGCCCTTCTTGCTCTCCTGCGGCGCGAGCGTGTCCATCACCGTCTCGAGACTCTGCCCGTCGACGAACTTCTGCTTCGCGACCGGATCGCGCAACACGACGCGCAATTTGCGGATCTCTTTCGAGTTCGTGATCTCGTTGTCGTTCACCTTGCGCACGATCGTGTCGAGGACCGTCGGCGTGAGGAGACTCTTGTTGATGTTCTTGATCTCGCGCGCCCAGGTGATCGAAGAGCCGGGCTCGGGAAGATTCGTCAGCTTCTCGGAGAGCTCGTAGACGTCGACGAGCTTGTCGAGCTCGCGCACGGTGACGCCGAGGATGTTTGCGGCGCTGGCGCGGCCGACGATGTCGACCAGGCCGTACGCCACCATCTCCTTCTCCTTCGCGTCCCACTCCTTGCGCTGGCGGTGGATGTAGATCCAGACGCGCAGACGCTCGTCGTCGGTGAGCGTTCGGTCGGTGATTTCGAGAGGGATGCGCCGGTACTCCTCTTTCTTCTGCACCTCGACGAGCACCTTCGAGTTCGTCCAGCGGCGGTCGCCGTCGATGATGCGCAGCTTTCCCTGGAGATCGGGATGCGGCTCGACGAGCAGCGGCTCGAAGATGCCTTCGTTCGCCTCGATCTGCCGCTGCAGCTCGAGGTCTTCCTTCGGACCCATCCGCGGCTGACGCTCGTTCGGAATGACGTCGTAGAGATCGCGCGTGTCGCGATACGTGCGCAGGATCGTGCGGCCGAGGCGGCGCTCCTGCCACTGCTGCTGCGCGGTTGTCATTCCTTCACCTGGAACGCCGCGGGACGGAGCACGTTTTTCGGCGGCGGCTCGTCTCGCGCCTCGATGATTGCGCTGACGTCGGTGTCGATCTCGCGCAGCACGTTCTTGATGCGCGTCAGCACCGTGCCGCGCTTCTTCCAGACGTTGTCGTGCGCGCGCTTCTCGTCGACGTCAATCTGCAGCGCTTCCCCGGCGAGGTCCGAAGCCTCGGCGATCTTGCGCTTGAATCCTGTCGAGGTGATGAACTTGAAAAGGCGGCTCAACTTGTCCGTCCGCTCGGCCTCGCTCAACTTCGCGACGTGCATCGCGATCAAGGCCTTGCGCAGCACCTCGACGATCGCACGCACGCGTGCGGGTGAGACGACGATCACGCCGGAGTCGACGAACAGCTCCTTCTTGCCGGCGGGAAACATCGGAGTCGAGAGAATGGCCTGATCGACGCCGGAGTCGCTCTGCTCCTGACGCAGGCGCGTGACGAATGCCTGCTGCCATGCGGCGCGCGGCCTCGAATCGATCAGGATCCTGCCGGCGGATTTGCCTTTGTAGCGAACGTCGTGCAGGAGATTCGCGCCGCCCTTTGTTTTCACGCGCACGATCTGGTCCTCGGGGAACGCGCCGCGCAGCTCGTCGTAAAGGTCGATCTCCGAGCCCTCGCCGATCTCTCCCGCGCCCTTCTTCACGCGGCGGCTCATGTCGGAGATCTTCTTCTGCAGCGCGTCGCGCTCGCGCGCGAACTCCGCCTCCTTCCGCAGCAGCGCCGCGTCGCGATCCTTCTGCAGGATTTGCCGCACTTGCGCGACTTCTTCCTTGATCTGCTTCTTCATCTTCGCCTTTTCGGCGTCGATGGCCTGGCGCTCCTTGATCAGCTTCTGCGCCTGCGCGGCGACTTCCTTTTCGAGCTGAGCGCGGAGCGTCTTCTCGACGGCGGCGAGCCTCTTCAGCTCGTCGTCGCGGATCGCGGCCTGGATCTGGAGGAACTTCGCGTGAGTGATCGTGCTGCCGCACCACGGGCACTTTTCAGTCGCTGCAGCCATAGCGTGCTCTCGGTCCTTGTATGAACTTTTGCGTACTTTTACGTCCTTCCTCCGCTGTCTGTCAAACTGGTCGGCTAATTCACAATCCCTGTTTGTCCTTTTAAGTCCTTCTGGACGCCAGTGATTCCTTCTGCTACTCTCCGCGAACTGAACGAAAGGCGACAGGAGAACGAACCATGGATCTCGTACTCAAACTTCGTGAACTTCGGCGCTTGCGCGGCCTTTCCCAGAAGGACGTCGCCCGCCTTTCCGGTATCGGGCCAAAGACCATCAGTTCTTTCGAGACCGGCGAACGGATCGCGTCGCTCCGACTCGAGCAACTCGAACGCCTCCTGGCGGTGTATGGCTTGACCAAGGCGGACTTCTTCGGCGGGCGAATCGAGAAAGAGATCGCGCCGTGGGAGCTCGACGAACACGAGCTCGCGACCAACCGCTTACTCGACGATCTCCAGGCGCTGTCGAAGCCCGTTCAACGGAATCTCCTGGCCAAATTTCAGCTCATGGTCGACACCGTCGCGGACGTGTACGGCGATCGCGAGAAGGTGGCGATCCCGAACTTTCACCACTCCTTTACGGAAAAACTCTCTTCCGTCTGAAACGTTTTTCCACCACAATTCACTACTCCCTGAGAACGGGAGCGGCCCGACGGGCAGGGTCTGTCGCTCCTCTCACGCAAGGAGTGGGGACTTGGACACTCGGGTAAGGATGATCGTCCAGTTTCTCGAGGAGAGCTGGAGCTCGACCGTGCGCGTCAAGGAGCTCGCGTACCGCGTCGGCCTCGGAGCATCCCGGCTCGAGCATCTCTTCAAGCAGGAAGCGCGGATCTCGATTCGCGATTACATCCGCGAACGCCGACTGGCCGCCGCCGCGCAACTCCTGGCGAGCTCGGTCGAGCGCGTTTCGGTGATCAGCTTCCGCGTCGGCTTTCAGCACGTCGCGAATTTCAATCACGCCTTCAAGAAACGGTTCGGCGTCTCGCCGCGGCAATACCGCGCCCAGCGCGCCGACTCCGTGCTCGCGGCGCACTCCGGAAACGGCAACGGAAACGGCGACGGCAACGAATAGAAGGTCTACCTTCTCAACATCACCGCCGCCATTCCCGCCAACGCCATCACGAGCAGTCCCAGCATCCGCGGATCGAGTGTCGGGATCGCGACGAACGCCGCGCGGTCGACTACGGTGTAGAACTCGCCCGTCGTGAATGGGCCGGCCAGCGGCTGCTGATCCGAATCGATGATCGTGTCGTCGTCCAGCACGTCCAGACGAACCGTGCCGCCGCCTGAGACGATGTTTACGGTCACCGTGTAAACCGCGCCCGCGCCGCTCACGCCGGTGATCGACGCGACGACCGAGCCGGTCGTCGTGAGCGTGAAGTCGGTCGCGTCGACGCCGGTCACGGGCTCGCTGAACGTCACCGTGAAGTCGACCGAGACCGGGCCGGCGGTCGGATCGGGATCCGCGCGGACGCTCGAGACAACGAACGGTGGCACCGCAGCGACGATGTACGCCTCGCCGGCCGCGAAATCACCGTTGCCCGCGCCGGCACCGCCGAGCGGATCGGCGCCGCTGACGATCGTGTTGTTGTCGACGACGTCCAGGCGGAGCGTGCCTGATCCCGAGCCCGTGTCGACCGTGACGATGTAGTTGAGCCCACCGGAGCCGGGCTCGATGACCATTCCTGTGATCGTCGCGCCCGCGATCGTGCCCGTCGAAGTCAGCACGAAATCCGACGCGTCGACGCCGGTCACGCCGCTTTGATTGAACGTCACGCGGTAATCGACGATCGATCCTCCGGGCGTGGGATTCGGGTCGATCGGCGCGGTATGGACGACTTCCAACTCACCCGTGCAGCCGTCGGTGCAGCCTTCGATCTCGAAGATCGCGTCGCCGCCGTCGGGCAGCGACTCGACGATGATGCCCATCTTGTACTGACCGTGCTGCTGCAGACCGAAGAGGAAGCGCAGGTCGATCGACGCGCCGTTCGCCAGCGGCGTTCCCAGCGTGACCGTCCCAGCGGAGAAAGACCCGTTGAACGCGCCGCCGTTCGGCTGCGATGGCGGCTCCTCGAACGTCGTGCCGAGGACCGAGACGTCGCTCGTTCCCGATCCGCACGGCGCGCGGTCGACGGTGACCGTCAGATCACTCGACGTGTGACTGCGCATGTCGGCGATCCCGGTCGGCGCCGGGAACGTGGTCAGGTCGATGATGCGGAAGCGGAGGCGCGTGATGTTGCTGCCGGTGTTGTTCGTGAACGTGCGCCGGAAATCGAGCGTGCCGAACGTCGCATCGCCCGGGGAATCGCTGAAGCCGTTGTAGCCCACATTCGGTCTCGCCGTATCCGCGACACATGGATCGAGGGCAACATCCGGAATCGACGCGGCGCCGGTGATCGGTGAGCTCAAGTTCTCCGGTCCCGGTGAACCGAGGCGCTGTCCCGCTCCCGCGCTCGTTCCGTTCGTATCGACGAAGACGAAATCCGCGGCGTTGTTGTTCGTGTCGGTCAGCGCACCGCCGCTTGGACACGGACCGAACGTGGTGATCGAGCCGTCCTTGCCGCAGTTGTCGCGATAGAACGAGTAGTCGATCGAGAACGGGACGAGCGCCGGATATCCCGTCCCTTCTTTGTAGAGCACGTTCGCCTCGGACGTGCTGCCGACGGCGTCCATCCGATTCGCGAGGACGAGCTCAACCCCCACGTTCGACGTGAAGATCGCGATGCCGTCGTTGTCGGGGATGTCGGTGACGTAGGTCGCATCGCCCGTGGCCGTCGTGCCATTGCCCGCGGGGTACGACGCCAACGAATAGCCAATGCTGTTCACGCAGAGGTAGTGACCGCGTGACGGAATGATCGTGCCGTTCGGAATCGAGCAGCGAACGATGCCGTTCGAAGCGGCGACACCGTAGCCCGTGCCCGTGCCGGTCGCGGTGACGGTGTGATCGGCGCCGCTGTTGTTGTAGATCTCGATGAATTCGTCGTTCGCGCCGTTCGGACCACGCACGCGGAATTCACTGATGACGAGCTGCGCGGATGCGGCGGAGGCGAGGAAAAGAAAAACGACCACAGAGAGAAACGACTTCAGACTCATTCACAACCTTCCCCTCGGCTGATGTCTCTCTGCAGCACCGCCGAGTCGCTAGGCAGGGTACAGGAGGATGACCGCGCCCGCTACGCTTCCGAGGAGCGCAAACAACAGCGCGACGCGCCAGAGCAGAGCTCGCGATCCGAGCGCCGCGACGATCGCCGCCTTGAACGCGAGATTCGACACGAACGCGATCAGGATCATGCGCCATGCGTCGTCCACGGGAAGCTGGCCCATGCCCGCCATCTTCGCGGTCGACAGCGTGATCGCGTCGACGTCCGTCAATCCCGCCACGATGGCCACGTAGTAGAGCGCGTCGTTGCCGAGCGAGCGGCTCACCCATTCCGCGCCGAGCAGCACCAGCGCGTACACCGCCGCAAACAGCAGCGCCGCGCGCAGCATCGTCGGGTTCTTCTGCTCCGGCAGGTTCGCCGGGCTTCGCGAGACACGCCACCAGATCACGATCGACAGCATGATCGCCGCGGCGAGCACGATGCCGATCGGAATCACGACCTGCGAAAAAACGCGCGGCGCGACGACGACGACTTCGATGAGCACCCGCACCGCGACGACCGCCGTCGCGATCATGATCACCACCGACGCGAGCGGCGCAGCGCCGGAATCCTCTTTCGTGCGGCGCGCATAGCCGACGGCGGTGGCCGTGCTCGAGATCACGCCGCCGAGGAGACCGCCGACCAGCGCACCGCTGCGCGCGCCGATGAACCGGTAGGCGATGTAGCCCGCCAGGTTGATGCCGACGATCAGCACGACCAGCAGCCAGATCTCGAAGAGGTTGAAGACGCCCCACGGACCGAAGGCCTGATTCGGAAGTACGGGAAGGATCACGAGCGACAGGAGCGCGAATTTGATGATCGCGCGAATGTCGTCCTCGCCCAACCGTTCGACTACGCTGCGGAACGGCGCTTTCGCCTGCAGTAGCACCGCGATCGTTCCGCCGAGGACGACCGCGAGCCTGCGGTCGCCGAGCACGACGCACACGCCGACGAGATACATCGCCAGCAGCGCAACCTCGGTGGTCATGCCGCCGTCGCCATCATGCAGCGTGGTCGTGTAATGACTCACTGCGGCGAGAACCGCGACGCCGACGAGACCGACCGCGACGATCCACACGCCGAACTGCGCCGCGAGCGTGCCGGCGAGCGTGACCAGCGCAAACGTGCGCAACCCCGCCGCGCGAATGTTCCGGCTCTCCCGCTGCAGTCCGACCAGCAGCCCGAGCCCGAGCGCGATCGCCGGATCGATGAAGAGATCGGGCAGGGTCACGGAAGGGAGCTTACAACGCTACGCGCCTACACCAACACCTTGTCCACCCTGATCTCCGACTGCAGCGTCTTCGCCACCGGGCATCGCCCCGCGATCGTCAGCAGCTTCTCGCGCTGCTCCTCGGTCAACTCGCCATGAAGCCGCAGCTCGACGCGGAAGCGGTGGATGTAGCCCTGCTGCGTCGTGCAGTCCGCGCAGTCCTTAGCGTGCTGGCGGTCGTGCGTGACGGTCACGTCCACGCCTTCGAGCGGAATCTTCTCGCGCTTCGCGTAGAAGTTCAGCGTCATCGCCGTGCAACCGCCGAGGGCGGAGGCGAGCATGTCGTACGGCGTCGGACCTTCGCCTCCGCCTCCGACGTCGACCGGCTCATCGAGCACGAAGCGATGCGGCCCAGCCTCCACTTCCGTACGAAACGAACCGCGCGAGCGCAGCACTACCGACGATGTCGTCATTCCTTCTTTTTCTCCGCGACGATTTTCGGCCAGTTCGCGTCCGCTTTGGCGATATATCCGGGGATGTCCTTCACCCACTCGGTCTGCACGTCGCGGTTGTAGTTGAGGTACAGCTTCCCTGCGACGATCCTCCAGGCCTCGGGATCGATGCCCACTGCGTATCCGCGGCTGACGCCGAACGCGCAGAAGCCGCCGTATTGAGGCGCGTACTTCGCCGGTTCTTTCGCGAAGAGATTCCTGTGCTGCGCCGACGCGAAGCGCCACGTCGCGCCGTTCCATTCGACCTCGTGGTCGCTCGAGCCTTCGACGGGCTTGCCGTCCGTGAAGTACGCGACGACGTCGTAGCCCTTCACCGCAGTGCCGAACAGAGTCTTGTTCACCGGCTCGTCCGCGAAGGCCGTGAACGTCATGAGAAGAAGCGAGAGCAAGATCATCCTACGCATGCACGGTCAGATGCCGGACGCGCGAATGCGTTTCAATGCTGTCATCGTCCCGGCGGCCGCCCGCCGAATTGGTCCTTCATCTCGTCGAACACGCGCAGCACCTCGGCCACCGCGCGCGGCCGATGCGCGGCCTTGAGATATACCCATCCCGTCTCGCGATGCAGGTGCGCGCCGCGCACGCGCGTCCATCCGAAGCGGCGCGTGCGCAGATCAGCGGCCATCGCGCCGTACGGGAGAATCGTCACGCCGAGGCCGTTCGCGACCATGGCCTTGATGATCTCGACGTTCTCCGTCTCCATCACCACGTTCACGCCGATCTGCTGCTCGAGAAAGAACTCGTCGATGACGCGTCGCGTGTTCGAGCCCGACTCGAAGAGGATGAGCGGATAGCGCGCGAGGACGCTTGCATCGATCGTGCGCTGGCGCGCGAGCACGTGATTGTTCGCGGTGACGACGATCATCTCTTCCTTGAGCACCGGCACGACCTCGAGGTCCTGTCCGACGATCGGCAGCGTGAGCAGCAGCAGGTCGACGTCATGCGCGCGCAGGCGCTGCAGAAGATCCACCGCCGCGCCGGTAGTGATGCGCAGGTCGACGTTCTTGTAGAGCGTGTGAAATTTCTTCAGCAGCTTCGGGAGGATGTGCAGGCAGACGGTCATGCCGCCGCCGAGGCTGATGATGCCGCGCTGCAGCTTCTGCGTGTCCGCGATCTGCGCGACCACTTCCTGCATGTCGCGCCAGATCTGGTTCGCCGTCGCGAGAAGGATGGTCCCCTCGGGCGTCACGTGAACGCCGCGCCCCGTGCGCTGCAGAAGAAGCGTCCCGAGCTCTTCTTCGAGGAGCTTCAGTTGCCGGCTGATCGCCGACTGCGAAACATGCAGCCGCAGAGCCGCGCCGGTGAAGCTGCCCGCTTCGACGACGGCGCGGAACATCTCGAGTTGGCGTACGTCCATGCCACATTATCGATGGGAACGCTGGCGTCCTCGCCGGCTGAGCAGGCGGCGTCCTCGCCGCCCGCCCGGAGCGAGACGCTCCCTGCTCAGCCGGCGAGACGCCGGCGTTCCGCTACCGACGCACCGTGATTCAAGTACTCCTCCTGCGAGAAGTCGTCCACCTGAATCGCGGCCGTGCGCAACTCCTCGGAGCGCAGCAGCACCGCGTGCTCCTCGGCGGTGATCACGTTCTTCACTAGAGCCGCGTCGTACAACTCGCGGCCCTTGGCCTTCGCGAGCGTCTTCGCCTTCACCGCGGCGCGCACGTTCTTGTCGATGCCTTCCGCGCGCTTCACCACGCGGAACGCCTCTTCGAGCAGACCGAGGTGTTCGACCGCATTGTCCGGCATGTAGATGCCGTCCGTGTGACGCAGACGCTGTTCGCTGTCGGTGAGGATCAGCGACGCGATCTTGTGCGTGTGCTTGTCATTCGCCTCGCCGGCGAGCGCGTTCAGGTCCGACCAGATGCGCAGCGGTCCCGCGAAGAGCCAGGTCAGGCCCGGCACCGGCAAATTGCCGAAGATTCCGTCGAAGGCCTTCTGGATCTCGTACAGCGCGTGATTCATCGTGAAGTGCACGAAAGGCAGGTCTTCGGCGCAGCGTCCTTCCGCTTCGTAGCGGCGGAGTACCGCGGTACCGATGTACATCCACGACAACACGTCCGCGAAGCGGCCGGTGAGCTTCTCTTTCAGCTTCAGCGATCCGCCGAGCGCGCCCATGGCGATGTCGGCCATGATCGCGAACGTCGCCGAGGCCCAGCCGAGCTTGCGGTAGTAACGCGCCGTCGCACCGCCGACCGGGCTGCCCGCGAGCGCGCCGCGCGTGAGCGAGAGCACGACCGAGCGCGAGAGATTGCGGACGATGTGGCCGATGTGTCCCCAGAACGCGCGGTCGAACGCCTTCAGGTCGCGCGCGGCGATGGCCTCGATTTCCGCGAGCGCGTACGGATGCGCGCGCAACGCTCCCTGTCCGAAGATGATCAGCGTGCGCGTGAGGATGTTCGCGCCCTCGACCGTGATGCCGATCGGCGTCGCGATGTACATGTGCGCGAGCAGATTGCGCGGACCGCGCGAGATCCCCGAGCCGCCCGCGACGTCCATCGCATCGTTGATCACCCGGCGACCGATCTCCGTCGCGTTGTACTTCGCCATCGCCGTCACGACCGCGGGCTTGATGCCCTGGTCGATCGCGCCGAGCGTGTAGCGGCGCATCGCCTCGAGCAGATAGTTGAAGCCCGCGACGCGCGCGACCGGCTCCTCGATGCCTTCGAACTTCCCGATCGGCAGGCCGAACTGCTTGCGCACTGACGCGTACGCGCTGATCACGCGCGTGATCAGCTTCGCGCCGCCCGTTGCTTGCGCGGGCAGCGAGATTCCGCGTCCTGCCGCGAGTGATTCCGTCAGCATCTGCCAACCCTTGCCGCACCCTTCGACGCCGCCGACCACCGCGTCGATCGGAACGACGACGTCGTGTCCCTGCGTCGGGCAGTTATAAAACGGCGTTCCGAGCGGATCGTGGCGGCGCCCGATGACGACGCCCGGAAGGTTCGTCGGGACCAGCGCGCAGGTGATGCCGAGGTCCTCGCCCTGGCCGAGAAGATTCTGCGGATCGTGCAGCTTGAACGCGACGCCGAGAAGCGTCGCGATCGCGGCGAGAGTGATGTAGCGCTTGTTCCAGTTGAGACGGATGTAGAGCTGCCCGTCGTCGCCTTTGAAGAGCGTGCCGGTCGAAGCGATCGAGCCCGCGTCCGAGCCCGCGCCCGGCTCTGTCAGCGCGAACGCCGGAATGTCTTCACCCGACGCGAGCCGCGGCAGCAGGCGTTTCTTCTGCTCGTCCGTGCCGTAATGCATCAGCAGCTCCGCGGGGCCGAGGGAGTTCGGCACCATGACCGTGATGCACACGGGGATCGAGCGCGTGGCGAGCTTCATGATCACTTCGCTGTGCGCGAGCGCAGAGAATCCGAGGCCGCCGTACTCCTTCGGGATGATCATGCCGAGGAAGCGCTCGCGCTTGATGACGTCCCACGCCGCCTGCGGCAGCTCGCGCGATTCCCACACTTCCCAGTCGTCGACGACCGAGCAGAGCTCGTTCACCGGTCCGTCCACGAATGCCTGCTCCTCGGCGTTGAGCGACGGATACGGCTCGCTCATCAGCTTCGCGAAATCCGGCTTGCCGGAGAAGAGCTCCGCCTCCGCCCACACCGAGCCCGATTCGATGGCCGTGCGCTCGGTCTCCGAGATCGTCGGCATGATCGGCCCGAGGATCTTCATGACGATGCTCGACACGAGCGCGCGCCGGATCGGCGTGATGAGGAAGACCGCCATCACCACGGCGTACGTCGCGAGCAGCCAGAGAGGCGCGCCGAAACCGATCAGCAGCACCGCGCCGAGCAGCGCCCACAGAATCAGAGGTGCGCCGACGAATCCAAGCGTGAGGATCGCGACGATCGAGCTGAGGATCCAGAGCGCCGTATAGCTCTGGAGATAGAGACCGTGAACCGAGGTGAAAAGCTGCACAGTGTTGCCTCCCGCGGGAACCAAGAAGGCGAAATGAATCGCGATTCATTCCGGCTCCCCCGTTAGCCCTGAGCGAGCGCCAGCGAGTCGTAAGGCCAAGTGAGCCCTCACGCTGCGCTTGCAGAACCGCGTCCGCGCGTGCGGCGACGATGGGGGAGCGGAGCGTGGGGGCTAAGTTGGCCCTACGACTCGCTGCGCTCGCTCAGGGCTAAGGGAAAAAACTACTTCTTCACGTGGCAACCGGTGCACACGACAGGTCCCTTCTTCTGCTCCTTGTGGCAGGCGATGCACCGGATGTGAAACGGGTTCTTGGTCATGCTCATCTCCCGCATCGACGGGATGGCGCCCTTTGGATCGAGGTGACAGGTCGAGCACTTCACGACCTTGGTGTCCTTCGCCTTCTCCAGGGTCAGGCCCTTCTGCGTGTGATGGCAGGTGTCGCAGCTCTTGACGAGCGTCTCGGAGTGCTTGCCGTGAGAGAACGGGACCGCCGGCTGTTTCTTCGCGGCCGCGTCGATGGTCATCGTCGCCGGACCGTGATGAGCGAACGCGAGCGCGGCGACGAGACAGAAACCGAGGGATGCCACTACGGAACGCATCGATCCTCCTCGAATCAAAGCTGATTCTCGACGATCGGAAGAAGGAACCGGGCCGCCCAGACGCGGAACACCTTCGCCCGCGATACGAGAGGATACTCCTCCCTCCGCGCGGGTTTTCCGTTGCCGTGGATCTTCCACGCGTTCTGCAGATGCAGATCGATCGAAGCGAGCAGTTCCTGCGCGAGCTCCTCGTCCTCGGCCATGCACATCACTTCAGTATTGAGATGCTCGGAGCGATTGGAGAGGTTGTACGAGCCGATCAGGACGATGCGTCCGTCGATGACGGCGCTCTTCGCGTGCAATGGGTCCGGCCCCTTGTACTCGCGGACGTCGATGCCCGCGCGCGCGAGGCGCCTCCGGTACTTCAGATACGCGGCCTGCGGAATCACGCCGTCCGTCGACCGCAGCGAGTTCGTCACGATCTGCACGTACACGCCTTCCTTCAACTTCCACTCGAGCAGCGCAAGGAGTTTCTTCGACGGGATGAGGTACGGCGACTCGATGACGATGGAGGTCTTCGCGTTGCGGATGGCGTCGCCGAGGCGGACGGCCACGCGCGTGCCGTCGTCGACGGGGTCGTGCCAGAAGCTGACGGTGTCCACACTCTTCGCGCCATCGGACCAATCACGCCCCGTGTTCAGTTTCACGAAGTCGGCGCAGAGCGCCTCGTCGAGCATCCGCGCGGCGATCTGCTTTTCTTCTTTCGAGACGCTCACTTTCAACGCGGCGACGTGCGCGCTCGACCAGAGGTTCTGGAAGTGGCGATCGGCGTTTGCGGCGGACGCGCCTTCGACGTAGACGTCGCGGTCGACGTAGTTCTTCTTCCGCGCCATCCCGAAGTACGCCTCGGCGAGATTGCGTCCGCCGGCGATGTACCGCTCGCCGTCGACGACGACGACTTTCTCGTGCATGCGCCGCAACAGCCAGCTGGGATGGCGCAGCGTGAACGGGTGATAGACGCGGACTTCGACGCCCTCATCGCGCAGGTGCGCGAGGACGGCCTTCGGGATACGGTGGAAGTTCGCGTCGACGATGAGGCTCACGCTCGGGACGCCGCGGCGCCGCGCGTCGCGGAGGAGCGCCAGCGCGGTGAGCGTGATGCGGTCGTTGCGGGCCAGGAAATACAGCGCGTGGATCTCGCGCTCGGCCTGCTGGATGACGTCGACGCGCGCCTGCGCGGCATCATGCGGATCGTCGAGGATGCGGAAGACGTCGGCGCGAGCGGCGCCCGTGAACAGGAGGAGGAGCAGCGCCACCGGGATGCGCATGGCCGTCGCTTGTGCACGTTGCGAACCATTGTGGAGTGCGGAGGCAACGCCTCCGCTTTCGTATCCGCGTGCATCGGAAAGCGGAGGCGTTGCCTCCGCACTCCATAATGTCCCCCAGAGTTGACATGATCGAGACCTATCCCGCCCGCACCACTCACGTCGGCCCACTCCAGATCTGGCGCGCGTTACCCGTGCGCGCACATCGGCTCATCGGCGCGTGGTGTTTTCTCGATCGTTACGGGCCGCTGACGTTCACGAACGATCGGGCCATGGACGTGGCTCCGCATCCGCACATCGGCATCCAGACCGTGTCGTGGCTGCTCGAGGGCGAGGTGCTGCATCGCGACAGCCTCGGATTCGAAGCCATCGCCAGGCCCGGCGCGGTGAACGTGATGACCTCCGGCCGCGGCATCGCGCATGCGGAGGAGACGCCCGCGTCGAACATCGGCCGGCTGAACGGCGTGCAGTTGTGGATCGCGCAACGCGAGGAGGAGCGCCACGGCGAACCGTCGTTCGCGCACGTGCCCGAAGTTCCGCGGCGCGAGTATCGCGGCGGCTTCGCGGAGATCTTCTACGAGCCCGGCCTCGGCGCCGATGTCCGCGTGCACGCGCGCTCGACGCTCGAGCTTCCCCTCGACGCGACATTCGAGCACGGACTGTTCCTCCTGGACGGCGACGCGATGCTCGAAGGACAGACGCTCGACGTCAACACGCTCTACTACCTCGGCGTCGGCCGCACGGATCTCTCCGCGCACAGCGCGAACGGCGCGCGCTTTCTCCTCCTCGGCGGCGTCCCGTTCCCGGAGACGGTGCTGATGTGGTGGAACTTCGTCGCGCGCACGCCCGAGGAGATCGCCGCAGCGCGCGCGGAGTGGGAGGAAGGAACTCGCTTCGGCGAAGTGCGCGGCTACGCCGGTCCGCGCCTGCACGCGCCCCCGTTATCTGCGTCGTCGCGCCTCGCGCCGCCGAATCCCGCGTCATAGACTGCGAGCATGAGCATTCCGATCCTCACCGTGCCCGGCCTCTGGAATTCCGGGCCGCTTCACTGGCAGACGCATTGGGAGGCGAAGCATCCCGACGCGATCACGCGCGTGCAGCAACGAGATTGGGATCGGCCCGATCGCGATGGATGGGTACGAACGCTCGACGCGGCCATCGCGAACGCGCCGCATCCACCGATCCTCGCGGCGCACAGCCTCGGATGCACGCTGGTCGCGCAATGGGTCGCCGATCGGGGAGGCGTGAACGTCCACGGCGCGTTCCTCGTCGCACCGAGCGACATCGAAGCGGCGGGATATCCGGAGGAAGGCCGCAGCTTCGATCGAATGCCGCTGGTGCGGTTCCCGTTTCCGTCGATCGTCGTGGCAAGCTCGAATGACGAATACGTCTCGCTCGATCGCGCGCGTCATTTCGCCGAAGCGTGGGGAAGCCGATTGATCGTCATCGGCGATGCGGGACACATCAACGGAGCGTCGGGATATGGACCGTGGCCGGAGGGAGAGAAGATGTTGTTCGACCTGCGCGCGGAGTTGGAGTAACTACTCCGCGAGCTCCAGGAACACGTCGTCGAACCACGTCTCGAACGGCGGCTGCAGCGCGCCGCTGGCGATGATGAGAAGCACCGCCTTCGTGCGCGAGCCCGTACGCATCGTGAACGAGAAGTCCTGCCACACGCCCGGCTCCGTTGGCGACACGAGACCGTCCGTATGGTTCGTGAAATCGCCCGAGCAATCAGGCGACGGGTACGTGAACATCGCGATCGTACCGCCGCCGCGCTCCTGTCCCGCGCCGGTGCGCACTTTCGCGCCGAAGCGGTACAGCGTGCTGGAGCTCACCGGGATGCACTGCAGACGCTGGAACGCGAGACCCGGACCGTCGTCACGCAGCAGGATCGATCCCGAAGCTGGACTGCCGTTCGCGTCGAGCGCCGACCACGACGCCGTGCCGCGGCCGTTCGGAAAACGTCCGTCGTACCAGATCCAGCTCGCGATGTCGGTGGGAAACGTGCCGTTCGTGACGAGGCTCGGATTCACGATCGTCGGCGCGCCTTCCTGCGTCACCTCGAGACGGATGCCGGCGATGATCAGCGACGTCGTGCGCGACTCGGTGCCGAGGTTCGGTGCGATCGTGACGTACGCCGCCGGCTGCGCGTCGAGCGGCGCCGCTTCGACCGTCGCCCAGTCGACCGAGGAGTAGCCGCTCCACTGCGCGCACTCCGCGGTCTGGCCGTAGATGAACACCATCCCGCGCGTGAGGCCCGCCGCCGGCACGGGCGTCGCGCCCCAGACAGGCACCAGCGAGAATGAGCACGGCACCGCCGGATGGCGCACCACGCGGACACGGGCGGAGGCGAGCGGAGCGAGCAGCGCAGCAAGCGCGAGAACGAGGAGTCTCTTCATCAATCGCTATCTGGACAACTTCGACGCGACGAAAATTGCCGCGCGAGCGCCTCACCCACCGCTCATCAGCCCAAGCAGCGGTCCCACGGCAAGGAGATAGAAAGCGGCGGCAACGGCAACCGTCACGGCGAAGCCGGTCCCGCCGACCCATCCTTCGCGAAACGCGCGGATCGACCAGAGGAGGAAAAACGGGATCACGAGCAGCACCGCCGTCCACACACCGGGCACGTAGCTTCGAAAGACGACCGCACCCGCGACGTGCGGGACGAGCGCGTTGCAGAAGAAAACCGCAAACAGAAAGACGATGCTGTACACGCCGAAACTGCGCTCCCGCGAACGACTGGCGATTGCGATCCAGACCAGAATCACCACGGTGAGCACGGTCAGACTGGTATGGAAAGCGCCCGCATTCGCGGCGGGAATTCGCTCCAGGCCGAATCGCGCCTGCAGCTCCGGAGCATGCACCGCGAGCCAGTCAGGCGCGGTGATCGCTTCTTCGAGGTTGTGCAGTGCGATGACGGCGAATCCAAGCCACGAGAGGCGCGCGCGCATAGAATCTATACTGTCCCGATGTCCGATGCGTTGCCGGAATCCGAACCGGCCGTTTCCGAACCCCAACCAAAGCCGTTGTTCGCCCGTCCGATCCCGACGGAGCCGGAACGGCCTCCGTTCTGGCAAAGAATCATCGCATTTGTGATCGATGGACTCATCATCGGTGTTGCCGGTTGGATTGCCGGCTTCCTTTTCGCCTCATGGCTGTCGGCACTCGGGCCGTGGGGAAGAGTTGTGGGCGGCCTGCTGGGCGTTGTCTACTTCGGAATCGGATACTCGAAGTTGACCCATGGGCGGACTCCCGGAAAACGAATCACACGAATCGCGGTCACGCGCCGGGACGGCAGCTATCTCTCCGTTCCGGCTGGATTCGCGCGGGCGGCGATCCTCATGCTTCCTATCGCTTGCAACGGACTCGCGATTGCGACAGCGTCGTGGGTCGTTCCAACCATTACGAGCATCGTCGTCTTCGGGTTGGGCGGAGGAACTCTGTACTTGTTTCTCTTCAATCGCCAGACCAGGCAAGGCCTCCACGATCTGGCGACGGGATCGATTGTCGTGCCTATTGTTTGGGGTGAGGCGCAACGCTCTCAACACGTGATTTGGCGCGGCCATTTTGTCGCGATGGGCGCAGTCCTCCTCGGGTGGTTCGGCTTGTTCTCAATCGCCGGGCTCATCGTTCGGAATCGGGTGGACTTGAGCTCTCTGCTCGTGGCGCAGCGAAACATTGTCGCTTTGACGGATTCAACGAACGTACAGGTAACGGAGATGTCGACGTTCGGAGGCGGTGGTCGCCAGACCTGGCTGAAGACGACGGCGGTTACGTACTCCCCACGGTCTGAGCCGGAACGGTTGGCGAATGGAATCGCCGCGATCATTCTGCGAGACATTCCAGATGCATCCAATCGCTCGCGCATCGTAGTGACCACTGTGCAGGGCTTCGATATTGTGTTCGCGAAATCGTGGCACTCACAGACATGGAACTACACACCGGCGGAGTGGCAAGAGCGGATTCGCCGATAATCGCGTGGGATTCTACGGCTGCACCTTCGCGTTCTCGATGATGACCTCGTAGCGATAACCGGCGCCGAAATCCTTATCGGCGGCGAGCGTTCCCTTCACCGTGACCACATCGCCTACGCTGACCTTCTCATCCGTCGTCACGGTAATGTCGTTGTCGCCCTTTTCCGCCGATCCCGTTCCGTCCTGGATGTGCATCCAGTTCTTTCCCATGATTCCGCCCAGGAACTTCACGACCTTGCCGCGGACCACGACGTCCTTGTTCTTCAAGGAACCCTTCTCCGCCCAGATCTCCGCGACCGTCTTTCCCCCTTCCGCGCGCTCGATCTGAATTCCGGCCGCGGCGGGCGATTGCATGTGCTGCGATGCCGTCGCGCTCGATGCCGAGGCCATCTGCGGCGGCATCTGCGGAGGCATTGCAGCCGCCGCGGGAGCATCTCCCGCGATCGCGCCGAACACGATCTTGTCGAACGTGCGATTGAGCGTCTTCGACTCGAAATTCTCCATCGTCAGCTGCGCATCGACCGTGACCGTCGCACCTTTCGCGATCTTCGTCTCGCGCACGGCCGCCCACTGATCGCCGGACGCCGTGGCGATGCGCAAGTACGTATACCCGCCGCCATTGAACGTCTCGACCACTTCGCCCGTGAGAGCGTTCGTCGTTGGAACAGGCGCCGCGGCGGGCTGGGCCGGCGACGCCGCGCTCTGCTGGACTGCTTCCTTCTTGCTGCAAGCCGCGATGGCCAGCAGGATCGTCATCGCGATCGCAATCTTTTTCATGATGTGCCTCCTCAGTTGGTTGGTTCCTGATACGGATTCAGTTTCACGAATTCCTTCACGCCGCTTTCGACGATCTCGATCTCGCCCGCCTCGCGGAGCTTCTCGATCCATCGCTCGCGCGCGTCATGCCGTTTTTTCTCGAGCAGCGTGGTTTTGATCTTTTCACGGGCCTCCTCGAAGGACAGCGGATGTTCCGGCTGAATCTCGACGAGCTTGAGGATGTGCCAGGCTTTCTCCGAAGCGATCGGTTCCGCGACGCCGTTGACGGGCAGCGAGAAAAGCGGGTCGTACATCTCGGCGATCTTCCCCTTCTCGATCCATCCGAGGTCGCCGCCGGTCTTGATGCTCGGCTTGTCGAGTGAGTATGCCTTCACGAGCTCCGCGAAATCCTCGCCGCGCACAATCCGCTCCCGCAACTTCTTCGCCTCCCCCTCGGACGCAACGGCGATGTGTGCAACGCGCCGCCTCTCCGCGATCAGCAGCTTCGCTTTCTGCGCCTCATACGACGCGCGGATCTCGTCGTCGCTGACCTTCACGTCCTTCAGCACGTGCTTCGAGTAGAGCACGCTCTCCATCAACTTCGCTTCCTGCCGATCGACCGCGTCGACGACCGCAGGATCTTCTTCGATCTTGCGCTCCTTCGCCTCGATGCGGATCAGCACTGTGTTCACGGTCGAGCGGATCGTTGCATTGATCTTTTCCGCCGCACGGCCGGGTGCGAACGCGCCGAACATCTTCAACTCGCCCGCGGTGAATGCCTCCTTCATCGTCAGCTTGCCGCCGGTCCACGTCACGATGGGCGTGTCGGGAGCCGATTCGATTAGACGGGCGAGAGTGCGCGGCGCGAGGTCGTCCACCGCGATCGCGGCCGCGAACTTCTTCCACAGCGTCGCCGACAGCTCGTCTGTCCTCGCCTCTTTCTTTCGCTCTTTGAGCTTCGCCGCGATGCGCGCGGAGACGCGGTCGTCGAGCGGCGGGCGCGCGGCCTCGAGACGATCGACCAGCAGGAGAACGCTCCGGCCGTCCGCGGTCTTGATGACCGGCGAGAGCTCGCCGGGTTGGAGAGCGAAGACGGCTTCTTCGACCGCGACCGACAGCGAGCCCCACGTGAACGGCGACAGATTTCCGCCGCGCGTGCGCGACAGAGCGATCGAACAGGTGCGCGCCATGGTCTCGAAGTCCGCGCCCTGCAGCAGGCTCGCGCGAACCGATTCCGCCTCGGCGCGCGTGTCGACGACGATCTCGCGCGCGATGAACAACTCGTCCGCGAGCTCCCACGCCGCCTTGATCTCCTCCGCGGTCGGCGTCGCCTTCTCGTCGATCTCGATCTTCAGCAGATGATCGACGGAGGTCTTCTCGCGAAACGCGTCGACCTGCGGTTTCACTGCCGGATCGGCGTCGAGTCCGAGGTTGTAGGCCTCCTGCACGAGAAGGCGCTCGTCCTCACCAACGCGATGCAGGCGACCGATCGCGGCGGAACGATCCGAGTGCTCGTCGCGCCGTTCCCGCGCTGGGACGGCGTCGTCGTCGCGGTGTCGGACACGGGACGCGGTATCGCGCGCGAGCATCTCGAGCGGATCTTCGATCCGTTCTTCACCACCAAGGAAGAAGGCACCGGCCTCGGACTGCCGATCTGCAAACAGATCGTCGAGCAGCACGGCGGCACGATGCAGATCGAATCGGAATTAGGAACGGGCACACGGGTCATGCTGCTGTTCCCCGAGTCGAATGCCGCGGCACAGGAGACATGGACCGATGGCGTCGCTACTGCTGGTTGAAGACGAACAGTTGCTGCGGTGGGCACTGCGTGGAAAGCTCGTGCGCGCGGGGCATTCCGTGCAGGAAGCGGGGACGCTCGCCGAAGCGGAGCTGCGGTTGCGCGAGATGCGGCCGCAAGTCGTGCTGCTCGACGTCCATCTGCCGGACGGCAACGGCATCGACTTTCTCTCCGCGCAACGCGAGAAGCTCGCCGACAGCGTCGTCATCGTCATCACGGCTGATGGAAGTATCGAAGACGCCGTACGGGCGATGAAACTCGGCGCGACCGACTTTCTTTCGAAGCCCGTCGATCACGACGATCTGCTGCGGCTCGTCGACAAAGCATCGCAGCGGCATCGCGAGCATCTCGAAGTCGAGGTCTCGCGTCGCGCGCGGGAGAAGCAGTCGCACGCGAAAGTGATCGCCGAGTCGGGTGCGATGCAGCACATTCTGAAAGTCGCCGCGACCGTCGCATCGGCCGGCACGACGACGGTGCTGATCCACGGCGAGACCGGCGCGGGGAAGGAAGTTCTCGGGCGCTACATTCACGCGCATTCGCCTCGCGCGGGAGCGCCGCTGCAGGCGTTGAACTGTGCCGCCATTCCGGAGCATCTCGTGGAGAGCGAATTGTTCGGATACGAGAAAGGCGCGTTCACGGACGCGAAGATCTCGCGCAAGGGTCTGTTCGAGCTGGCCGACGGCGGGACGCTGATTCTCGACGAGATCGGCGAGATCCCGATGACCGTGCAGGCGAAGCTGCTGCGCTTTCTCGAGGAGCGCACGTTCCGCCGGCTCGGTGGGACGCGCGAGATCGCGGTAGACGTGCGGGTCATCGCGATGACGAATCGCGAGCTGCAGCAGGAAGTCGCGAACGGACGTTTCCGCGAGGATCTCTTTCATCGATTGAATGTGTTTCCGATCGAGATCCCGCCGCTGCGCAAACGGCGCGAGGACATCCTCCCGCTCGCGTTCAGTTTCATGAACCACTTCGGCACGTCGCTGGGAAAACACTTCACCGACATCGCGAGCGAGTTGAAGGAAAAGCTCCTGTCACACGCGTGGACCGGCAATGTGCGCGAGCTGCGGAATCTGAACGAGCGTGCGGTGATCCTCGAGGAAGGGACTGTGCTGACGACGCGCTTCCTGCCGCTGGCATCGACTGCTCAGCCACCGATGAACGGCGGCGACGAACCGATCCTCCCGCTCGAGGAGGTGGAGTTCATCATGGTGCAGCGCGCACTACGCGCGGCGCGCGGCAATCAGTCGCAGGCCGCGCGCCTGCTGCAAGTGAGTCGCGATCAGTTGCGGTACCGCGTGAAGCGGTATCGGGAGTTGGGAAGGTTGAGCGCGGATCTGGTGACGGACGAAGTGATGAATTGAGATTCGATCACTGAGGCGGCTTGTTGGTGGTCGCCGGCTCAATGTTCTGGGCCGTGCTCGCCGGCTGAATGGGCTGGGCTGTGGTTTGTGGCTCGATGCGCCCCGCACTAGTCGTCGGATCAATCGTGCGTGCCGTGCTCTGGGGAGTGATCGGCACCGCGGAGCTGGTCGGTTCGATGTTGCGGGCTGTGGACGGCGGGTAGAGCGATTTCGGTGCAGCAGCGGCAGCTGACGGACCGGCAGGAGTCGCCGGACTGGTGACAGGCGCCGTCGCGGCGGCCGTTTTGGTTTGGGTCGCCGGAGCAGAAGGGCCGAGCGGCGAGGACCGCTTGGCAACTGACGCCTGAGTGATCGACGAGGCTGTTTTGTCACCGGAGGTGAACGAGATCCGACCGCCGCTGCCGGCGACGGTTTCGTTGGTGATGACCGGTGTCTTCGACGGCTTGCGGTTCGTGCGCTTCGCCAGCGCCACGAGCGGAGAATCCTCCGCCGACGCGAAAGCTGCCACCAGACACAGGGCGATCATCGTTCGTAGCATGATCAACATGATAACCCCGGCGGTCCGCCTGCGCGCTCGTATCGAAGCCGCACAGGCAACGAGCGCGATAACGGCCTAAGCGACTGGTCGATTTTGGCAGCGCGAACAGTCCACCGATCGGTCGCCTGGGTAGGAACAACGTCTTGAGAAGCAACAGTGCGGGCGGCCTACAAGCTCTGGCGCAGCGGGATCTCGGACCCCTTAATGATCACTTCGTTATCGGCATATCCATGCGCACGCAGGAACATCCGGAGCGATCGTTTCACCAAGTCCGGCTCGGCGATGGGTGCGTGGACGATTTCTCGAAGAGGTAAATGTCCCTGCTGCGGACCAGTCTTGAAGCGAAGGTCGAGCGGGAAGTACGGGATGACATAACGTGATCCCTCGCGAAATCTCACAAGAGCCGTTTCGGTGTCACTGAGCCTGCGGATGAGAAGACGCCACTCGCGCTCTTCGGCGAACATTGGATGTTTGAAACGGGGAAATAGATCAGCCAACACGGTAGAGAGAACATTGAAATACAAAACTCGGAGGTTACCTATGTCTGCGGCCGCGACAATCTCCAGGTCCTGTTCGAAGTTACCCAAGACTCGATCAACTGCGTGACGTACGATTGACTCTTGATTGCGGCGGTCGTATTCAACTTGCTCGAGCACAACGCCGATCGCTTCGTAGCCCAACCGTTCTGCACGATTAGAAAGGACTGCTGATTCCAAACCGAGCGCATAACCGGTCGCGGAGGCAGCATAACCCCGCCACTGACTCAACAATGATCCGTTCGAACAGAAGCACGCAACGAACGGTCGGTAACCGTCGCCTTCGGGTCCCAACGGGTCGAACCGCTGAACGGTGTGCTGCAGAAAGGTCTGAACCTCGGCTTTGTCACTGCGGAATCCGGCAAGAACCTCTCGCGCGAGGTCACGTCCATACACCACCTCGGTCTGGTCGTTGAGAAAGAATGCATCTGTCATAAACAGACTTCCGCTTTCGAGGATGCCGCGAAGTCCGGAAGTCGTTGTGTAGTGGTAGAGCACCTCGGGCGGGTCATCCGCTCGCAACGCGTTGAACTTTAATTCAATCTCATCGTCTAATTCGTCTACCAGTTCCCCGACACGACTCGACGTCCAGCCTTCGTCAATTCGTTGCGCTGTCATTACAGGATCATAACGTCAAGTGGCTCCTGATTTGTCTAACTCCTAACACCCCTGCAAAGACGCGTAGTACGGACAACGACCGCGGCGCCGATGTAAAACGCGGCAGCTGGCGCTGCCGCGACGGAAAGCGGCAGCTGAAGGTAGCGCGAGAGCTTAGGAGTTTCGCGAGAGGTCCGCTGCCGCACTCCACATCAGAATCTCGTCCGCGCGTTGCGCGGGGAGTCGGCGCTCGTAGCCCCAGATGCCGTCGAGCCACTCCGTGCCGGTGGTCTTCTCCTGCCCTTCCGCGATCATGCGCAGCGCTTCGACGACGCCGGGGACGACGTACGTGTGGCCGCGCGCGTCGCGGCGCATGGTCCAGATCCAGTCCTGCATCGTGCCGAGGTCCGTGCGCGCCTGACCGAGCATCGCGCCGAGGGCGCGGAGGCGATGCACGACGGCGATCAGTCCGCACGTGGCGAAGAACGAATATGGCTCGAGCGTTGCCAGGCGCGCCGCGAATGACGCTTGGTCGCGATGCGTCGTCACCGCGCCGGACGTGAGCTCCGAGGGCAGCTTCGCCGACGACACGATCGCGATCGGACGCAGATCGATGAATCCGTTCACGGCCATCTGGAAATCCATCTGATCCGCTTCGAAGAGCTGCTGCAGCGAGTCTTCGTGCGTGACGATGGTGCCAAGGGGGGCGAGCCAGTAGCCGCTGCGCACGATGGGCGTGCCGCGATCGTCCTCGACGACGATCGGCGAGCCGAGCGACGGCACGGCGAAGACCGCGTCCAGCACGACCTTCATCACTGCGAGGTGGGCCTCGTCGCGCGCGCCGAACTGGCCGGGATCGATGAGCGGCTTGAGCGGCAGCAATTGTCCCGGTTTCTCCGCCGTGACGAGCGTGCGGAGATCGCGCGCGAGCGTGTCGACGTCCCATCCGTCGACGTCGCGGAAGGTCAGCACGCGCGAGTTTTCCAGGAAGAACTTCCTCGCGTTGAACGACTCCTCCGGATACTCCTCGATGGCCTCGATGTCGAGCGTCCGCAGACGATGCAGAAGGATGAGTAAGCCAAGCGTGTGCAGCTCCGCTTGATGTTTCGCGGAGCCGAGGTCCTGCAGCGCCATCGGATCGATGCCGCTGAGTTGCGCGTCGAGCAGCACGGGCTGATAGAGAAAATCGAACACCGGACGCGCGTTGTCGGTCTCGGTGTAGTAGCAGATCCCGTCCTCGAACCACGGGAGGTTCGGGTCGTCGCCGAGAAGGCCGACTGTGGCGAGGACGTGTCCGAGCTCGCTCACCGAGGCGACTTTCATCACGCGATAGAGCGCGTCGGCATTGGCGACGCTGAAGAAACCGTTCTCGCCGCTGCGGATCACCCACGACGGTTGCAACTCTTCGCCGCGTTTGAAGTGGAGAGGCTTGTTCTTCGTGGATTGCCCCTCACCCTGACCCTCTCCCCGTGCGCGGGGAGAGGGAACTCGGAGGGTGGTCGGCTTGAAGACCTGCACGTACTGCTTGCGCTCGCGCGAGCCGCGGAACAACTCGTGCGGTGCGTCGCGCAGCGCTTTCACGATGCCGCCGTGCAGCGGGATGCGCTCGCGCATGCGCACCTCGTCGATGCCGATGGCCGCCGCGGTGACGAGCATCAGCACGCCGCGCTGCGCGTAGTTCTGCGTGAGGTTCACGGCCTCGTGATGTTTGGTGCGGAGGAACTCGTCGCGCGCGGCGTGCGCGAAGCCGAGGCGCAGCGTTGTCTCGCCGTCGGGCGTCTCGTCGTACATCCCGCCGACGCCGGTCGTGTGCGCGACGAGCACGCGCGCGCCCCACTTCTCGCTGACGGCCGCGAGGTCGTCGGCGAAGGTCGACTCGAATTCGTGCTTCATGCGCGCCGTGAAGTCGTCGCCGAGACCTAGGGCGGCGCCGACGATGCCGAGCCCGCCGGTCTGATACGCGAGGATGCTCGGGAGCGGGAACCCGAGCAGCACGGAGCGGAAGGGCTTGTCGCCGTAGTCGCGCAGACGCGCCTTGCGGTCTTCGAGGAAGGACGTGATCGGACGCAATCCGCGGACGTACTGGAGCAGGCTCTCCCCGATGTTCTCCCTTTCGACGCCGGCCACGCGAAGGAATTCTTCGACGGCCTGCGCGCGATGGTGGATGTCGGCGTCGGTGACGATCTCCAGTCCGGGGATCGGCTTGAGCTCGAACTTCGAGACCACGACGTGCACGCCACCCGGGCTGAGGAAGCCGTGCTCGAAGTTCCGCGGCGCAGCGCCGGCGCCCCAGCGCGTGCGTGTGGTGCGCTTGAGCCGCGACTCGAAGGAATGCACTTCGTCGTCGCTGCGGCCGGTGACGATGAGGACCGGGACGTCCTCCGGTGATATCGGCGACTGGATGGTCATCATCTCTTCGAGCATTTCGACCATCTGCAGCGCGGACGATCCGCCGACCGCGCCGGTGCCGCCGATGAAGACGTGGACGTCGCGGTAATGCCGCCCGGCGCGTGCGGCCTCGACGAGGCGCGGCCCGAAACGGCTCTTCTTGAATCGCATCGGGCGGGAAGATATCGCAGACCGGTTGGCGGTTGTCGGTTGGCGGTTGGCAGGAGAGCCCACCCCTCCCGTGGGCGTGTGGTGGCTCCCGCCAACCGCCAACCGTCAACCGCCAACTAGAGTCGTACTGTGCAATCCCATCGACGTCCGCCATCGTCACAATCGATCGTGACGTCGAACGGCGAGACGGAGGTGACCCGCAATCCATCCCTCGGAATCATTCCACGCGCGGCGATGACGCGGCGGTTTGGGCCGGCCGCTTCCTTGACGAGGTGCGCGAAGCCGCGGCCGGTGTGGCAGCTCTGCAGGACGATGGTCGCGTAAGGATCGAGGCGGTCGAAGAACTGCTCGAGCTTCTCACGATCGGTGGAGTCGAGCGTGCGGTCTTTGCGGCTCGCGAAATACATCGAGAACGGATCGCCGTGCGCGGACAGGACGAGGAGCGTCGCGCCGTCGACGTCCGTCTCGAACAACGCTTCTTTGCTCGCGACCTGTTCGTGAACGCTGGTGTCGTACGTTTCCGCGATGCGCGCGCGGAGCTCGCGCTGGTGAGCGGTGTAGAAGAGACGCCGGAACCAGACGCGCTCGCGCGGATAGATGAAGACCGCGCGCTCGCGCGCTTCGGCGAAGGGCGCAAGGAGAACGACGGCGAGCAGGAGCCGGCGGAGCACGATATTGGACCGGAGGTCATTGTACGCTCCCGTCCGC
>Ga0209382_10000354_pt1 | contig 75007 bp, 76 predicted proteins | sample SoiMetdeltSBSDD5_FD_187599 | JGI IMG/M metagenome (GOLD analysis project Ga0209382, IMG submission 187599) | Bulk soil microbial communities from a Populus tree surrounding site in Tennessee, USA - Soil MetaG P. deltoides SBSDD5 (SPAdes) (version 2) | ecosystem: Environmental > Terrestrial >... | reverse complement strand
CCGCGCTCTCGGACACGCTCGAAGGGTCGCTGGTTCTCGCTTACCAGAACAATCCGACGCTGAATGCGCAGCGCGCCTCGGTGCGCGCGACCGATGAAGGGGTGCCGCAGGCGCTGTCCGGCTATCGGCCGCGGGTGACGTTCAACGGCTCGGTCGGCCCGCAGTACACTGACTCGCTGACGCGCTCGTCGACTTCGCGCGCGACCTATACGCAATTGTCCGGCAACATGACGCCGAGCAATCTCGGGGTGACGGGGACGCAGACGCTGTTCAACGGCTTTCAGACCCCGAACCGCACCCGGCAGGCGGAGAGCCAGGTGCAGGCGGCGCGCGAGACCTTGCGGGTGACCGAGCAGATAACGCTGCTTAACGCGGTGACCGCCTACATGAACCTTTTGCGTGACAGCGCGATTTTGGATCTGCAGCGGCGCAACGTCGAGGTTTTGCAGGAGCAGTTGCGGCAGACGCGCGACCGCTTCAATGTCGGCGAGGTGACGCGCACCGACGTTGCGCAGTCGGAATCGCGTCTTGCCGCCGGGCGCTCGCAGGTTCTGAGCGCGGAGGCGACCTACAAGGCCTCGGTTGCGACCTACCGGCAGGTGATCGGGATTGAACCGGGGCGGCTGGCGCCGGGTTCTCCGGTCGACCGCTTCTCGCCGTCGACGCAGGGGGCCTCGATCGGCGTGGGCACCGCAACGCATCCGGCGGTGACGAGCGCGCAATACAGCGTCGATGCGGCGCTGTTGCAGGTGAAGGTTGCGGAGGGGGCGCTTTATCCGACGCTGGCGTTGCAGGGCAACGTGCAGCAGAGCTACGAGTCGAGCCTGCTGCAGCTGCGCACGTTCAACGCCTCGGCGATCGCGCAGCTGACGGTGCCGATCTATCAGGGCGGGGCGGAATATTCGCTGATCCGGCAGGCGAAGGAGACGCTGGGGCAGCGGCGGCTTGATCTCGATACCGCGCGCGACCAGGTGCGGCAGTCGATCGTGCAGGCCTGGGGCCAGCTCGAGGCGGCGAAAGCCAACATCGAGGCGACGCAGGCGCAGGTGCAGGCGGCGGAGATCGCGCTCAACGGGGTGCGCGAGGAGGCGCGGGTCGGCCAGCGCACCACGCTCGACGTGCTCAACGCGCAGCAGGAGCTGGTGAACGCGCGGGTGGCGCTGGTGAGCGCGCAACGCGACCGCGTGGTGGCCTCCTACACGCTGCTCTCGGCGGTGGGGCGGCTGTCGCCGCAGGTGCTCGGCCTGCGGGTCCCGGTCTACGACGCCAACGTGCACTACCAGCAGGTGCGCGATGTCTGGGCCGGCGTGCGCACCCCCGACGGACGCTAGCGGCGACGCACCACGGCGCCACTTCAGTTCGCATGTCCACAGTTGATTGCGCGGACAGGGTTTTCCATCTGCCAAAGCGGTACTCCTCTGGCGTATAAACGGTATACGACAGCGATTCGCGCCGGCTGAGTCGGCACTGCGCGAAGCGCAGGCAGTGTGTCGGGATTGTTGAGCGAATGACGCAAACGGCGAAGGCGCAAGAGCCCTCGATGGAGGAAATCCTCGCCTCCATTCGGCGTATCATCGCGGACGATGATGCGAGCAAGCCTGCCAAGCCGCCTGAAAGTACAGCGCCGCCGAAGCCGTTGTCCGCTGTCGCTCCTCCGCCCAGCCGCCCGCCGCCTGTGCCATCAAAGGCTGCATCCCCGCCGCCCGCGCCCAAGCCCGCGGCGCCAAGCGTGCCCGCATCCAATAGTCAGGAAGATATCGATGCGATGCTGGCCGAGCTCGAAGCATCGAAGGCCGCGGCGAAACTGCCTGGGGCTGAGGTGCTTGATCTGACCGAGGCGATGGCAGCCCCGGCGCCGCCACCGAACTTCCGCACGATCGACGGGTCATCCGACGTCGTGTTCAGCAACAAGCCTGCGCCGCCTCTCGATCGCGGGTTGATCTCGAACGAAACGATCGCCGCTGTTGACAGCGCCTTCAATACACTCGCTCACACCATCATCGGACAGAATGCGCGCACGCTCGAAGATCTGGTCAAGGAAATGCTGCGGCCGATGCTCAAGTCGTGGCTCGACGACAATCTGCCTGGCCTGGTCGAACGCATCGTGCGCGCCGAGATCGAGCGCGTCTCGCGCGGACGGTAGTAACGAGCCGTTCAAGACCGTTCGTCCCCGTGGAAGCAGGGACCCAGGCTGATATTCGACAGGCTTGCGATGGCTGACTTCCCGCTTGCGCGGGGATGAACGGAATATCTTTGAGCTTGCAAACAAACTCTACCTTCCCGTGCTGGCGCGTCTCTTCAGCGCGCGCGCGAACCACAAAGCGAGTGCAAGTAGTCCTGCGGCCGCAATCAGGAACACAGGCACGGCAGTGAAGCGGTCGAAAATCACGCCGTTGATCGCGACCCCTAGCGTTTGCCCGAGATAGAGCGCGGACGAAAAAATCGCGACCGCGGTGCCGCGTGCTTCGGGCGTCATTTGCGTGGCATTCGTCTGCAATGTGTTGTGCAGCATGTAAAAGCCGAAGCCGATGGCGGTGATAGCCAGCGGCGTGATGTAGGCGCGCGGGGCGAAGGCGATCGTCACGTACGCAAGTGCCAGCAGCGCGCCGCCGCCGGTGACGAGTCCGATTTGTCCGAGCCGGTTCACGAGCCCGCGCACCGAGAGACTATAGATGAGGCCACCGATTGCGAAAGCGCCGACAAATAACCCGACAACGGCAAAACTGACCCCAAAGCGCAGATGAAGGTCGGCGCCGACATAGGCGAAGGCGCCGAACATGAACAGGCTTTCGATGAATCCCATGGCTATCACGGAGCGCGCCCATGGCGTGCGGAGCACGGTTGCGTAGTCGGTGACAAACCCGCGCGAGCGCGTGGCGCTGGCATGGCCAGCATGCGTGATCGGGTTGCGCAAGAATTCGATCAGCAGAGCAATGGTCGCGATTGCAAACAGCGCGGCGAGAAAAAAGAACACCTGCCGCCAGCCAAAGAAATCGCCAAGGACACCGCCGGCGGCCTGGCCGAACAACTGGCCGAGGATTTGGCCGGACAGGAAAGTGCCAAGCACCTGCTGGCGGCGCTCGTATGGAATGACATCGCCAAGGAAAGCCATCGCCAGCGGAATGATCCAGCCGGCGGATAGACCGCATGCAAGGCGTGCTGCGACCAACGCTGGCAGCGATCCCGCAAGCCCGCACAGGAGCACCAGCACGGTCGACATCGCCGCGGCGGCCGTGACGCAGGCGTATTTGCCGAAGCGGTCCCCGACGGGGCCGATGATGAGCTGCACCGAGCCGTGGGCAAGGGCATAGGCGGTGACCACGATCGAGGCGGCACCGACGCTGACGCCCATATCGGCGGCGATCTGCGGAAGGAGCGAATCCGAGACCCGCACCATCGACTGGCTGGCGAAAGAGGCAAGCGCAAGCAGCGTAATGGCGCTGGTCGCGCTGCCGCGCGAAACTGGCAGTTTGGGAGACAAAGTTGACTCCGGAGGGCCCGGCAGGCTTTCTACCGCCCGACTACTTAGCTTAACCGTTCGCCCCCGCGAAGGCGGGGACCCAGGGCACCCTGACAGCGAAAGTGCTGGATTCCTGCATGCGCGGGAATGAACGGAAAATGTTCGAGGTCGGCCGCGTCGAGTAACCCAGCAACTCCGATGATCGACAAGACTTACCAGCCCTCTGAGGTCGAGGGCCGCATCTACCAGGTTTGGGAAGGGGCGGGCGCCTTCCGCGCCGGCCGGGCGGAGCGCGCGCAGGCCGAGCCTTATTCGATTGTCATTCCGCCGCCGAATGTCACCGGTTCATTGCACATGGGCCACGCGCTCAACAACACGCTGCAGGACATTCTCTGCCGCTTCGAGCGCATGCGCGGAAAGGATGTGCTCTGGCAGCCGGGTACCGATCATGCCGGCATCGCGACGCAGATGGTGGTCGAGCGGCAGCTGATGGAGCGCCAGGAAAAAGGTCGGCGCGAAATGGGGCGCGAAGCCTTCCTCAAGCGCGTCTGGGAGTGGAAGGCAGAGAGCGGCGGCACAATTGTCAACCAATTGAAACGGCTCGGCGCCTCCTGCGACTGGTCGCGCGAGCGCTTCACCATGGACGAAGGGTTGTCGCGCGCCGTTCTTAAAGTTTTTGTGGAGCTTTATCGCGCGGGCCTCATTTACAAGGACAAGCGACTGGTCAACTGGGACCCGAAGCTGCTGACCGCCATTTCTGATCTCGAGGTGATCCAGGTCGAGACCAAGGGCCACCTCTGGTACTTGCGCTATCCACTAGAAGGCAAAACGTTCAAGGCGGAGGATCCGTCGACCTACATCGTTGTCGCCACGACGCGGCCGGAAACGATGTTGGGCGACACCGCCGTTGCGGTGAACCCGGAGGACGATCGCTACAAGGCGCTGATCGGGACCAACGCAATCCTGCCGTTGGTTGGGCGCAAGATTCCGATTGTCGGCGACGAGATTTCCGATCCGGAGAAGGGTTCGGGTGCCGTGAAGATCACACCGGCGCACGACTTCGGCGATTTCGAGGTCGGCACACGCCATAACCTGCCCCAGATCAATATCTTCAGCGCCGAAGCCAAGCTTCAACTGAAAGATAACGCGGACTTTGTCGCAGGCGTCCCCACCTCCGCAGACCTCGACGGCACGTTGGCCATGCACGGCATGGACCGTTTTGCTGCGCGCAAGGCAATTCTGACGCGACTGGAAGAAAAAGGTCTTGTCGAAAAGACCGAACCGCAGTCGCACGCGGTCCCCCACGGCGACCGCTCGAATGTCGTGATCGAGCCGTTCTTGACGGACCAGTGGTATGTGAATGCGAAAGAACTGGCGAAGCCGGCGATCGCCGCCGTGCGCGCGGGCAAGACGAAATTCGTTCCAAAGAACTGGGAGAAAACCTATTTCGACTGGATGGAGAACATCCAGCCCTGGTGCATTTCACGCCAGCTCTGGTGGGGTCACCAAATTCCGGCATGGTATAGCCCCGATGGGAAGGTGTTTGTGGCAACGACCGAGGCCGAAGCGCAGGCCGAGGCCGACAAGCACTACGGGAAGAAGACGGCGCTCAAGCGGGACGAGGACGTCCTCGACACTTGGTTCTCGTCCGCACTGTGGCCGTTTTCGACGCTAGGCTGGCCGGACGAAACTCCCGAACTCAAGCGCTACTACCCGACCTCTACGCTCGTCACTGGTTTCGACATCATCTTCTTCTGGGTAGCGCGCATGATGATGATGGGTCTCCATTTCATGAAGGAGATTCCATTTCACGACGTCTACATCCACGCGCTGGTCCGCGACGCCTCCGGCGCGAAGATGTCGAAGTCCAAAGGCAATGTCATCGATCCGCTGGCGCTGATCGATGAATACGGCGCAGACGCGTTGAGATTTACGCTCGCGGCGATGGCGGCGCAGGGCCGCGACATCAAGCTCTCGACCCAGCGTGTCGAGGGCTACCGCAACTTCGCGACCAAGCTGTGGAACGCTGCGCGCTTTGCCGAGATGAATAAGTGCGCGACCGTCAGTGCATTCGATCCGAAATCGGCCAAGGAAACGCTCAACCGGTGGATTGCGCATGAAACGGCAAAGGCTGCCGCTGACATTACCGAAGCGATCGAAGCCTGTCGGTTCAACGACGCGGCGGCCGCCATCTATCGTTTCGTCTGGAATATTTATTGCGACTGGTATCTGGAGCTGGCGAAGCCGCTTCTCACCGGGCCGGATGCCGCGGCCAGGGATGAAACGAGGGCAATGGTCGCCTGGGCGCGCGACGAGATCCTTAAACTGCTTCACCCGTTCATGCCGTTCATTACGGAAGAACTTTGGGCCGTGACCGGAAGGCACGAGACGTTGGTGACCCTCGATAAATGGCCGGGACGTACCGGCCTCACGGACGACAGGGCCGAAGCCGAAATCGGCTGGGTGATCGATCTCGTCACCGCCATCCGCTCGGTGCGGGCCGAGATGAACATCACCGCGGCAATCCCGCTGGTCCTTGCGGGGGGGTCGGCTGAAAGCAAGGTGCGCGCCGAGCGGTGGGCCGAATTCATCAAGCGTCTCGCGCGGGTGTCGGAAATCTCCTCTGCGGCAACTGCGCCGCAGGGCTCGGTGCAGCTCATCGTGCGCGGGGAGACGGCAGCGCTGCCGCTCAAGGGTGTGATCGATGTTGCCGCCGAGCGTGCGCGCCTGACGAAGGAGATGGAGAAGGCGGACGCAGACATTGCCCGCATCGACGCCAAGCTGAACAATCCGAACTTCGTGACGCGTGCCCCGGAAGAAGTGGTCGAGGAAGAAAAGGAAAAGCGAGAGGAGGCGGTCGCGCGCAAGGCCAAGATCGCCGAAGCGCTGGAGCGCTTGAAAAATGCCTGATAAGGCCGTCACCCTAAGACGCCCGCCAAAAGTGGGGCTCGAAGGGTTTCCCGAGCGGTCGGGTTCATGACCATGGACCCCAACAACCGGCCCGGTGGCAACACCCTCGTCCTCACCGCAAAGAGCGCCAACAAGATTCAGTGGTTCGACGCCGGCACGCTTGCGCATCTTGCTGATCTCGATATGCCGGCCTCGACACATGAGCTGATCCGCTCGCCGGATGGCAGCAAGGTCTACGCCTCCGTGTACGGCGGCGGCATCTTCGGGAAAAACAAGGATCCCGACCGCCGCATCGCGGTGATTGATCTCGCATCGAAATCGGTCGAGCGCACCATCGATGTCGGCGCAAATATCGCACCGCATAGCGTCATGATGGACGCACACGGCTCGCTGTGGTCGACAGCCGAGCTCGGCAATGCGGTGCTCGCGGTTGATCCGGAGACCAGCCAGGTTGAGCGCATCGGAATCGGCGGGTCACCGCATTGGATCGCGGTCAGCCATCCGACTGAAAAATTGTTCGCCTCGTTCAAGACAAAGGAAGCGGTGGGGGTGGTCGACATCGCCTCGCGCCAGGTCGTCGGCACCATCGCTATACCGCATGGCGCCGAGGGCATTGCAACATCTCCGGACGGAGAAACGTTGTTCGTCTGTGCACACTGGAAGGGCGTTGTGCATGTATTCGATGCCAGGACGCATGCCCTGCGCAAGACAATCGCGATCGAAGGGGCGCCGGGCGAGGCCAAACAGCTGCGCCGGGTGCGCGTCTCGCCCGACGGGCGATATGTCTGCGCGTCTTCGCACGTCGATGACTTCGCAGCGGTGTACGATGCAGCGACCTTGAAGCAACTCGGCGGCTTTTCCACCCCGAAAGCCCCCATGGGCTTCGGGTTTGCCGCCGACGGCAAGCGCGCCTTCCTCTGTTGCCATGATGCGGCCGTAACGCTCGAATTCGAGTTGCCGGGCGCAAAGATCGTGCGGCAGTTTCCAACCGCGGCCGGCTGCGAGTTCGTGATTTCGTATTAGTGTAAGCGTAGCCGCCTAGTCGTCATGGCGGGCTTGTCCCGGCCATCCACGCCTTGTTGCCCTGAAGTTACCAAAGACGTGGATGCCCGGCACAAGGCTTGTGCTCGGGCCGGCCGAAGGCCGGACCCGAGTGCCGGGCATGACGTGAAATTGCCAAGCAAAGTTATCACCGAAACGGTTTGCTCAAAAACTTCGATCCCTTCAGCCCGTAGCGCCACGGCTTCTCGGCGGCCTTGGTGATGCCGATACGCACGCCGGTCACCACACCTGGTGGTTCGGCGCGCGCACACAGTTCGAATGGCGCGCGATCGAGCGGCAGGCCATTGTGCCGTCTCGTAACACCGAGCGCCTCGCAGAGTTTGCCCGGGCCGGAACACAAGTCGCGCTCCTCGCGCAGGCCGCGGCGGCGGCGCATCACGGCGATCCCTTCCGTCGGCTCGACTGCGCGGATGAGCACGGCGCTGGCGCTACCGTCTTCCTCGCAGACGAAGTTGAGGCACCAGTGAATTCCGTAAGAGCGGTAGACGTAGGCATAGCCGGCTGGGCCAAACATCACCGCATTGCGCTCGGTGCGGCCCTTATAGGAATGCGCGGCCGGGTCGGTGTGGTGGTAGGCCTCGACTTCGACAATTACGCCACCAGCGCCGTCGATAAGCAGCGTGGCGCCGATCAGCTCGGGCGCAACCACATGCACCGAACGATCAAAAAACGAGCGGCGAAGGCGACGGCGCATGGCTGGGCTCCGCTCGGTTTATCCAACCGTTCGCCGCCGCGGAAGCGGGACCGTCCCATCGAAGGTCTGGATACCCGCTCCCTGCTTCGCCAAAGCGAAGCCGCTTGGGTTCGCGGCGGCGATTTTGGGCGCAAACGGACCCAGCGACGACGCTTCCTCAGGCGGCAAACCATCCCCAGTTATCCCAAGCGCGGAAACGCTTGCGACACTGCGATGCAACTCGGCCCAAAGGGTCAGTCAAAAGGCCTCGTTCTGATTGATGACGCCGGGGCAACACCTGTGTCGGGTGTGCAACAGTGCGAGAACATTTAAGCATACGATCGAGTCGCCCCTGATGACGCCGTGATTCGGCCATACCATTCAACCACATCGATGCCGCCAAGCCGGGTAGCCTTTTTGGTGCCGGCTGGGTCGACCCGGCAACGATCCACCGGGGCTGGGCGACAAGGAAACGATGGACGCCAAAAGCAGTCTGAAGTCGAAACTTCCCAGTCGGCACGCCACCGAGGGGCCGGACCGGGCGCCGCATCGCTCTTTCTATTACGCGATGGGGCTCACGTCGGAACAGATCCATCAGCCGTTTGTAGGGGTGGCGACCTGCTGGAACGAGGCAGCGCCCTGCAATATCGCCCTGATGCGCCAGGCGCAGGTCGTGAAGAAGGGTGTGTCCGCGGTTGGCGCCACCCCGCGCGAGTTCTGCACGATCACCGTGACCGACGGCATTGCCATGGGTCATGCCGGTATGAAGGCCTCGCTGCCGTCACGCGAGGTGATTGCCGACAGCGTTGAGCTGACAGTGCGCGGCCATGCCTATGACGCGCTGATCGGAATTGCCGGCTGCGACAAGTCGCAACCCGGCATGATGATGGCGATGTGCCGTCTCAACGTGCCGGCGATCTATATCTATGGCGGCTCGATCCTGCCCGGTACCTTCAAGGGCAAACCGGTCACCATCCAGGATGTGTACGAGGCCGTCGGCAAACATTCGGTCGGGCAGATGTCCGACGAGGATCTCGACATTCTCGAACAGAATGCATGCCCTTCGGCCGGCGCCTGCGGTGCGCAGTTCACCGCCAACACGATGGCGACGGTATCGGAAGCTATCGGCCTCGCGCTGCCCTATTCGGCGGGCGCGCCGGCGCCTTACGAAATTCGCGACAAGTTCTGCATGCTGGCGGGCGAGATGATCATGGACCTGATCGTCAAGAAGATCCGCCCGCGCGATATCGTTACGCAAAAAGCGCTGGAAAACGCCGCAGCCGTCGTTGCCGCTACAGGCGGATCGACCAATGCTGCGCTGCATCTGCCGGCGATCGCGAATGAATGCGGCATCGAATTTACCCTTTTTGACGTCGCCGAAATCTTCAAAAAGACTCCTTATGTCGCAGATTTGAAACCGGGTGGCCGTTATGTCGCCAAGGATATGTTCGAGGCTGGCGGCGTGCCGCTTTTGATGAAAACGCTCCTCGATCACGGTTATCTGCACGGCGACTGCCTGACGGTAACCGGACGCACGATCGCCGAAAATCTGAAAAACGTGAAATGGAATCCCGATCAGGATGTCGTGCATCCTGCGGACAAGCCGTTGCTGCCCACGGGCGGCGTGGTCGGGCTCAAGGGCAACCTCGCGCCTGAGGGCGCGATCGTGAAAATCGCCGGCATGAAAACGCTCAAATTCAGCGGCCCGGCGCGCTGCTTCGATGGCGAGGAAGCCTGCTTCGACGCGGTCAAGAACCGCAAATACAAGGACGGCGATGTGCTGGTGATCCGCTACGAGGGGCCGCGCGGCGGTCCCGGCATGCGCGAAATGCTTTCTACCACCGCCGCACTTTATGGCCAGGGGGCCGGCGAGAAAGTCGCGCTGATCACCGACGGACGCTTCTCCGGCGCAACCCGCGGGTTCTGCGTCGGCCACGTCGGTCCGGAGGCTGCGATCGGCGGCCCGATCGGGCTCATTCGCGACGGCGACATCATCGAGATCGATGCGGTGAAAGGCACGCTCGACGTCAGGCTTTCCGCGGATGAACTGGCCAAGCGCAAGAGCCAATGGAAGGCGCGCGAGAGCGAATACGGATCCGGTTACTTGTGGAAATACGCGCAACAGGTTGGTCCCGCCGTCTACGGCGCAGTGACGCACCCCGGCGGCGCGGCGGAGAAAGAGTGCTATGCGGACAGTTGAGAGCCTGTTGCGTGCATTGCTGATCGGCGGCCTGTTGGCCACCGCGCCCGCGCACGCGCTCGACGGCAGCAAGACCGACGCCAGCGTGGGTCCGCCGCCGATGACGCCGATGGAGGCGTTTCGCTCCGGCGCGAACTGGCTCAAGGCAGGCGAAACCGTCAAGGCCGTGAACTCGCTCGAATATGCCGCCGAAAAAGGTCACGCCATCGCGCAGTGGAAGCTTGGCCGTATGTATGCGGAAGGCGACGGCGTTACCCAGAACGACCTCAAAGCTTTCGAATATTTCCGCCGCATCGCCGACAGCCACGCCGACGACAATCCGGACACGCCGCAGGCGCGCTTTGTCGCCAATGCGTTTGTCGCGCTTGGGCACTATTACCTGGACGGCATTCCAAAGACCGACATCAAGCGCGACCCGCAACGGGCACGCGAGATGTTCGCCTATGCGGCGTCCTACTTCCGCGATCCCGACGCGCAATACTATCTCGCGCGGCTCTATCTCAGCGGCACCGGTGCGCCGCGCGATCCGCGCCAGGCGGCCCGATGGTTCGGGCTTTCCGCGCAGAAGGGCCAGTGCGAGGCGCAGGCGATGCTCGGCGCCATGCTGTTCGAGGGCGATCACGTCCCGCGCCAGGCCGGGCGCGGACTGATGTGGCTCGCGCTCGCCAAGGACAATGCGCGCACTGACCAAGCCTGGATCACCAAGCTCTATGACAGCGCGATGAGGCAGGCGAGCGAAGAGGAGCGGGCTCTAGCAGCCGTGTATCTGCGCAATTGGCTCGAGATGCGGCGGGAGTAGTTCAGAAAGCAAAACCGTTTTCTGTCATGGCCGGGCTTGTCCCGGCCATCCACGTTTTCAGACCTGCCCGGCAGTCAAGACGTGGATGCCCGGCACAGGGCCGGGCATGACGAAAGCAAGTCACCGCCCCGCAATATCCAGATCCACGTAAACGGGCACGTGGTCGGACGGTTTGTCCCAGCCGCGCGCGTGGCGGTCGATCCCGGCGGCGACCAGGCGGTCGGCGGCTTGCGGCGAGAGCAGCAGATGATCGATGCGAATCCCGTCATCCTTGTCCCAGGCACCGGCCTGATAATCCCAGAACGTATATAGGTCGAACGCGTCGCTTACTGCGCGTATTGCATCGGTCAGGCCGAGATTAACGAGAGCGCGGAATTTCTCCCGTGTCTGGGGTAGAAAGAGTGCGTCGTTTTTCCACGCCTCCGGGCGGCGAACGTCAGCGGCGGTCGGGATCACGTTGTAATCGCCCGCCAACAGCATCGGCTCTTCCAGTTTAAGTCGCTCATGCGAGAAATTAATGAGCCGCGCCATCCAATTGAGCTTGTACGCGTATTTGTCGCTTTGCGGCGGGTTGCCATTGGGCAGATAGAGACTGACCACGCGCAGCACGCCGCTCTTGGTTGAAACAATTGCTTCCAGAAAGCGGGCCTGCACGTCCGCCTCATCGCCGATCAGTCCGGGCGCCACCTCGTCAAATGGAAACTTGGACAGGAGCGCGACACCGTTGAAAGTCTTCTGCCCATGCACGGCCACGTTGTAGCCGAGCGCCTCGAATGGCTCCCGCGGAAAGGCGTCATCGGTGCATTTGATCTCCTGCAGGCAGACAATGTCGGGCTGCCGCTCCTTGAGCCAGGTCTGCAGGTTATCCATGCGCTGGCGGATGGAATTGACGTTCCAGGTGGCAATTCGCATGGTTTTCGGGGCGTCCGGGCAGGGCGAATAAGGCTGTATTCACCGTGTTTATCTGCAAGCGCAGGTATATGCACTGGTAAACGTTTATATGCTAGGACAACCGGCAACGCGGGGGCAAAATTGGTTGGAGTAACAAGCCATTCCGCGAATTAGGGAGCGTCCGGGCAGGCGCACATGAGTCCGGACCGAAAACGGCCGATGACCAAGCGAATCTGGCTCATTGGGGGGGCGGCCCTCGCCCTGATCGGCATAGCCGTGTTTGCGCGCGGTATCTGGACCACGGATGGGGTTGCGGCCCGTTCGCAGGGACAGACGCGCGTGGTCCCGGTGGAAACAGCTACCGCCGAACGCAAATCGATGCCCGTGCGGCTCACCGCCCTCGGCAATGTGACTCCCATGGCCAGCGTCGCCATCAAGACGCAGGTCGACACCACGATCACCGGCGTTCACTTCCGCGACGGCGCCACCGTGCAAAAAGGCGACCTGTTGTTCACGCTCGATTGCCGGCAGATCCAGGCTGACATGAAGCGCGTGCAGGCGGTGATCGATGGTGCGCAATCCACGCTCGAGCAGTCCCAGCGCGATGTCGAACGCTACACCGATCTCGTGGCGAGAAACGCTACGCCGATCGTCACACTGAATAACGCGCAAACTGCCGTCAACGTATCGCGCGCCACTGCTGAATCAAACCGCGCGCAACTCGAAAATCTGAAGGTTCAGCTCGATTTCTGCTCGATCCGCGCGCCGATTTCCGGGCGCATCAGCATGGCGAACGTCAAGATCGGAAATTTTGTGCGCCAGGCCGATACGACTCCGATGGCGACAATCAATCAGACGATGCCAGTCTATGTCAGCTTTTCGGTGCCGCAAAAAAACCTTCCGGATATCCGCAAGGCCATCGCCGCCGAAACGGCAACGGTGGAAGCAACCGTGCCAGGCGAGCAGAGTCGGGCCAACGGGCAGGTCACGATGATCGAGAATACCGTCGATCCTGCGACCGGGATGGCCATGGTGCGTGCCACCATGCCGAACCAGAACGAACTGCTCTGGCCGGGCACGCTGGTCACGACCGAGATGACTTTGCGAAGTGAAGAGGGCGTCGTCGTCCCGTCCAATGCCGTTCAGATCAGCCAGACCGGCACCTTCGTTTTTGTCGTGAAGGACGGCGCCGCCCAGGTCCAGCCGGTGAAAGTAGAACGCCAGGTGGGCAACGAAAGCGTGATCACATCCGGCCTCAACGGCGGGGAAACGGTCGTCACCGAAGGACAGCTGCTGTTGTCGAACGGCACGCGCGTCAATCCACGTCCGCCCAAAGTCGCGGGCAACTGAGCCATGAATATCTCGGAGACGTGCATTCGCCGCCCGGTGCTGACGACGCTGGTGACGGCGTCGTTGATCGTATTCGGCATCTTTGCCTACCGGTTGCTGCCAGTGGCGGCGTTGCCCGCGGTCGACTTCCCGACCATCCAGATCACGGCGCAATTTCCAGGCGCCAGCCCGGAAACGATGGCGTCGTCGGTCGCATCGCCGATCGAACGTCAGCTCTCGACGATCTCCGGCATCTCCTCGATGAATTCGACCTCCTCGCTGGGCCTTGCGCAGATCACCATCCAGTTCGATCTCGGCCGCAATATCGACGGCGCTGCGCTCGACGTTCAGACCGCGCTCGCTACCTCGGCGCGTCTGCTGCCGATCGAGATGACGACACCACCATCGTTTCGCAAGGTAAATCCGGGCGACTTCCCAGTGCTCTATATCAGCCTGCGGTCCGACACCGTGCCGCTGTCGACCGTCGACGATTACGCAGAGACGGTTCTGGCGCCGCAGATTTCGCAATTGCCTGGCGTTGCCCAGGTTCTGGTTTATGGCGCGCAGAAATTCGCCGTTCGCGTCCAGGTCAATCCGACTGAGGCAGCTGCCCGCAACATTTCGCTCGAAGATGTGCGCAGTGTCGTGGCCAAGGCCAATTCGAGCACGCCGGTCGGCGTTCTGACCGGACCAAAGCAAAGCGTCATCCTTGCAGCTACCGGCGCGATGCCGCACGCTGCAGACTATCGCGATGTCGTCGTCGCTTACCGCAACGGCGCCCCGATCAAGCTCAATCAGATTGCCCGCGTGATCGACAGCGTCGAGAACGACAAGATCGCCACCTGGTACAACGGCGAGCGCGCGATTGTGCTGGCTATTCAGCGTCAGCCGGACGCCAACACTGTCCAGGTCGTCGATCTCGTGCGCCAAAGCCTCCCGACGATGCGGGCGCAAGTGCCGCCTTCGATTCAAATGGAGCCCTTGTTCGATCGCTCGCTGTCAATTCGCGCGGCGGTGATCGATGTGCAAGAGACGTTGGCAATCGCCATTGCGCTGGTCATCATGGTGATCTTCCTGTTCCTGCGCAAAGTGTCGGCCACGATCATTCCGGCGCTCGCGGTGCCCGTATCGCTGGTCGGCACCTTCGCTGCGATGTACGCCTTTGGCTTCTCCATCAACAACATGACGCTGCTCGCGCTGACGCTGTCGGTCGGCTTTGTGGTCGACGACGCCATCGTGATGCTGGAGAACATCGTGCGTCACATCGAAGGCGGCATGCGTCCGTTCGAGGCCGCGCTGAAGGGCTCCCGCGAAATCGGCTTTACCATCATATCGATCACCTTCTCGCTGATCGCGGTGTTCATCCCGGTTTTGCTGATGGGCGGCATGGTCGGCCGCGTGTTCCGCGAGTTTGCGGTGTCGATCGCGGTCGCGATCGTGATCTCCGGCTTCGTATCGCTGACGCTAACTCCGATGCTGTGCGCGCGCGTGCTCCGCACTCATCGCCCTGAGGGCGGAAAACAATTCTTCCTGCTGCGCATGTTCGAGCGGTTTTTTGAGGGCATGCTGAGCACCTATCAGTGGACCCTCGACCGTGTGCTCGCGTTCAAATCAGTCATGCTCCTGATCACGATTGGCACTTTCTTCGCGACGATTGTACTTTATGTAGTCGTGCCCAAAGGATTCTTCCCGCAGGAAGATACCGGTTACGTCATCGGCATCACGGAAGGCGCGACCGACATTTCGTTCCCGGCGATTTCGGAGCTTCAGCGCAAGGTTGCCGATGTCGTGCGCGCCGATCCGGCTGTAGCCTACGTGAACTCCACCGTCGGCACAGGCGGTCCCAATTCAGTCGGCAACAGCGGGCGCATGCTGGTGGCGCTCAAGCCGCGCAAGGAGCGCGACAATCTGCAGACCATCCTGGCGCGGCTGCGCCAGAATGCCAATGTCGTGCCTGGGCTCGCCATTTATTTCCAACCGATCCAGAACATCAATCTTGGCGGCAAGCTGGCAAAGAGTCAGTATCAATACACGCTGCAATCCAATGACACGGCCACGCTCTATCGTATCGCGCCCGAACTGCGCGAGAAAGTCTCACGGATTCCCGGCCTCCTCGACGTCACCACCGACCTCTATGTGACGAACCCCCAGGTAACCATCGAGGTCGACCGTGAAAAAGCGGCGGTCTACGGCGTCACCGTCGATCAGGTTCGACAGGAGCTCTTCAACGCGTTCGGCGTGCGGCAGGTCGCCACGATCTACAGCCCGGTGAACTATTACCAGGTCATTCTGGAGACCCAACCCGATTTCCAGATCGGTCCGGATGATCTGGCTCGCGTGTATCTGAAGACGTCGAACGGCACGACCGTCCCGCTCTCCGCTGTCACTCGTTTCGAGCGCACCGTCGGTCCGCTGACTGTCAATCACCAGGGACAGCAGCCGGCCGTGACGATTGCTTTCAATCTTGCGCCCGGCGTCTCGCTTGGCCAGGCCGTCACTGCCATTCAGAATCTCGAACGGGAAGAGCGGCTGCCGGCGACGATTACGACCGGCTTCCAGGGCACCGCGCAGGTGTTCCAGGACTCCTTACGCGGGCAGGGGATCTTGATCCTCGCCGCCATATTCGCCGCCTACGTCGTGCTCGGCATCTTGTATGAAAGCTTTATCCACCCGATCACGATCATTTCCGGGCTACCATCCGCGGGCATTGGCGCGATCCTGACGCTGATGCTGTTCAAAATGGACCTCTCGGTGATCGCCATGATCGGCATCGTGATGCTGGTCGGCATCGTCAAAAAGAACGCGATCATGATGATCGACTTTGCCATCGAGCGGCGGCGCGTCGGCCTGTCGGCTGAGGCAGCGATCCGCGAGGCAGCCGTCCTTCGCTTCCGCCCGATCATGATGACAACCTTTGCCGCGATCTTCGGCACGCTGCCGATCGCACTCGGCACCGGCGCGGGCGCCGAACTGCGGCAACCGCTGGGCGTCGCGGTTGTCGGCGGCCTGGTGCTGTCACAGCTGCTGACGCTCTACATTACGCCGGTGATCTATCTTTACCTCGATCGCTTTGACCGGCTGCTCAAGCGTCGGCTTGAGCCACAGCTCGAGGAAGTGAAGGAAGCTCCCCCCGCAGTTGCGGCCGAATAACCGCCGCGGTCTGATACTCCTTAGAACGGACGAGCTGAGATTGGCCGCTTAGCCGTCGTGGATCATTGCGGGTCGGGTGCTCAGAATACCTGGGTTAACCTTGGCCTATCGGCAATGAATTTGGATCTGTTTTGTTGCTCGCTGTAACAATTGGCACAGCGCAAATTTGCGATTTCGCTATACGGGGACCGAAGACCCCGAATTGGAGAAGAATCCCAATGGGTGCCGGCCCAGTGGCGAACAACGGTACTGTAACTGCGCAAACGACACCGCCGCCGCCTCCAGCCGCATCAACCGCTTCGGGCGGGATCGCAGACACCTCCGGTCCGGGCGTGGCGAGCCTATCTCCGGTTCGGGCGGATCCGAAGGATGCAAAGGCACAACTCGCCGCACACTACTCGGCGACGTTGGGTGCAATCTTTATGTATCCATCAAGAGTGATCGATGGAGAAAAACTTAAAACCGCGGCGCGCAACGCAGTGATTAGTGCGTTTGGCGTCAATCCCGCCGATCCCAATTTTGACCTCAAAAAATTTCACCCGAATGACGCCGACGTGGCCCGGGTCACAAGAGGGCTGTACAACAACTATCGCCGCGATGGTGATACGGAGAACGACAGGGATGCAAATATAGACCTCGCCAACGCGCTTGAAGGGTTTCGCTTCGACTTGATGGATCGCGACCTTCTTAGCTTCCTCGAGTCCTATCGAAATGCCCGCGGCGCGGAAGCAAAAGATGGTCTGCGAGAGTCTCCCGAAGGACAAAGAGCGCTACGCAATGCTGCAAGCTGGGCGGCCACGCCAGCCTGCGGCGAGGACCCTGAGCAAGGCGCAGTAATTGCAAGAAGTAGAATGGAAAATATCAAGAGGGGTCTCGATCAGGCCCTACGGCCAGACTTTGTCGCCTGGTATAACCGCGAGATCATAAGAATAGGTACGGCACCTATTCAGGCCAGCTCAGGGACGTAACCAAATTCCTTCCAGTTTAGGGAAGTAACCTAGCCGGGTAGGTGTTTATCGCTTGGGCCTGTCGGCCTCAGTACGTGGGCCCTTTGGCCCTTAGGTATAAGGGGAGTGCAATGCACAATATCTCACGCCGAAATTTTGTACTTTCGGCCACGGCGGCCTCCGCCGCCTTCGGCCTCGACGGTCCGCTCGAATTCATCGGCTCGGCGCAGGCGCAGAGCTATTCGAACGCGAAGCTGGTCGACAAGGGCTTCCACAAATTCAAGGTTGGGAATGTCGAGGTCACACAGATCTACGACGGCATATGGAATCGCAACTTCGAGGACAATTTCGTGAAGAACGTGCCGCCGGATCAGGTCAAGGGCGCGCTCAAGGCCGCGGGCCTGGCGGATAACATCATACCGATACCCTTCACGGTCACGGTCGTGAAGATGAAGGACCAATATGTGATGTTCGACTCGGGCACCGGCGGCCAGGTGCAGCCAACGGCCGGTCTGATGTCGGCGAAGAACATGAAAGCTGCGGGAATTGATCCGGAGAAGGTCAAGACAATCGTCGTCACGCATTTTCATCCCGACCACATATTCGGGTTGATGGCCAAAGAGACCAATGCGCAGAACTACCCGAACGCCACGATCTATGTCCCGAAGGCAGAGCTTGCATGGTGGACCGGGTCGTCTGTCCCGCAGCCGGCCCAAGGCTTGAGCAATCGGGTCAAGGCGACCTTGCCGGGCTGGAAAAACGTGCAGCAAATCGACGGTGACAAGGAAGTTGTGCCGGGCGTGCGCGCGATCGCGACGCCGGGTCACACGCCAGGTCACACCAGCTATCTGGTCGGCTCGGGCAAGCAGCAATTGCTGGTGCTCGGCGATGTCACCAACATTCCCGTGCTGTTCGTCAAGAATCCAGGCTGGCACGCGGTCTTTGACACCGATGCGGCGCTGGCGGAGACGAACCGGCGCAAGATGATGGATCGCGCCATTGCCGACAAGCTGACTGTGGCCGGCTATCACTACAGCATGCCCGGCGCCGGCACGATCAAGAAGGATGGCAACGGCTACGCATTCATTCCGGTGAAGGCGTAAGTTTCGAAGCAGCGAATAGAAGGCGCCGCCCCCGTGGCGGCGCCTTTGTTTTTTCGGATTATTCTCGGACCGGTTTTAAGAAAAGCGCTGTGCACTGTCACCTGCGTGACATGGCTCTTGCGCCAAAGGTGCTACCGGACGCAAGTGCCTGACCTAGAGCTCAGGCTTGGGCACGACCGCTTTTTACAAAAGGATCCGAACCAATGGGCCGACCAGCGACGATCCCACCAGCAAACCCGCTCGGCCCCGCGGCACCTGACGGTGCACCCGCGAAATCTGGCACACCGGCTAAGTCGCAGCCGGCTGTAACTCCAGGGAGTCTGGCCGCCTGTGCGCCGCATGAGCGTGAGGACAAGGCGGTTTTCGAAGATATTTATAAGGTGCACCGCATAAATGCCCGAAAGGCCTGGGGCCGAAAACAACAAACAATCGCAAAACGCCGAGCGGATGGTGGCGCCAGACACGTTAGCTAGAGATATGGCGAACGCGTTCGCTGCCTGTCCCTTTCGCCACACTCCATTCATGCACGCGGATTTGGCGTCACCCGAAGATGAATTCATTCTCAGGCAACAGGCTTCTGCTCAGCTCTCTGCCATCAGCAACGAGTATACACAGATAAGTGATGGTGCAGTTAAAGCAGCAGCAAGGAAAACTTCCGAATACAGGGAGACGATCAAATCAGCAGCGTCATGGCTTGCGGGCACTCCAAAGGGTGGGGCGCAAGGATTTCAAAACTATAAAAAGGATCTCGTCTTGCGGGCACGCGCCGTTGCAGACGATCCAAACATCGACCCTGCCATTAAACAAGACTTCTTGAATTCTTTGCAGAGGTGGGTGATACGGTGTTGACTTGCGGCTCGAGCTTAAGCGCACATAGCCAAAACCGTTAACTGCTACGCGAGTGCACTGCGTCGCGAGTAGTCGCTCGTTCGAAGGTCCAATCAATTCCGATTGCAATGAGGGCCGCTGAAGCAAGGGTAAAGTGCTAGAGGGCGAAGCTGGTTCCGCAGCCGCAAGATGCCTTCGCCTGCGGATTGTTCACCTTGAAGGAAGCACCGATCAGGTCATCGACGAAATCAATCTCCGAGCCGGCCATATAATTCACCGAGACAGGATCGATAAGGATCACCGCGCCGTCGCGACTGATGACGAGGTCGTCAGTCGCCTTGGTTCGGTCCGTGTCGAACTTGTACTGAAAGCCGGAGCAACCGCCGCCTTCAACGCTCACGCGCAGCATCGTTCCGCTCGGCTCGCCCTTGAGGATATCGCCGATCCGCCGTGCCGCCCGTTCGCTGACCGTGATGCTCGCAGCCATCGTTTTCCCTTTTCAGGCCAATCCTATTGGCAGATGACCCAACGGATAGTTAAGTGCGCCAGCCAGCGAGGTCAATGCGGGCAATGGCAATCGATACGGCGCGCCAACGGGCAATTTATGCGGCCGATCCTGCGCAAAGCAGGGGAAGGCGCTATGCGGAGCCGCCGAGCGCCACGCGCAATGCTTTCCGCCGGGATTGCGACCGAATCATTCATTCGGCGGCATTCCGACGGCTCGCCCACAAGACGCAAGTATTCGTCTATCACGAAGGCGATCACTTCCGCACACGGCTCACGCATACGCTTGAAGTGGCCCAGATCGCACGTTCGCTCGCACGCGCGCTCGGGCTCGACGAAGATCTGGCCGAGGCGCTCGCGCTCGCGCATGACCTTGGCCATCCGCCGTTTGGCCATGCCGGCGAACGTGCACTCGATGAGTGCCTCGCCGGCCATGGGGGTTTTGACCACAATGCCCAGGCCCTGCGTGTCGTGACGGATCTTGAGCGCCGCTACGCCGACTTCAATGGATTGAACCTCAGCTGGGAAACGCTCGAAGGGCTGGTCAAGCACAATGGCCCCCTCATCGACCGCGAGGGCATAGGTGTCGGCAGGTATGCGAGGCACGGCGCACCGGCGCCCATCGTCGAATATTCGAAGATCCAGGATCTGGAATTGTGGACCTATGCCAGCGCCGAAGCGCAGGTCGCTGCGTTGTCCGACGATATCGCCTACGACGCCCACGACATCGACGACGGACTGCGCGCGGATCTCTTTACCCTGGGCGATATCGCCGCAGTGCCGCTCGTCGGCGGGCTTTTAAAAGTCATAGACGCGGAGCACCCTCGAGTCGATCCGGCGCGGCGCGTGCACGAGGCCGTTCGCGCCCTCATCACGCGCATGATCGAGGATGTCATCGCCGAAAGCGGCCGGCGCGTGGCAATGCTGAAGCCGCGATCTGCCGCAGAGGTGCGCGAGGCGCCGCGTCCCATCGTGGGGTTTTCGCCGGCGATGGAAAAAGCTGATCGCGAGGTGAAGAATTTCCTTTACGCGCGCATGTATCGCCACGATCGCGTGATGCGCGTAATGGCGGATGCCGAGCGCGTCGTGCGCGACCTGTTCAGGCACTTCATGGGGTCGCCGGCAGATCTTCCGGCGGAATGGGGTGAGGGCATCGATACGACCGATGCCAGGCGCGCGCGCCGGGTCGCGGATTATATCGCGGGGATGACGGACCGGTACGCGCTCATTGAGCACGCGAAATATTTTAAGGAAACGCCGGAGTTAAAGTAATCTGAAACAATTCAAGCCGGCACCTAAAAAAAGAAAAATGCGGGCGGCAGGAAATCTGCCGTCCGCGTACGATGTACTGCTCGTAATCGTTCAGAACCAGCCGCTAACCCACTCTATGACTCGTCCTGCATCTTGTTCGATATCTTTATACGCCTTTTTGATAGTGTCGATCGGGTGTCCAGTAGCGACCCCTTGAACGGCCGAACCCAACAGTACGGTGGCCGCTGCGCCACCAACGATTGGACTCGCGGCTACAGTATTGCCGAAGTTGCCAGCCGCTTTGCCAATGTCCTTAACGGTGTCAGCGGCCGTGACGCCTTTAGGCACGTTGGTCACGAGAATGTCTCCATTGGGAAGACGGTGAACAGCCAGACCGGGGCCGGCTTGAACGGTTGTGGCGCCGCGCAGGGTGACGTTATCACCGGCCATTGTTACCGAGCTATGATCGGTGCTGGATACTGTGATTGTACCCGAACTCGTGGCGGTGACTGTCAGCCCCTTGCCATTGGCGATCGCTGACGTGGTCTTTCCATTGGTTATTGTCGCTGTCGCAGCGACAGGCGAGGGCCCCTTCGTGCCGGTGCCGTCCGTCGTCTTCGTCGGCGGCAGAGTGGGGTGGGTGTTGCCGACGGGATCCTTGCGGCTGACGCCACATTCCGCAGTCGGCACGATGATCTTTTCGCACTCCTTCTTCTTTTTCTCTGCCTGCTTTTCTTTTTTGTTCTCTGCCTGCTTTTCTTTCTTGCGATCGCGTATGATCTTCTTGTCGTTGGCGGACTGCCCGTTGATAACGAAGTGGGGTTTGGCCGCGGTGTTTTTATTATTGTTGTCGTTGTGTTGAATGTTCCTCGCATTGGCGAGGTTTGCAGACGTCAATGCAACGCCCACTACCAGTGCGGTGGTCAAGCACGTTCGTCTACGGACGTTCATAAGCTTCATCGTCTTTTGCTCCGATGTTGGCGCAGATGCGTTTGACTAGTTCTGCGGCGCACGGGTCTGCGCCACCGCAGCATTCCCAACCTAGGACGCGGTCCATGAACTCGGACTGAATGTGAATGCAGTCAGAATGACAGCTTTGAGAGCGCGGCACGTCATCCGATCGGTGGATAAACGTGGATTGATTCACATTGACGCAATAACGTCGCGAGAGACGAATTAGAAAACTGGCAATGATTTGCACTCGTAGTTGGATGACAGCTTCGTGCGAGCGTGACATCCTCCGAACGAATGATGAGACGATGGCGCATTCAGCGATAAGCGTCGATCCAATTGCCGAGCGGGAGGTCGATCTCCTGATCGCAGGCGCAGGGCCCGCCGGAATGGCAGCGGCACTTGTCGCTTCGATCGAAGGGCTCGACGTGCTCTTGTGCGAGAAATCGGATCAGGTTGGCGGTACCGGATCGACGTCAGCCGGCACACTTTGGATTCCTGGCAACAGCCAGAGCCGTGCGGCAGGCTTCAATGACAGCGGCGAGCAGGCCGATTTTTACCTCAGTGCACTGATTGGCGAGACGACCAATCGCGAGCTCAGGAACGCCTATCTTCTGACGGGCCCGACCGCGATCGACTATCTGTGCGACCGATCCGACGTGCTATTCCTGCCTTGCGGAAAACATCCGGACTATCGCAGCAACATGGCAGGCGCCGCCGTCTCCGGACGCGCGATTGTGCCAGAGCCGTTCGATGGGCGTCTGCTCGGCGCGGATTTTTGGCGCATCCGTCCCCCGATTTCCGAGTTCATGCTCTTCGGTGGGATGATGGTCGGCAAAGCCGATATCGGCCCGCTGATTGGCCGCTTCGATTCGTTCGCCAATTTCATCTATTCGGCGAAACTGTTCGTGCGCTACCTCGCGGACCGCCTGCGCTATCAGCGCGGCACCAGCCTGATGATGGGCAACGCCCTCATCGGCCGCCTTTACTACAGCTTGCAAAAACGCAAGGTGCCGATTCTGTTCGACGCCCCAATTGTCGAGCTCACCGGCGACCAAGACGGTGTCAAAGGTGCACGGCTGAAAATCGGCGGCAGGGACATTTCGGTCAGAACACGCAAGGGCGTCGTGCTGGCGACGGGCGGCTATGCGCAAAATAAAGCGTTGCGCGACGCTTTCATGCCTCAACCCGTTCCGGCGCACTCCATGAGCTGTGAAGGAAACAGCGGAGACGGCCTACAGCTTGGCCGGCACCTCGGGGCGGCGATCAGCCCCGAGCAATGCACGAGCGGACTGTGGTCGCCGGTCTCAATCGTGCCGCGGCGCGACGGCAGCAAGGGCCTGTTCCCACACCTCGTGCTGGACCGTGCCAAGCCGGGATTGATCGCGGTGAATTCGGCCGGCCGGCGCTTCGTCAATGAAGCGGCGTCGTACCATGACTTCGTGCTGGCGATGTTTGAGAGCAACAAAACGACGCCATCGATTCCAGCGTGGCTTATCTGTGATGCCACCTTCCTACGAAATTATGGCCTGGGCGTCGTTTATCCTGGCCACCGCAATCCGGGGAAATTCGTTGACAGCGGCTATGTTATGAGCGCTCGCACAATTCAGGAGCTCGCCAGGAAGATCCCTGTTGATCCTGAGCAACTCGAACGCACGATCGCGCGCCACAACGGCTTTGCCGAGACCGGGGTCGATATCGATTTCGCAAAAGGGGAAATTGAGCTCAACCGGTTCAATGGCGATCCCGACCACACGCCGAACCCTTGCATCGGCCCAATAGCGACGCCGCCTTTCTACGCGCTCGCGGTCTGGCCGGCCGACATCGCGGTCAGCACGGGGCTTGCCACCGATGCGGATGCGCGCGTGCTTGGCAGCGATGGAGAGCCCATCCCCGGCCTCTATGCCTGCGGCAATGACATGGCCTCGGTCATGGGGGGAAGCTATCCAGGTCCTGGTACGACGCTTGGTCCGGCCATCGTGTTTGCCTACCGTGCCGCGATGCACGCACGGGGCGCCCGACTTTAGTCGCGTCTTGCGCGGCGAGAACGCAACATCGACTGAACGCGCTCTGATCTCTTGATTTTTTGACTCCCCCTCGGAATTGCGTTAGCCGCAGCGTCACAATGTCGAGCCTCTCCAAGCCACAACATCTGTTCGCCGACATGCTGACGCGTGTGTGCGCAGCAGCGCGCTCAGTTCTCGGATCGGGAGCAGACCTCTCGCGCATCGTGGTCGAACCACCGCGCGATCCCAGCCATGGAGATATGGCGACCAACGCAGCGATGGTGCTCGCAAAAGATTCGGGCCAGAAGCCGCGGCAACTCGCGGAAAATATCGCCGAGAAACTGCGTGCCGACGAAAAAATAGCCAAGGTCGACGTCGCGGGGCCCGGCTTCATCAACCTTGTCCTCAAGCCGCATGTTTGGGGTGAGGAGCTCAGGCTCGTGCTTGAAAGCGGGATGGATTACGGGCGCGTCAGCATAGGGCAGGGCGAGAAGGTCAATGTCGAATACGTCTCGGCCAATCCGACCGGTCCCATGCACGTTGGCCACGGCCGTGGCGCGGTATTCGGCGATGCCCTCGCCAACCTGCTCGAATATGCCGGCTACGATGTCACGCGCGAATATTACATCAACGATGCCGGTGCGCAGGTCGATATCCTCGCGCGCTCGGCTTTCCTGCGCTATCGCGAAGCGCTCGGCGAGCGCATTGAAATTCCCGAGGGGCTTTACCCCGGCGATTATCTCAAGCCGGTCGGTGCGGAGCTTGCCGCCGAGCATGGCGTGAAGCTCAGCACGATGAAGGAGAGCGAATGGCTTCCCATTGTGCGGGCGAAAGCGGTCAGCATGATGATGGATGCGATCAGGGATGATCTCGGCGCGCTCAACGTGCGCCACGATGTGTTTTTTTCCGAGCGGTCCCTGATCGACGGGACGCGGGACGACGTGGCCGCCACGATCGAAAGCTTGCGTCGGAGCGGGGAGGTCTACGAAGGCCGCCTCCCACCACCAAAGGGCGGCAACCTGGAGGACTGGGAAGACCGCGAGCAGACATTATTCCGCTCGACCGATTTCGGCGACGATGTCGATCGGCCGCTCAAGAAGTCAGACGAGAGCTACACTTATTTTGCGTCCGATATCGCCTATCACCGGTCGAAGGTCGCCCGCGGGTTCTTGAATCTGATCGATGTGTGGGGCGCCGACCATGGCGGATACATCAAACGCATGCAGGCGGCGGTCAAAGCAGTCAGTGCCGGCAAGGCCGAACTGGACGTGAAGCTCGTTCAGCTTGTGCGTTTGTTGCGGGCCGGTGAGCCGGTGAAAATGTCGAAGCGGGCTGGCGAGTTCGTCACGTTGCGCGAGGTCGTGGATGAAGTCGGCCGAGACGCCGTTCGTTTCGACATGCTTTATCGCAAGAACGATGCCGTGCTCGATTTCGATCTCGCCAAGGTGATCGAGCATTCGCGCGAGAATCCGGTCTTCTATGTGCAGTATGGACATGCTCGAGGGCAGTCTGTCTTCCGCAATGCGCGCGAGGAAATGCCGACGCTCCCCGAATTGGCATCGGAACGGGCGGCGTACCTAAAGCGGGCATTGCTCGATCGGCTCAGCGACGCCGGCGAGCTTTCTCTACTTCGCCAAATCGCCCTATACCCTCGCACCATCGAGGCTGCTGCGGCCGCTCACGAACCGCATCGAATAGCGTTCTATCTATATGAATTAGCAAGCGAATTTCATACACAGTGGACAAAAGGAAAAGACTTGCCTCATTTACGCTTCATTATCCAGAATGATCCAGAAACAACAAAAGCCCGGCTCGCTCTGGTGCAGGGGATCATCATCGTTCTTGCCTCGGGCTTGGCATTGCTTGGGGTCAGCGCGCCGGAAGAAATGAGATAAGTCTCGTCTGTTACGGCTCTGCGCTTGGCGTGGTGAGTGGCCAGCGTCTATAAGAGCGGGACGAGCGGAGTAACCGGGGACCGAATGGCCGACGACCAAAGCCAGCGAACGTACCGTGCAAGTGAACCGCCTGTGCGCGGCCAAGCGAAAGCTCCGAGCAATGACCCGCTCGCCGAACTGGCCAGACTGATCGGACAAACCGACCCATTTGGAGAATATGGTCGCGTTGCAGGGCGGCCGACCTCGCCGCCGCCGGCCGAGTATCCCGATTGGAGCAACAGGCCGTCCTATGGCGATGCGGCAGACCTCGACGCGCGACAGCCCGCGAGCGCCCGGAGATCCTCCGGCGATCAATTCTACTCTGGGCGCGCGGCGCCATTCGAGCAATCGACACAGCCGCCTGCGAGCGAAACTGGCCAAGATTACGGCCGTCAGTCTTACGGCAACGCGCCGGCGACGGGCGAAGATTTTTATCAGTCCCAGGACGAAGCACGTTACGCGGCAAACCAGGAAGAATATCAGCAGGACGCTTACGAGCAGGATGCGGCGCAATATGGCGAAGAGCAATATTACGAGGATGCTCCGCCATCTCGTCGCCGCTTCGCCGTTATGGCGATCGCCGGCGTTTGCGCGTTGGCGGTCGTAGGGACGGCGGGAGCTTTCGGTTATCGCGCCCTGTTTGGATCGTCGACCGCGAACCAACCGCCCCCGGTCATCAAGGCGGATGCGGGACCGACCAAGGTCGTTCCGGCGGCGGCCGGCAAAGATGCGCAATCGAGCAAATTGATTACCGAACGCGTTAACGAACGCGGCCAGAGCGAAAAGCTGGTGTCGCGCGAGGAGCAGCCAATCGAAAAGCCTGCGACGGCAGTCCTGTCGCAGCCTGTGCAGCAGTCGGCGCTGGGCAGCGGCGTGGTTGGAAGCGAGCCCAAGAAGGTGCGAACGATCGCGATCCGCCCGGATCAGCAAGCCGATGCGATGCCGCAGGGTGCGGCGGCGATCGCGGCCGCACCGCCCACCCGTTCACCGGCGCAAGCTCCGAGGGCGGGGGCACCTGCACCGCGTCCTTCGGCTGATAACGCGATAGCCGAACCGGAGCCGAGTACGAATTCGAACCCGCCAGCGCGTGGCACGCAGCCTGTACGTCAGGCCACCCCGGCACCTAATGTGCCGCTATCGCTATCGCCGGACGCTTCGCCGGCGCGGACACAGGCTCCGCCCAGCCAGACGGCTGCGGTTGCCCCGCAGGCGGCCGCGCCGGCTCCTCCGGCCAGCAGTTCCCCGGGCAGCGGCACCTTTGTCCAGGTATCGTCGCAGCGCAGCGAGGGTGAGGCCCAGGCGGCATACCGCAGTCTCCAGGCCAAATATCCGAGCCAACTCAACGGGCGCGAATTGTCGATCCAAAAGGCCGATCTGGGGACGAAGGGAACTTACTACCGCGCCATGATTGGGCCCTTTGCCAGCGCCAACGAAGCGAGCGAATGGTGCTCGAGCCTCAAGGCGGCGGGCGGCCAGTGCCTGGTTCCGCGAAATTAACGAGCCAAAACTTGACCCTGGCGCCGGACGCGGGCTAATCCGCGCCAATGGCGGCGCGCGCGTTTATCACAGGCCTGGCAGGCTTGAGCCTTACTGCCAGTGAGCGCTCATTTCTCCGCGATGCCGGGCCCTGGGGCCTGATCATCTTCAAGCGAAACGTGAGTACACCGGATCAAATAACGGAACTCACTCAATCATTTCGCGATTGTGTCGGCTGGCAAGCACCGGTTTTCGTCGATCAGGAGGGTGGACGCGTCCAGCGGCTTGGACCGCCGCACTGGCCCGTGTATCCGCCAGGAGCGCGCTACGGGGAGATTTATGACCGCGATCCGGCGTCCGGCGCCGCCGCAGCCCGGCTTGCCGGCCATTTGATCGCTGCCGATTTGAGACCCGTGGGAATCGATGCAGATTGCCTGCCCTTGGGAGACGTACCGTTGGCGGGTAGCGATCAGGTCATAGGCGATCGGGCCTATGGGAGCGAAGCCGGCAAGGTCGCCGCTATAGCCAAGGCGATTGCAGAGGGACTTCAGGCCGGGGGTGTCCTTCCGGTTCTCAAGCACCTCCCTGGCCATGGACGGGCAAATGCGGATAGCCACCACAAGCTTCCAGTGGTCGATACAGATCGCAAAACACTTGAGGAGACCGATTTTGCAGCCTTCCGCGCGCTTGCAAGCTTGCCGATCGGCATGACCGCACATGTTGTGTTTAGTGCCTTCGACCCGGTCGCGCCGGCCACCACTTCGGTCACAATGGTGAGGCAAGTGATTCGCGGCTTTATCGGATTTCGAGGCCTGCTGATGACCGACGACATTTCGATGAATGCCCTGTCGGGCACCATCGCCGAACGTAGCCGCGCTGCGCTGGCGGCGGGGTGCGATGTCGTCCTTCATTGCAATGGCGACATGCGCGAGATGGAGGCCGTCGCGGCGGAAGCGCCGAAACTTTCCGGCGATTCTGCAGTTCGAGCTGATGCGGCGCTTGCTGCTCGCTCGGCACCCGAGGAATTCGACACGCACGCCGCCCGCCAGATATTCGCGCAAATCGCCGGGGACGGGCGAATGTCGTCGCAACGGAAGACCGTCTCATGAGTACCGAGGAATTCGACACCAGCCTCGGCGCCGACCGCGGTACGACCGAGCCGGCGATGATCGTCGACGTCGAGGGCTTCGAGGGGCCGCTCGACCTGTTGCTGATGCTTGCGCGCCAGCAAAAAGTGGATCTCGCCAAGATCTCGATTTTGGCGCTTGCCGACCAGTATTTGTCTTTCATCGAGGCGGCGCGGCAATTACGCCTCGAACTCGCCGCCGATTATCTCGTGATGGCCGCTTGGCTCGCCTATCTCAAGTCGCGCCTGCTGCTGCCCGAAGTGGAGTCCGGCGACGGACCGAGCGCGGAGGAGATGGCGCTGGCCTTGGCTCATCGCCTGCGCCGGCTTGAAGCAATTCGCGACGTCGCAACAAGGATGATGGACCGCCCGCAACTCAATCGGGACATTTTTCCGCGCGGACTTCCCGAACCGATCGACGAGATCAAGCAGCCGGAATGGTCGGCAACGCTTTACGATTTGCTGTCCGCCTATGCCACGCAACGATCACGCAGCGCCCTGTCGCGCGTGCGATTCAAGCAGCGCACGGTATGGTCATTGGCCGAAGCGCGGTCGGCGCTGGAGCGATTGATGGGCCAGTCGAAGGACTGGTCCCGCATTGATGAATTTTTGATCAGTTATGTCGTCGAACCGGCGCTTGCCGCAACGGTATTTGCCTCTTCATTCGCCTCCGTGCTCGAGCTCGTGCGTGAGGGGCTTGCCGAAATTCACCAAAGAGAGTCATTCGCGCCGCTCTACATGCGCAAGCGCGTCGGCGCGATTGGAAATGCAACGACGCATGACGCGCAAGAAAAAGCATAAGGGGAAGTTGTCCATGCCGGGAGCGGCCAAGAAGCTCGTGGTGGTGCAAAACAATGAGCCGGCCGCCGAGGCCGCGCCGGCTCCGGCGTCACGGCCGGAAGAACTGCGGCTCCTCGAGGCTATCCTGTTCGCCGCAGGGGAGCCGCTCGACGAAGCCATGTTGGCGCGAAGGCTCCCGAGCGGAGTCAACGTCAAGAATGCTCTCGCACAACTTCGCGACGAATACGCCAGCCGTGGCGTCAATCTTGTCAAAGTCGGCAAGAAATGGGCGTTCCGCACCGCGGTCGACCTGTCGTGGCTGCTCACAAAGCAGGTCGTCGAGACGCGCAAGCTTTCGCGTGCCGCCACCGAGACGCTGGCAATCGTTGCCTATCATCAGCCCGTCACTCGCGCGGAAATCGAAGAGATCCGCGGCGTCGTCACTGCGGTTGGCACACTCGACGTGTTGCTCAAGACCGGGTGGATCCGGCCGCGCGGCCGGCGCAAGGCGCCGGGACGCCCAATCACTTACGGAACGACGGACGCGTTCCTGTCGCATTTCGGCCTGGAAGAGGTCGGCGACCTGCCGGGGCTCGAGGAGCTCAAAGGCGCCGGCCTCCTGGAGGGCAACCTGCCGGCCGGCTTCGGGGTGCCGGTCCCGTCCGACGATTCAACTTTGCGCGACGACGAGGACCCGCTCGAACCCGGCGATCTTGATCTGGGCCTAGCCCCGCCAGTGCGTTCAGAGAAATAACGGCCGGGAATTAAGGTAAATTCCTTCGATCACGCGGCCCTTTGACCGGGTGCGAGGTCCTTGTTTTTGCCTCCTGCGGAGCCTAGGTTCTCATCGAAAACATGGCGGGACGAGCCGAAAGCCGTCGCTGCGGAGGATAGAGGATGGGTTCCCTGAGTATATGGCACTGGATCATCGTGCTGGTGGTCGTGCTGGTCCTGTTTGGCGGGCGCGGAAAAATTTCGTCCCTGATGGGCGACTTTGCGTCTGGCATCAAAGCCTTCAAGAAGGGCATGTCGGAAGACGAGAAGTCGGCTGACGCCAAGAGCGAGCCAGTTAAGACGATTGAAGCGAGCGGCGGCGCCACCAAGACGGAAGCCGAACGCCGCGCGGAAGGCGTACGCTCCTGATCGCTGCTGATGGCGCGTAGGGGGTGGGGGCCGATATGATCGTCGCGACGGCGGCGGTGCCTCGGCGCCTTGGAGTTTACTAATCCATGTTCGACATTGGTTGGGGCGAGCTCGTCGTCATCGGCATCGTCGCGCTGATCGCGATCGGGCCGAAAGAGTTGCCCACTGTCTTGCGCACGCTCGGCCAGTACATGGCAAAGATCCGGCGAATGGCCGGCGAGTTCCAGAGTCAGTTCCAGGAAGCGATGCGTGAAGCCGAGCTGTCGGAGCTTAAAAAACAGGCCGAGGATCTCAAGAGCTCGGTCAGCGACATGACCCGTCTCGATCCGATGGCGGACACGCAAAAGGAAATCGAGCGCGCTTTCGAGATGCCGGAGACGAAACTGGTCGAGACAACGAGCGAGCCAGCATCCGCTGCGCCGGCGGCGCTACCGGAGCCGCAGCAACAGGTCGATGTGAACGTGCCGCTGCCCGATTCGCCGCCACCGGTCAGTGAAAAAGATTTTCCCCCCGCGGAAGCGCCGCCTCCTCAACAGGCCGGGGGCAAATCATGACTCACGAAGATATCGAGGCCACCAAGGCGCCGCTGATGGATCACCTGATCGAGCTGCGCTCGCGGCTGATCAAGGCGCTGATCGCGTTCGCGGCAATGTTCGCCCTCTGCTTCGTTTTTGCAAAGGACATCTACAATATCCTTGTGTGGCCATTCGTCTGGGTCGCAGGCCCGGAAAACTCGAAATTCATTTACACCGCGCTGCTCGAATATTTCGTGACCCAGCTGAAGCTTGCAATGTTCGGCGCCGCCTTTCTTTCGTTTCCTATCGTTGCGACACAAATCTATATGTTCGTTGCGCCCGGGCTCTATCGTCACGAGCGCAAGGCGTTCTTGCCCTATCTGATCGCGACACCGATCTTCTTCGCGCTTGGCGCAATGGTCGTCTATTTCCTGGTCATGCCAATGCTGGTGCGCTTTTCGCTCGGCATGCAGCAGACCGGCGGCGCCACCGACGCCACGATCGCCCTGATGCCGAAGGTCGGCGAATATCTGTCGCTGATGATGGCGCTTGTGCTGGCTTTCGGCGTGGCCTTCCAGTTGCCGGTCATCCTGACGCTGCTCGGCCGTATCGGCGTTGTCACCGCCGAGCAACTCAAGGCCAAGCGGCGTTACTTCATCGTCGGCGCTTTCGTGCTGGCAGCGGTCCTCACGCCTCCCGACGTGATCAGCCAGATGTCGCTGGCGATTCCCTTGCTCATTCTCTACGAGGGCTCGATCTGGTCGGTGCGCATGGTCGAGAAAAAGGCCAGGGCCGAAGAGGCTGCGAAGGCTGCCGCCGAGGCGGCCTCGGCGAGCGCAAAGCCGGCGGAGTAGGCCAGGCTTTGCTATTGACTCCGTCATGCCCGGCTTTATGCCGGGCATCCGCGTCTTTGGCTTTTCCCAAGGCAAGACGTGGATGGCCGGGAGTTTTTTGCGGACAAGACGGCGCTTCGCGCCTTTTGCCCGGCCATAAGCCGCGATAAAAGCGTCCTGCCATGTACGACATCAAATGGATTCGCGAAAACCCTGATGCCTTCGACCGCGGCCTGAAACTGCGAGGGCTTGAGCCGCTGTCACAAAAGCTCATCGCGCTGGATGAGAAGCGTCGGGCGGCGATCACAAAGTTCGAGCAGGCGCAGGCGCGACGCAATGCGGCATCGAAGGAAATCGGCGACGCCAAAAAGGCCAAGGACGAAGCCAAGGCCAGCAAGCTGATGGCCGAGGTCGCCGAGCTAAAGACCGCATTGCCAGAACTGGAGGAGAAGCAAAGGACGTTCGCCACCGAACTCGAAAGCGAGCTTGCGCAAATTCCAAACATGCCCCTCGACGACGTGCCGGCCGGTGCCGACGCGAGCGGAAATGTCGAGCATCATGTGTTCGGCAAAAAACGCGACTATGCATTCAAGCCAAAGCAGCATTTCGAGCTTGGCGAAGCGCTCGGGCAAATGGATTTCGAACTGGCGGCCAAATTGTCCGGTGCGCGCTTTGTCGTATTGCAGAAAGGATTGGCGCGGCTCGAACGGGCGCTCGGACAATTCATGCTGGATCTGCATACGGGCCGAGAGCACGGATATACCGAGGTGAATCCCCCAATTCTGGTCCGCGACGAGGTGATGTTTGGCACAGCGCAGCTTCCGAAGTTTGCTGACGACCAATTCCGGACGACGAATGACTTTTGGCTGATCCCTACCGCCGAGGTGCCACTCACCAATCTCGCGCGGGAGTCCATCATCGAGGAAGCGCAATTACCGATGCGCCTCACCGCGTGCACGCCGTGCTTTCGCGCCGAAGCCGGCGCGGCAGGGAAAGACACCAGGGGCATGATCCGGCAACACCAGTTCACCAAGGTTGAGCTGGTCTCCGTCACCACGCCGGAAAAATCGAAGGAAGAGCACGAGCGCATGCTCGCCTGCGCCGAGGAAGTGCTCAAGAAACTCGAATTGCACTACCGCGTGGTCACGCTTTGCACTGGCGATATGGGTTTTGCCGCCCAGAAAACCTACGACATTGAAGTGTGGCTGCCGGGCCAGAATGCCTATCGCGAGATTTCCTCCTGCTCGAACTGCGGCGAGTTTCAGGCCAGGCGCATGAATGCGCGTTACCGCACCAAGGATGGCGTGCGGCATGTGCACACCCTCAATGGTTCGGGCGTGGCCGTTGGTCGTGCGCTTATCGCGGTGATGGAGACCTATCAGCAGGAAAATGGCTCGATTGCGGTGCCGTCCGCGCTCTCGCCCTACATGGGCGGATTGACGAAAATCGAGCGGACATAATGCGCATTCTCATCACCAACGACGACGGCATCCACTCGCCGGGGCTTGCTGCCTGCGAGAAGATTGCGCGCGCGCTCTCCGATGAGGTTTGGATCGTGGCACCGGAAATCGACCAGTCCGGGGTGTCGCATTCCCTGTCGCTGAACGATCCACTGCGCATGCGCGAAGTGGGCGAACGCCATTTCGCCATCAAGGGCACGCCGACGGACTGCGTCATCATGGGCGTGCGCTATCTCATGAAGGAAAAGCCCGACCTTGTACTTTCCGGCGTTAACCGCGGGCGCAATTGCGCGGAGGACGTGACTTATTCCGGCACGGTCGCCGGCGCCATGGAAGGCGCGGTGCTCGGCATTCCTTCTTTTGCACTTTCGCAGGCCTATTCCTTCAGTACCAAGCGTTTGCCTTGCTGGGATACCGCGATCAAGTTCGCGCCCGATCTGATCAAGCGCATTCTCGAGACCGGAATGCCGCGCGACGTGCTGGTGAACGTGAATTTTCCCGATTGCATGCCCGGCGAAGTCACCGGCGTGTCCGTGGCGGTGCAGGGCAAACGGGATCAGGAGCTCTTGCGCATCGATGCGCGCCACGACGGACGCGGCAATCCCTATTATTGGATTGCGTTCGGCCGTGGCGGAGTTGTGGGCGCCGCTCCCGGAAGCGATCTCGCCGCGCTGAGCGAGAAACGGATCGCGGTGACGCCCTTGCGGCTCGATCTGACCGACGAGCCTTTCATGACAAAATTGGCAGAGGTGTTCGGCTAAGCCAGCAGTCCGGCCAACGTCGTTTTAAGTTGCTCGGTCTGAAACGGCTTCTGAAGGGCAGGGCGTCCTCGATAGGCCTCGGGCAAGCTGCGTTCGCCGTAGCCGGTAACAAAGACGAACGGCAATCCGCGCTCGGTCAGAATATCGGCGACGGGATAAATTTCCTGCCCGTCAAGGTTGACATCGAGAATGGCGGCATTGAATTCGCCGCTCTTGGCGATTTGGCTTGCCTCCGAGATTGTCCCTACGGCCGCAGCCACCCCATAGCCAAGTTCGCCCAACATGTCCTCGAGCAACATGCGAATCAAATATTCATCCTCGACCACGAGCACTCGTGGCGCCGGCGCCGATGAACCTGCCATTGGATGTCTCCCGCCCTTCAACTCGGCATCAGCCGCAGGGTTCCACCTTAGCTCCAAGTCCGGCAAACATGCTAATAACTCCAATAGAGGGGCCTAAACGTGTCTAAAATGCCGACCAACGAGCAGGACGACGACCGCATGGAATTCCTGCTGACGTTGCGACGAAGAGGTATTGCGGACCAGGCGGTGCTGCGGGCCATGGACGAGGTTCCGCGCGAGCGTTTCGTCGACGCCGGCTTTTTGAGAAGTGCCTATGCGGATCAGGCCCTGCCGATTGCCTGTGGGCAGACGATCAGTCAGCCCTATGTCGTGGCCTACATGACCGAGCACCTTGCGGTGCAGCCCCAACACCGTGTGCTGGAGGTCGGTACCGGGTCCGGCTATCAAGCCGCCGTTCTGTCGCGCCTTGCACGAGAAGTGGTAACCATAGAGCGATACCGCACATTGGCCGACCAGGCGCAAGAGCGTCTGAGGTCGTTAGGCTATGACAATGTCGATGTGGTTGTGGGCGATGGCTTTACCGGGGTGCCGGGCAGGGCCCCCTATGATCGCATTATCGTCACCGCCGCGGCAGAAATAGTCCCCGAAAGCGTGCTGGACCAGCTCGCCGAGAGCGGCGTCATGATTTTGCCGCTCGGTTCGCAGGATGGCTCACAACATCTGATCAAGCTTACCAAGTCGCAAACAGGAACCCGGCGCGAAAATCTGATCCCCGTGCGTTTCGTGCCCATGTTACCGGGTCAGGCGCAAGAACTGTGACGTTTTCACGTCGGATGTCCGGCCCCGATGCGTCGGCATCGGCGCATTAATTATTAAAGCCTTGTTTACTCGCGGCTGGTTTATTTCGAACTCTACGTTTGTTGCGTACGAGTGAGTAACCACATGCCGCGCCCCCAGGTGGACTTTTGCCCGCGTGCTTGGCCGCGCGCTTTGGCCTTCGCCTTGGTTGGTATCGCCGCCGCCGGCTGTGCCGACTCCGCCCGCTTCGAATCCAGCTCCTACATCAGCGATCGCCCCGCACCGCCGCAAAAAGTTGCTTCGATGCCGGCACCTTCGGCAAGCGCGCGCATTGAGGCGCAGCCGCTGAGTCCACCCGCCGCAGTGGCAGCTGCTCCGACGTATTACGGCGCCGCAAGTCCGGCGAGCTATCGCCCAAGCGGCAGATATTCGGAAACCACCGGATCTTCGGCGAGCATTCCGCCGACTTCGAGTCATTGGACGTGGAACGGCGGCTCGGCTGTGACGGTAGGTTACGGCGAAAGCGTCGATAGCATTGCCCGCAGGCACGGCGTGCCCGCATCGGCGATCCTGCAGACAAATGGAATCCGCGATGCTGGGCAGATCAGGCCCGGCCAGCGCCTCGTCATCCCGCGATACGTGATGAGCGGGACACAGACCGCTTCGCGGGCTTCATCGCCGACTGCCGGCGGCAGGGTCCACATCGTGAAGTCCGGCGAAACGCTGATGAGCATCTCGCGCCGCACCGGCGTGTCGCTCATTGCGCTCGCGCGGGCGAACCATCTCCATACCTCAAGCAGGCTCAGCGTTGGCGATCGCCTGACCATTCCGTCCGGTGGGTATACAGTTGCATCCGCGCAGCCCGCTTCCGCACCGCAAGCTGCGCAAGCGCGGCCCGCCCCCCTGCAAAAGGTTGCCAGCCTCGGTCCGGTGCACACCGCAAACGTCGCAAAAGAAGACCAGCCGCAAAAGCCCGCAACCGCGGTCAAGACCGCGGAGCCGACCGGCGCCATGCCGTCATTCCGTTGGCCGGTTCGCGGTCGCGTGATTGCCGGCTTCGGCAGCAAGCCAAACGGCACGCAAAACGACGGCATCAATCTGGCGGTTCCGGAAGGCACGCCGATCAAAGCCGCCGATGATGGCGTGGTCGCTTACGCCGGCAATGAACTCAAGGGTTATGGCAACCTGGTGCTGATCCGCCACGCGAACGGATTTGTCTCAGCCTATGCTCATGCGAGCGAAATTATGGTCAAGCGGGGCGACACCATCAAGCGCGGGCAGGTGATTGCGCATGCGGGCCAGACGGGCAATGTAACCTCGCCGCAGTTGCACTTCGAGATCCGAAAAGGATCGACGCCGGTTGATCCGACCCAATATCTCGGCGGTGCGTAGCGAACTCCCCCGCGAGCCTCGCGTGGGAAAGAGTGGTTAAGCATCAAGTCTTTAGAGCCACGCCAAGGCGTCCGGCGAGATCCTGCACAAATTGCCATGCCACGCGACCCGATCGCGATCCGCGCGTTGTCGACCACTCCAGCGCCTCGCGATGCAGCGCTTCGTCGCGGGCCGGAATTTTGTAGTGCGCGACGTAACCGTCGACCATCGCCAGATATTCGTCCTGGCTGCAGCGATGGAAGCCGAGCCAAAGACCGAACCGATCCGATAGCGACACCTTTTCCTCCACCGTCTCGCCCGGGTTGATGGCCGTTGAACGTTCGTTCTCCATCATGTCGCGTGACATCAGGTGGCGTCGGTTCGAGGTCGCATAAAAGATCACGTTATCCGGGCGGCCTTCGATCCCGCCTTCGAGCACCGCCTTGAGCGATTTGTAGGTGGTGTCCTCTGCATCGAACGACAGGTCGTCGCAGAACACGATGAAGCGGTGCGAGGAGCCACGCGTGAGGGCCATCAACGCGGGGAGGCTGTCGATGTCCTCGCGATGGATCTCAATAAGCTTCAGGGGCCCATTGCTTGCCTTGCGTGCGAAGGCCGCATTCACGCCGGCATGCGCCGCCTTGACCAGTGATGATTTGCCCATTCCGCGGGCGCCCCACAAAAGCGCGTTGTTGGCAGGCAGGCCTTTGGCGAAGCGCTCGGTGTTTTCGACCAGCACATCGCGAACCCGATCGATTCCCTTGAGCAGCGACATCTCGACGCGGTTGACGCGCGAAACCGGCGACAGCCGTCCGTCCGGATGCCAGATGAAGGCGTCCGCGGCGCTGAGATCGGGCAGGACCGACCGTTGCGGCGCGAGCCTCTCGAGCGCGGCTGCAATGCGGTCGAACGCGTCCGCCTGCCCCTCTGGGCGGCTGCTGGCTTTTGGTTTGCGCATGGAGCCCCGCGACGATTTGGACTTCGATTTGGCCATCGCTGTTTCCAGGAAATCGCGCTGCTCTTAGCGGGGCCGCGTTGGCCCCGCAAGCGGGCTCGTAGGGAAATGGTTGAAAATAGCGGCTTTTGAGGGGTGAAGCGGCGTTGCAATTGGACGGGCGGCCGCTATAGTCCGCGCGAAATTCAGGCGCCGCCCAGGCGGCCGGGAAATCACCAGGGAAAAGGGTTGCGATGTTCATAACGCCTGCGTTTGCGCAAGGGTCTATATTCGGCGGTGCAGGCGGGGATGGCGGCATGCTGATGTCGCTGCTGCCGTTCGCGCTGATTTTCGTGATCATGTATTTTCTGATCCTGCGGCCGCAGCAGAAACGCGTGAAGCAGCATCAGGACATGGTGAAGAATGTGCGGCGGGGCGACACCGTCGTCACCAACGGTGGCCTTATCGGCAAGGTCACCAAGGTAATCGACGACGACCAGATCGAAATCGAAATCGCGGACGACGTGCGCATCCGCCAGATGCGGCAGATGGTGGCCGACGTTCGCGCCAAGGGTGAACCTGTCAAGGAAGAGGCCGCAGCCAGCTGAACGCTGGCGGCCTTTTAGCCGCAGTCGGAACATCATGCTTTATTTCACGCGGTGGAAGGCGGCGACGATTTTGCTGACGGCGCTCGTCATCTGCCTGTTCGCTGTCCCCAATTTCCTGCCCGAAAAAATGGTGCAGAGCTGGCCCAAGTGGGCGCAGCGGCACGTGGTCCTGGGTCTCGATCTGCAGGGCGGATCTCACATTCTGCTCGAAGTCGACAGCAATGCCGTTCGCAAGGAGAAACTCGAGGCGATGCGCGACGACGTGCGTCGGGTGCTGCGCGACGCGCGTGTGGGCTACACGGGCCTCGTCGTGCGCGGCAATAGCGTCGAAGTGCGCATTCGTGAAGGCAGCAATTTCGACCAGGCGCTGGAAAAATTGCGCGAGCTGTCGCAGCCGATTGGCGGCATTCTCGGCGCCGGCAGCGGCCAGCGCAGCCTCGACATAACGACGGAAGGCGGAAGTCTGGTGCGGCTGACGCTCACCGAGCCTGCCATAACGGAGCGCATACGCCAGTCGGTCGAGCAGTCGATACAGATCATCGAACGCCGCGTGAACGAGCTCGGCACCGTCGAGCCATTGATCCAACGGCAGGGAGTCGATCGGATACTTGTGCAGGTGCCCGGCTTGCAGGATCCGACCCGCCTGAAAGAATTGCTCGGCAAAACCGCGAAGCTCGATTTCCGCATGGTCGACGTTTCGCTGCCTGCCGAACAAGCGGCGCAAGGGCGTATACCGCCTGACGATGAGATTCTTTACAGCTCGACCCAGCCGAAAACCCCATATCTCGTGGAGAAGCGAATCCTGGTATCCGGCGGAGATCTCACCGACGCCCAACCTGGTTTCGATCAGCGCACCAGCGAGCCAATTGTTTCGTTTCGCTTCAATACGTCGGGCGCGCGCAAGTTCGCGCAGGTTACGCAGGAGAATGTCGGCAAGCCGTTCGCCATCATTCTCGACAATCAGGTCATATCGGCGCCGGTCATTCGAGAGCCTATTCTCGGCGGGTCGGGGCAGATTTCAGGCAGTTTCACGGTCGAGAGCGCCAACGACCTCGCGATCCTCCTCCGCGCCGGCGCCTTGCCGGCGCCGCTGACCATCATCGAGGAGCGCACCGTCGGCCCTGGCCTCGGCCAGGACTCGATCGCCAAAGGCAAGCTCTCATCCTATGTGGGCGCGGCGATGGTGATCGCCTTCATGCTCGTGACCTACGGCCTGTTCGGGCTGTTCGCCAATATTGCGGTGGCAATCAACGTGGCGATGATCTTCGGCATATTGTCGATGCTGAATGCGACCCTTACTCTACCGGGCATCGCAGGCATCGTGCTGACGGTCGGCATAGCAGTCGATTCCAACGTGTTGATCTACGAACGCATCCGGGAAGAAGTGCGCGCCGGACGAACGCCGATTAATGCGATCGATGCCGGCTTTACTCGGGCGCTCGCCACGATCCTCGACTCCAACATCACGACCTTCATTGCGGCCGCCGTGCTGTTCTACATTGGCACCGGGCCCGTGCGGGGCTTTGCCGTCACGCTGGGAATCGGCATTCTCACAACCGTTTTCACCGCATTCACGCTGACACGGCTGATCGTTGCCTATTGGGTGCGCTGGCGGCGTCCGCAACGTGTGCCCATCTGAGGAATCGTGCCGTGCGTCTGCTCCGCATCGTCCCCGATGACACCAAGTTCGACTTCATGCGCTTTCGGCGCATCAGCTTTCCTATGTCGGCGTTGCTGTCGATCCTGGCGATATCGCTCTATTTCTTCCATGGCCTGAATTTCGGCATCGATTTCAAGGGCGGCACCCTGATCGAGGTGCAGTCGAAAACGGGCCCCGCGGATCTTGCAAAAATGCGCGCGACGCTCGGCGCGCTGGGGCTCGGCGAAGTGCAATTGCAGCAGTTCGGCGCGCCGAACGATGTGCTCATTCGCATCGCCGAGCAACCGGGCGGGGAGGTGGCCCAGCAACAGGCCGTCGCCAAGGTGCGCGGAGCGCTCGGCAATGAGGTCGAATACCGGCGCGTTGAAGTCGTGGGTCCACGCGTGTCCGGCGAGTTGCTGTCCTACGGGGTGGTCGGCCTGATGCTCGCGATCTTCGCGATCCTGATTTATCTGTGGTTTCGGTTCGAATGGCAGTTTGCCCTCGGCGCGATGATCGCAAACGTCCACGACATTGTGCTCACCATCGGATTCATGTCGATCACGCAGATCGACTTTGACCTTACGAGCATCGCGGCGTTGCTGACCATTCTGGGCTATTCGTTGAATGACACGGTGGTCATTTACGACCGCATTCGGGAAATGCTTCGCCGATATCGCAAGATGCCGATGCCCGATTTGCTCAACGCTTCGGTCAATCAGACGCTCTCGCGGTCGGTGATCACCCACGTCACCGTGTCTCTCGCGCTATTGGCTTTGTTGCTGTTTGGGGGCCAGGCAATTCATAGCTTTACCGCCACGATGATGTTCGGCGTCGTCCTGGTCGGTACCTACACGTCGGTGTTCATCGCCTCGCCGATCCTGATCTATCTTGGCGTCGGTACCGGCCGCGACGCACTCACCGCGCCAGACCGGAAGAAATAGATGGCACTCGGCGACCGCGCCGATGCCCCGCATCTGCCGCGCCCCGCGCCGATAGACGCTTACGGTGACGGGGGATTTCGTTTCGCCGGGATGTCGCACCGCGGCTCGCTGCTTTGCTTTCCGGACGGAATTTGGGCTTGGCCGGTGCATGATGTGACCGATCTCACGGAAGCAACGCTTTCAACTGCCTTTGAGCGGGCCGCAAATCTTGATTTTTTTCTGTTAGGGGTCGGACGGGATCCATGGATATTGCCGGAAGAGATGCGAATGAAATTTCATGAATGTGCGCTCTCTGTCGACACCATGACAACAGGCGCAGCCGTGCGAACCTACAACATTCTGCTGGCAGAAAATCGTCGCGTGGGCGCGGGGTTGATCGCAGTCGACTAGTCGGCGCATTGGATTGCTCCGATGGAAGATCATTTCGAATATTGCGCGGCGCTGGTACGCGAGTCCAATCGCGACCGCTATCTGGCGACGCTGTTCGCGCCGGCGACGAAGCGGGACGCGCTTTTTGCCTTGTATGCCTTCGACGTTGAGGTCTCGCGCGTGCGCGATCTCGCGCGCGAGCCCATGCCGGGCGAGATTCGCCTGCAATGGTGGCGCGAGATGCTTCTGGGCGAGCGCTCCGGCGAAGCCGCGGGAAATCCGGTTGCAGCCGCTGTGATGGAAGGGTTGGCCCAGCAAGGTCTATCCGGTGAACAGCTCGTGGATCTCCTCGAGGCACACCGGTTCGATCTTTACGACGAGCCCATGTCGGATCTGGAAGCGCTTCGCTCTTATGCATTGCGGACCGCGGGCGCAATTGTCGAAATGTCCGCCGCGATACTCGCTGGCAAGCTCGATCCGGCGACCACCGAGTTCCTCGCGGCGGCTGGCGACGCTCAAACGATTGCAAGCATCCTCAGTCTTCTGCCGCGTCATGCGGCGCGCCGACAGCTCTATATCCCGCTTGAGATGCTTCGGCAGTATCAAGTCGATGCGGAAGACGTATTTGCAATGCGGGTCACACCCGAGCTGCGTGCCATCTTGGCCGAGTTGCGCTTGCGGGCGCGGCGTAGTCTTGCGGTTGTCGGTGCGGCAGGTGAGGGCATCCCCGCGATCGTGCGACCTGCCTTTTTGGCTTTGGCGCCGCTGCGGCAGTGGCTATTGGACATGGAACGGCTTGACTATGATCCGTTCCGCCCGCCGCAAATACCGCCCTGGCGAAGCCAGTGGCGCATCTGGCGAGCGGCAAAGTCCTTCCGGCGAATTGGCGCGTGAGCAACTATTCGGCTGCCGCCGCCGGCAGCTCTCCAGCCATCCAGCGCCCGAGATCGGCAAGCGCGCGCGAGGTCAGCGACTTTTTGCGCGCCAGGGCCTTTGCGGTTGTTCTGCCGAGCTTGCTGTGCCGATCGAATGCAGGGATCTCCTGCAGCGGGGGAAACAGGCCGAAATTCACATTCATCGGCTGAAACGCGGAAGGGCCGGCATCGATAGTGTCGATATGGCCGCCGGTAATGTGCGCAAGCAGGGCGCCGTGCGCGGTCGTAGCGGGCGGCGGCGCGATGCATTGCCCGAGGCGCTCGGCGGCGGAAAAGCGACCAGCCAACAGGCCAACGGCGGCAGATTCCACGTATCCCTCGCAGCCCGTGATCTGGCCAGCGAAGCGCCAGCGGCTCTTAGCTCTCAGCCTCAATGTCTGATCGAGCAACTTGGGGGAATTCAGAAATGTATTGCGGTGAAGGCCGCCCAGACGCGCAAATTCCGCCTGCTCCAGGCCGGGAATGGTGCGGAAGATCCGTACCTGCTCGCCGTGTTTAAGCTTGGTCTGGAAGCCAACCATGTTGAACAACGTGCCGAGCCTGTTGTCCTGCCGGAGCTGGACAACTGCGTAAGGCTTGTTGAGTGAATCATGTTGATTGGTAAGACCGAACGGCTTCATCGGCCCATGCCGCAGTGTTTCGGGTCCGCGCTCGGCCATCACCTCAATTGGCAGACAGCCGTCGAAATAGGGCGTGTTTGCTTCCCACTCGTGGAAGCTTGTCTTCTCGCCGGCGAGCAATGCGGCAACGAAAGCGTCATATTGTTCGTGCGACAGCGGGCAATTGATGTAGTCGGCGCCGGAGCCGCCGGGGCCTGATTTATCATAACGGGATTGGAACCAGGACTTGGCCAGATCAATGCTGTCGCGATAAACGATCGGCGCAATAGCATCGAAAAAGGCGAGTTGCGTTTCTCCGGTCAGACTGCCGATTGCATTCGCGAGATCGGGCGAGGTGAGTGGGCCAGTGGCAATGATGACGTTGTCCCAATCGGCGGGGGGACAGGAGACTTCGCCACGTTCAACCGTTATGCGTGGATGGCTGGCGAGCGCCGTCGACACCGCTCCGGAAAAGCCGTCGCGGTCCACGGCCAGTGCACCACCCGCCGGTACCTGGTTTGCGTCGGCAGCGCGCATGACCAGCGAACCAAGCCGCCGCATTTCCTCATGCAAAAGGCCGACGGCGTTGTGTTCGCTGTCGTCGGAGCGGAACGAATTCGAGCAAACCAGTTCCGCGAAGCCGTCGGTTTTATGCACCGGTGTCGCGCGCAGCGGCCGCATTTCGTGGAGCACGACCGGTACGCCGGCATGCGCAAGCTGCCAGGCCGCCTCAGATCCGGCGAGGCCGCCACCCACGACGTGCACGGGTTGTATTTCATTCGCTGTCATTCGATGATCATTAGGCCCGGGGGCAGCGCGCTGCAACGGTAGTAAGAGGCTAGGGGATGCACTTGAGAGGAAACGTGTGGGCTGCAACCTTTTTTGCGGTCGCGGCAGCGATGTCGATCGCCAATGGGGCCACCAGGCCTGGCGTTGTCAACGCCGCCTACGAGGGATTTCCGGTAACCCCGCCCACGCCCAACGTCGTCTTCGTTTGCCACGGCTTTGGATGCAAATACCGGGCTGAACTCGATCTCACTGGCAATGATCGCGCCAAGCTCGCCCAGCTACTGGCAGCCGGCAAATCCTCGGCGGCGGCGGAGCGAAAAGCTGTCGCGGCAGCCGGGGCCTGGTTCGACCGGCGCGTCGGCCCGCTGGCCGGCACGGTCAATCATGTGGCGCGCGCCGGAATGAAATACATGTACGACATCCGGCAGTTCGATTGCATCGACAGCAGCCGCAACACCACAAGTCTGCTGCTCGTCCTCGACCAGTTGAACCTGCTGCGCCATCACGATGTCGACGTGCCGGAGTCCCGGGGCCACATGTTCGACCTGCGACCCCCGCATGCGACGGCCGTGCTGGTCGAAAAGGCGACAGGCACCAAGTGGTCGATCGATTCTTGGACTGTCGGCTATGGGCAACCTCTGGAGGTCATGCCCTTGGAGCGCTGGAAGACTCTCGACTAACCTTGCAAAAAGCGAAACGCCCGCGAACTGTCGCGGGCGTTTTCAGTTGAACGCGAAGTGGAACTTAGTCGCGATGGGCCGAGTTCCAGGCAACGCGGGCAATATCCGATCGGCTGATGCCGATGTCGGCAAGCTCACGGTCGCCCAGGCGCGACAATTCGTTCAGGCTCTGGTTATAGCGCTTCCATTCCTGGATGAAGCGGACAAGTGCGGCAAACATGGTATCGTTCTCTTTCTTTGTCGAAATTCCGGCCAAAAGCGGCCGGTTGTTTCGTGTGGAACATAGGGATGTTCCCGACAATGAAAACTGACAATGTTGCGGTGCAGCTAAGCATAAAATGCATGACTAAAAACCAGCCTTATAAGGGAAAAATTCAATTTTCGTTCGATTCGCGACGGGTTTCGCGGCTCCCTGTCAACTTACCATGCGCTAATTCAAACAGAATCGGTCGGCGTGAAAGCCGTCCGTGGAGGAACGCCCCATGATATCGCATACCTTGCGGGCTTTTTTGCTGATAGCGGCGCTGTCGCTTCCGGTCCAGGCAAGTTCCGCCGGCGAGGTCAAGGTCCTGACGGCCGGCGCCTTCAAGCAGGTGGTCGTGGCATTGTTGCCCGACTTCGAAAAACAGACCGGCACCAAAGTCATTGTCGACAATGACACCGCAGGCGGTCTGCAAAAGCGCATCGAGGGTGGGGAAGCATTCGATGTCGCGGTGATCACGCCCGCCATCGTCGACGACCTTGCAGGCAAGGGCAAAATCGCTGCCGGCACCCGAGCCAACCTTGCCACCGTCGGCATCGGGGTTGTGGTCAAGGAGGGAGCGCCCAAGCCGGATGTTAGCACCGTCGAGGCTTTCAAGAATGCGCTGCTCGCGGCAAAAACGGTTGCGTATATCGATCCGGCAAGCGGTGGCTCGAGCGGAATATATGTCGACAAGCTGCTCGAGCGCCTCAACATCGCGGACCAGGTCCGGCCCAAGGCGAAACTCAAAAAAGGCGGTTACGTGGCCGACCTGATCGTCAGTGGTGAGGCGGAGCTCGGCGTGCACCAGATCAGTGAAATTGTCCCCGTCAAGGGCGCCGTGCTCGTAGGGCCCTTGCCGAAGGAAATCCAGAACACCACGACCTATGCCGCCGGCCTGAGCGCTTCCGCTCAAAACAAAGAGGCGGCGCAGGCGTTGATCAAGATATTTTCCGGGCCGGAAGCTGCCGCGGTGCTGAAATCCAAAGGCATGGATCCAGCGAATTAAGGATTGCGCAATTTGGATTTGGTCGCCGAGGCGCGCTCGCCTGATCGGCGCGTTGTCATCGCCGCGCTGGGGATCGCTCAAATCCTGGCTTGGGGGACATCGTTCTATTTCCCCGCGGTGTTTGCCGAGCCGATTGTCGCCGAGACCGGTTGGTCGCTTGGCTTTGTCGTTGGCGGCACGTCCATCGGTTTGCTGACGGCCGGTCTGATTTCCCCGCAGGTCGGCCGCACTATCGATGTCCACGGTGGACGGCCTGTGCTGATGGCGAGTTCGTTATTCTACGCGGCGGGCCTCGCGCTCGTCGGCTTTTCACCGGCGCTGCCGATTTATCTGGCGGGGTGGGTGCTGATCGGCATCGGCATGGGCAGCGGCCTTTATGACGCCGTGTTCGCCGCACTTGGCCGCATGTATGGCAGCGAGGCGCGCGGACCGATCACCAATCTCACGCTGTTCGGAGGCTTTGCCAGCACGGTCTGTTGGCCGCTGAGCGCTTTCATGATCGAGCAGTTCGGCTGGCGCAGCGCCTGCTTTATCTATGCGGCGATTCACCTGTTCGTTATGTTGCCTTTGCAGGCTGCGGTTGTGGGCCCCGCCCGCAAAGTAGAAGAGCGGCACACCACACAAACAGCGGCCGCCGATGCGTCACGGATAAATAATGAAGCCCTGATTTTCGGTGTGCTTGCGCTGGTGCTCTCGATCGCGGCCGGGATCGGCTCGATCGTCGTCGTTCATCTGCTGATTTTCCTGCAGGCCAGGGGCGTTGACTTCGCGACAGCGGTAAGCCTCGGCACCATATTCGGACCGGCGCAAGTCGGCGCGCGCGTGATCGAGAGCCTGTTCGGCAAGCGCTATCACCCGATCTGGACGATGATTGCGTCCTGCACGTTGATGGCCGTCGGACTTTTGTTGCTGTTTGAAGCCGGGCAGGCACTCATTGTCATGATCCTGCTTTATGGCGCGGGCTATGGAATTTCGTGGATCGGCCGGGGCACCTTGCCGCTCGCCCTGTTCGGGCCAGTGCGATTTCCGCGCCTGATGGGCAAGCTGGCTTTTCCGAGCCTGATCGTGCAGGCGCTTGCCCCGTCGGTTGGTGCGCTTCTGCTCGAGGCAAAGGGCGCAAGCGCGACCATCGGCGCATTGACGGCGTTCGCGTTGATCAATGTGGCGCTGATCGGCTCATTGTGGTGGCTTTGCCGAAAACCATAATCCGTTGACTTTGCCGGGACAGCTTGTGAGATGGCTCACATAGGGGTCAAAGTCTTTCGTCTAAAACAATAAAATCGCAGGCTTGCGATTGAGCGGAAAAGAGGGGGGTTGGCGCTATGGAAAATAATTGCGATCAGACCGAGTTTGTAGCGTTTTGGTCCAGTATTTCCGATGAGGCATTGGAGATTGCAGCGGCCAACAGGGCGGACAAGGCTGCGGCCAACATCACCATGTATTACTGCACCGCGCTATATTTTTGCCCGGGACCCTAGCGATCATTCTGACAAAATGAACAAGGCCGACCCGGTTTGTCGGCCTTCTTCTAGAGCTTTTCGAATAATTGCTATTGAACTCTTTTTGACGAAGGCAGCGACACGGTCTCCTCGGGCACGGTCTTGAGCAGTGAGTTCTCGGCCAAGTATTTATGATAATGAGTTACGACCGCTTTCGCCTCTTTTAGCGTCGCGAGCCGCCACTGAATTTCCAGGTTTTCATTTCCAGCGATGCTTTCCACGATTCTACGCTCTTCAACGAGCAACTTGAATTCATTCGGTTGATCCACCTCTTCGGCGGCATCGCCGTTTAGGTGAGTTGCGAAATCGATGCGACCCGTAGCGACCCAATCGTGCTTAACCACGCTCTGGTATGGAGTGCGGTTTTCGTTCCTCCATTTTTTCCAGGTTTCCGGCTTGGGCAAGATCGTCGTCAGCACGTGGTTGGCCATCTGTTACTCCTTTACAGGATTGAAGGGGAACGTGAGATGTCCAGCTTCACTTCGTTCTCCGAGACTACTCTAGCACTCCAGAAGTCGCGATTGCATCCGCTCTCGGCATTCGCCAGCTGCCTGCCTATGGCCGGCCAAGAAGGATTGGCCGCGTGAAACCCGCAAGGTGCAGCCCGAAAAAGCCCTTTTTTGTGATTGTCGACACAGCGCGACCCGACGACAGGTCTATCCTGACGACAATCAGTCGGGACTATGGGCCGAGACAATGAGAGAGACAGCAAGTTCCGTTCACAACAAGGCGCTCGCTCAAGAAGGAGCGGCTAAGATCCCGTGCAAAGAATCCCGCGAACCAGACCTTTCAAATGGGACTGCAGGTAACGATCGCAGGAATTGGCTTTTCTGGTTAGCCGCATAAGACCCTTCTGATACCAACCCAAACCCGCCCAGCACACGGTGGCAATCTGCGTCTTGCCCCGATCAATCGATCATTCGCAAGAAATGATTCATCTTCTGTTCTTCTCGCTGTATTCATTCCACTAGACTAGGGGGTAAATTCTTCCGGTAATCTTCCCAAAGCGCATTCTTGGGAAGATCGGGAGCCACAGCGGGCACATTCAGGTATTGAAAATGCTGACTCTACGGATGCTTTATTTTGAGGATCTCTCAGTCGGCATGACAGAGACGCTCAGCAAAGTCATTGACGCCTCCGACGTCGTGGGATTTGCCGAAGTGACAGGCGATCGCAACCCGATTCATTTGTCCGAGCATTTTGCGGCCAAGACGCCGTTTGGCACGCGCATTGCGCACGGGCTCTATACCGCGAGCCTGATCTCGGCAGTGCTGGGCACACGACTGCCGGGGCCGGGAGCGGTCTATATTTCGCAAACGCTGAATTTCCGCGCTCCCGTGAAAATAGGCGACAAGGTGGACGTCACAGTTCTGGTAGCCGAACTGATGCCGGATAAATTCCGGGCGCGATTGGCGTGCACGTGCTCCGTGGGCAGCGAGGTTGTCCTTGACGGAGAAGCCTGGGTGAAAGTGCCGACGAAAGAAACCGGCGGGCGTCCGCTGCCCAGAATTTGAACGGCAAAGTGCACCTACGCGCACGAACGGTCTGCGGGGGAACCGGCACAGCAAGCCGGCGTTGAATAAAAGCAAGCGCAGAAATTGCGGAGCAGGTCGCAGCAAGACTGAGCATGACCATGCCGACAAAATTGCCCATAAAGGCGCGCGCACAAGAACGCGAGTCGAGTGAAGCGAAGAACTGGCTCGGTCTATGGGCCGTGTCGCTCGGCTTTTGCGCAATTGTCCTCGCCGGCACCGCGAGCCTTGCGGCCGGCGACCATGTCGGAGCTGCGCTTATTCTTCTTGGAGCCGCCACCATCATCGGATTGATCGTGGGCGGAACGACGGAGTCCGGCCGGGACGGCTGACCGACTGGCAAAAGCTTTCTGGCCCGCGTCAAATCTGACGCGGGCGCAACATCAAATCACGAGTTTTCCTAAAGCCCCGGTTTCAAACCGAACACGCAGCGACGCGACCCGTCGGGCCGGCGGCAAATCGTAACTTGGCCGTCGGGCGGTGGAACGGGCATCGCTTCGTCGAACGGGACCAGCTCCCCATCGATCATCCAGCCGTTCGAGGTCGATGATGCGCGGATATAGCTTTTGCAGTCATAGGCGCCGCAGCACCATTCGCCGGCGCTGTTTTTATATGCACCCCGATTGACCCAGTTGTCGTGCGCAAACACGGGCGAAGCAACAAGAAATGCCGGTACAAGCAGTAAGTGGACCAGAGATCGCGACATCGGTGGCCTCCATGTAAATCCCCCGGCGCAGCGTTACTGTGGCGTCCTGGACTGCTCCTCCTTCTCCCTTAAGGTTGTCCGCCCTTTATGTTGTTCCTAGGCGGCAACTTTCTTTGCTTATGCTTCCGCAACCGCTTGATTGTAGCGAATCGAGCCAACCGTAAAATGCTAACACGAAAGTGAGTATCGAACGGGTAAATTGTGGATGTCTTATGGCCGGCAAACAAACGCAAAATCGAGGGGAAACGACCGCGTGAGGAGGGCAAGCTGGCAAATTTGGCGCGATCGACGCGGATATCTATCCGCACTCCGTGTTGCGACACTCGCCCTTTTGCTGATGCCGCTCGTCAAAGCCGTTGTCGAGGCGAGCGAAATCGCGCACGGCGCGCGTCCGCTCAACGAACTGATTCATCGCGCGGGTTTTTGGGCGCTCGTGTTTCTCGGGTTGACGCTGGCGGTGACGCCTTTCCGGCACATCCTGCGCTACGGCAGCCTGATCGATGTACGACGAATGCTTGGCGTCGGCACGTTCTGCTACATAGCGACGCATCTCGCCCTGTTTTTTGCCGACCAAAGCTACAACCCTGCAAAATTCATTCATGAAATCACGCATCGCGTTTATCTGATCGTGGGGGCCGCGGCCTGGATCGGGCTCGCTGTGCTGGCTGCAACCTCGACCGATGGCATGGTGCGCCGGCTGGGCGCATTGCGCTGGCGCCGCCTGCATCAGGCGATTTACGCGATCGCCTTGCTGGCGCTCATCCACTACTTCCAGCAGACAAAAGCGGACGTCACCGTGCCGACTTTCGCGGCCGGTCTGTTCTTTTGGCTGATTGCTTACCGTGTGGTTGCGTGGTGGCAGGATGTGAGCCAGCTGTCCACCCTGAGTCTGGTCGCGCTCGCGATCGCGGTGTCTGTCGCTACTTTTCTCGGCGAGGCGATCGGCATCGGGTTGGCCTTTGGTGTCTCCCCGCTGCGTGTGCTGGAGACGATATTCAATTTCGATGTCGGCATCAGGCCCGGTTGGCAGATGCTTGCCGCCGGGCTGGCCGTCGCCGCCGTCGATGCGGTACGGGCGCGATGGAGCAGGCGCACCGTCAGTCGGCGTCCGGTCGCGGCGGAATAGGTCTTACTGCGGGCTCTAGCGCATCAAATCTTGCGGCTGTCGTAGGCCCAGTGCAGGAGCGCCTGCCGCTGTCGGGGACGGCAGAGCAGGTCGCCGGGCTCGCAATATTTCTGCAACTGCCGAACATGGCGGCGGATCGCCTTCCAGCGCTTAATCTGCCTGCAGTCCTCGTCGGGGAGGCGGCGACCCACGTAATAGCGGCAATACCATTGAAACCAGCCACGCGGATCGTCCGGAAAGATCCACCCTTTGCGTTTCCATTCCGACAGCGGCTGGCTCGCATCGACGCCGAAAAAATTGCAGGCCGGATTGCGGCCTCGCGGCGACTGCTTTGCGCCGGCAAACCAGCTCTTGGGAAATTCGCGAGCGCAGTCGGTCATGTACTTGCCGCCGAACACGCCGAGCTTGAGCATTTGGGCAGGAGTCAGTTGCGGCTTGAATTCCGGGTCAAAGCGACGCCCCGCCGGCGCACTCAGCACGTAGCGGTAGCCCTTCTGCATCTTGTCGCTGACGATGACGATACGCTTGCGCACCGGCGCAATTAACTAGGCCTGCTTGCGCTCCGCAACAGGCACGCCGGGGATGTCCGCATTGCGCTTCTGCCATAGCGGCTTCAGATGGGCCGCGGCATTGCCGAACGGATCGACCAGTTCGCCCTTCACAGTGTGGGCATTCGGCTGATCCGGGAACCCGAAGGTGAGGGGCTCGCGTTCTTTTTCGGGCACGTAGAGCGTGCCGAACATCCAGTCCCACAGCGCCAGGCAGGAGCCGAAGTTCTTGTTGAAGTGCTTCGGATTGGACGAATGATGCACCTGATGGTGCGCCGGACTGACGAAGATGCGCCCGAGCACGCCGCGGAATGCGATCCACATGTGGGAATGCTGCAGGTGCACGTACGCATGAATGAAGAGAACCAGGATGATGTTGGTGTCGGAGAGCGCATATTGGTATGCGGTTTCCCCGAACATGTAATTGCCCAAGCCGTTGGCGACCGCCGCCGAGAAGGCGAGGATGTTGGTGAAGACCCAGGTGTAGACCGGGTGCACGCGGAAATTCGTGAGCGGCGTCAGCACTTCCGCGTTGTGATGCACCTTGTGGAATTCCCACAGCAGCGGCACCTTGTGACTGAGCCAGTGATTGAACCAGTAGCCCAGCTCATAGGCGAGAAACAGCATGACCGTGATGACGGAGCGGGTCACGTAAAGCGGCAGTGTCGATGGCGAAACCGGACCGAAGGCCGCAACCAGTCCCGCAATGACCCCGTTCGAGATGAACTGATAGGACAGCACCGCCCAGCCGAACATCACTCCGTATACGAACACGTTGAAAAACAAATAGCCGATATCGGCCTCGTTCGAGCGGCTGCGCAGGATGCGTTTGGGAAAGAGCGCGCGCAGGATTGTTCCTGCCCGTACGCGACGGCGCCGGCGCACGCGCTGCCAGACAAAGAACGCCGTGGCAATCAGCAGCGCACAGGCAAGCGAGGTCAGCGAAAAATGCGAACCCGGCGAGACCAAGAGCTTGCCAAGCTGACCGAAGACAAATGCGATTCCGGCCGAGAAATCCAACGCGAGGCTCCGTCACGACATGCCGGAATGTCGTACCGCGCGGTAAATATTGCGTTAGGTGTGTTCGGGAAAATCGCGCTTTCGGCGTCGAAAAAACGGGGGTCTTCGGCGATTACGGCCGCAAGTCGGCGTATTCCGGGTGCCGTTCGATGTAGCCTTTGGCGAACGGGCACTCTGCCTTGACCTTCAGGCCCTGGCTGCGGGCGATGTCGAGCACGCCTTTTGTCAACGATGATCCGATGCCGCGCCCTTCGAGCGCTTTTGGCACTTCCGTATGCAGGATCGTGAGCACATTGCCGGTGCGCCTATAATTTGAAAATGCGACATGACCGTCGGCTTCGAGCTCGAAGCGTTGACGCTCGGGGTTGTCGCGAACTTGATTGGCCATGTTGCGGTTCTCTGTCACGGTCTGCGCACAATCGTCGTCTAGCCGTAAGTTGGTTCAGCCGCAACTTTTGCAAGGTGTTCCATGGCCAATCTCACCCTCTATCACGCTTCGCCGTCCCGCTCGTCCGTTGTTCTCTGGATGCTGGAAGAACTCGGCGAGCCATACGACATCAAGCTTCTCAGGCTGAGCGCGGGCGAGAACCTGAAACCGGATTATCTCGCCATCAATCCCATGGGCAAGGTCCCTGCGCTCAAGCATGGCGACACGGTGATTACGGAATTGGCGGCGATCTGCACCTATCTCGCCGACGAATTTCCCGCAAAGAAACTGAACGTGCCGATCGGCACGCCGAGACGCGGCGTCTATCTGAAATGGCTTTTCTTCGGGCCGGGCTGCCTCGAACCGGCCGTGATCGATCGCGCCATGCCACGCAAGGAAGAGGCGCGGCGCGCCACGCTCGGCTACGGCGATTTTGATACGACCATGAATGTCTTGGCGAAGGCGGTCGAGAAAGGCCCCTGGCTGATGGGCGATCAATTCACCGCGGCCGACGTCGTGATCGGCGCGAATATTCGCTGGGGCATGATCTTCAAGATGGTCCCCGAGCGGAAGGAATTCGTCGACTATGCCGCGCGGATTGCGGCCCGCCCGGCGGCGCAGCGCGCTGAAGCCAAGGACAAGGAACTGGGCGCACAGGCGGCGTAGGTCTTTGTCGTCATGTCCGGGACAAGTGCGGGCATGACGGGTGGTTTACATCCGTTCGTCCCCGCGAAAGCGGGGACCCAGGTCTCGTTGTCATGGCCGGGCATAGCCGTGCGAAGGACGGCGTGCTTTCGCATGCCTATGTCCCGGCCATCTACGTCTTTGACGGCGCAAAGTCAGTGAAGACGTGGATGCCCGGCATAAAGCCGGGCATGACGAAAGACGCTCCACCCGTTCGTCCCCGCGCACGCGGGGACCCAGCTTTGGTGAGATCGGGCACTTTATGCTGGATCCCCGCTTTTCGCGGGGATGAACGGGAAATGGACTGTGTGCCTGCCTACTGCTTCTTCGCCGTCGGCTTGGCGTTGCGCGGATCGTCGTTCGGATTGACATAGTTGATCGCGAACGGCCCCATGCCATGGATCTGGATCACCGCAGGACGCGTGGTCCAGCCATAATGCTGCATGTCCTTTTCCGCGGTGAAGAAGCCGCCCGCGCGCACGGCTTCGCCTTTCTTCGGGTCGAACTTCTCGCCCATCGCAATATGGAAGGTGCCGGACAGCACGGTGACATTCTCGGCGGTTGGATGCGTATGCGGAGCGATCTTGTAGCCGGCCGGAAGCCTGACGCGGACGACATAGGGTCCATCCTTGCCGGGGTCCCCGGTCAGCACCGCGATCTGTGCGCCCGGCGGCAGGGACGCCGGCGCGGCTCCCCATTTCAATGCGTCGGGCTGAACGGCCATCTTGTCCATCGCCGACGCGACGGCCGGCAGCGCAGCAAGCAACAGGGCCGCGACGACAGTTTTTTTCATGGTCGTGCTCCTCGTGTCTTAAATCGGACGCCCCCTATGGCCTCGCATGGTAGCGCCGCACTGCGGCCGGCGGCGATTAAAAGAAAATCAATTCGGTAGCAGGGGGACGGGGTGGGGAACCCGCACAACCGCCTCGCGTGCGCGTGGTTCCCGGCAACTATAGGGATATTATCCTATAGGAATATTGTCAACAGCGCGTTGGAGGGAGACAATGGCGCAAGGAGTCGGAAACGATGCGCCATCAGGTCAAGGACAAGCGAATGGGCTCAATGCTGCGCATTGAGGTCAATCAGACGTGCAATGTCGGATCTTCGGAGGGTGATCGATCCAGCGCGCAACCGAGCCTTCGGATTCTGAAGATGCTGTCCCACGTCGCCGCGATCGCCGGCGCGCTGGCGGCGATCGTGGAAATCCTGCACCGGTGGTGAACGTGTGGCGTCGCCCAACGCATGACGTCTTGGAGAGCAAAACGTCGCCCGTGTCACATTTGGCACAATCTGACGTCCATCGATTGGGTACACCAGACGCATCTCCAGAGCCGCACTGAAAAACACATGAAGAATCTGTCCAATGGATGTGAGTGAACCCGCGGCCAAGCCGCTGACGCACGGTGCCCATGTTACGCCCGTCGTGGCGGATGCCCAAAGCGATCGTGCGCCGGTGCAGCAGCGGCCAAAAGCACCGGCGCCCGGACTCGCGGCCGGGAAAGATACTTGGTCCAAAGCTCCGGTATCGCCTGCGCAAACGAGCGCGCCGCAGATCGCCGGGCCGCCGGCAAAGCCCCAGCTTCGTCTTGCGGCGATCGACCAGGCCTACACCGAACTTGAGAAAGCGTGGCAGGATCTCAAAAATGCGCAGGACGAACATGCGCGTGCACTTAGGAGAATTCCGCCACAATCGACACTGGGCGCACTCAATGCGCCGCCGGAGCTTCTCGAAAAAGCCGAGGCGGCGGCATCGTTTCGCCACCAAGAAAAGCTGCTGAAACTTCGTGAAGCCCTCAAGGCCGAAGCGGAAAGACTGTCCGCTCCCAGTGCCTTCTCGCCGCAGGCGCGCGATCCCGCTGACGCGACGCCGGCCGGGGAGATAGCCAGTAATCCCGCTGACGTGAGGCGGGCCGAAGAGCAGATCGCTTTTCAATCTTCGGGCTGGAAGAACCGCGTTATCCTGAACGCTAATCGCGCCAACCAGGAGGACCGGGTGCTCCTCGGGCTGAGCAACGTGAGCGAAGCGATGTCGAAGGGCGACCTCACCGACGCGCAGAAGCGGGAAAAGGACGAGACGACCGCGGAGGCATCAGACTTTGTGACGGGACGCCGCCCGGAGGAACGGTCCTTGCCTGCCGAACAGGTGAAAATCCAACGGTTCGACCGGCTCAAGGATCTCCTGAAGAAAATGCGGACAGTTGAGCCAAAGCTCGACGAGACTCTATTTGCAGCCGTGATGAGTCACTGCGCGAGCGACATGGACCTCTTGACCACAGATGATCTGGCGAGACTTCAAAATATCGTTGGCGACGGCAATATCGAAGTCAACAGCTGGATCGCGCAAGCCAGGTACGACATACAGACCATTCGACTTAATCTTTCCAAAATCAAGCAAGCGCTCGAGGATCTTGACGCAGCAAGCTCAAAACTCAACGTGGCACGCGCGAGTAGAGCTGACGCCAGTCGCGCCCAGCTGGGCGTTGAAAGTGCGAAGACGCGTCTGTGCGAAGCGATCAAGCGTGAGACGGGCAGGCTGCTCCCTGAAACGAAAGGGTTGCCCCATCATCGTGACGATGTGGGGTTCTGCTTCTCCGCGTTCATGAAGCTTAGCCGCGCCTTCCCCACCGCACCACTTTGGAGGCTGATCACGTTCATGAATTGCGTATCGATGTGGTCGTTAGGAGGAGGAGCCTGAGGCCGGTTAAAAGATGCAGGGGTTACCGGCGTAGCGGCAGCCTTTGCAAACGCGGCCACGCGATCGAAGCGCTCGTTGACCGCATTGAGCGACGCATTGATGTCCCCCAGCGAGAAGACCCCCATTGTCTGCACCTGGGTCTGGATAATGGTCAGCTCATCCAGGAACACCTGTTTGTCTTCTGGCGCTACAAAGCCGGCATTGCCGGTCGTGTCGTTGATCGCGTTTTTCAGCGCCTGAATCGCGTTGAGCGCGTCGGCGGGGTTGTTTGATAATCCGAATTGCGGCCGCAGGAAATCGACAAAAGTCTGGGTCTGCGCGATGCGCAGTTGGTCGGTCAACGCCATCTTGGCGAAATCGGCCTTCTGCAGAGACTCGAGAATGTAGACTTTGCTCTGATCGGCCGAGAGCGTCACATGGATCGCGGCAGGCGGGGTGCCGATGGTGAGAATGCCATTGCCGTCCAACTCGCCCTTGTGCGCGTTGATGTATTCAGCCTGATACGCGCTGTGCCAGATGGCGAAGACATTGGGGGAGAGCGCCGCTGCGGGCGTGTCGAAACCATTGGGCTTGCCCGCCCTTGCGATGAGGCTGTTCGGCGAATTCGGGTCGGGACTGAGCGCCGGAAAAACAGCCTCAGCGCCGGCATCGTTGACCGATGTGTCGAGGCCGGCGCTGGTGCCGAGAAGATGTCCGAACGGATCGTTCAGAGGAGGCGGAAGCGTTTCGCCCGTGGTCGGCGGCTGAAAGACGGTGTCCCAGAAATTCGACATTTGATTTTCCTTCGGATGTCCTGTCTCGATGCACTAGGACCTGATGAATGTGCGCCGCGGCACTTCGTCAGCGGCGGCGAAATTGTGCCGTTTGCCGCTGCTGGCGAAGGCGGCGCGGCCACGTTCGCGTGCGCGGCCGAACAGGCGGGCCAAATCGGTGCTGTCGCCGGTCCGGGCGGCAAGCAATTCGCCGCACCTGACGATGAGCCGATCCATCTGTGCGTCGACCTCAGTCATGGTGCGGCAATGGAGCATGCCGACGATGATGCGCTGGGCTTCCTGATCCGCACCGACAAGTTCGCTCTCGCATATTTTTTGCAGATAGTTGCGAAAGTGCGTGAGCACCGTGCGCCATCTCTCGCTTTCAGCCGAGAGCGGCCAGTCGATGGTCAACTCGATGGGCGACTCAGCGATCGACGCTGCGCCGGCGTTGTCCATCCTCAGCGTCCTTTTGTGTTTAAGTCCCGCTGCGCCCGTCATGTGAGGAATCGACCTCCTGCGTTCGGCGGAGGCCGCTTCGACTCAGCCTAGTCGGGAAGGGCGCGCCAAGGTGTCATCCAGGTTACACCGTGGCAAAGATTGTTTCGGTTACGTGCCGATAGGCGCGTGTTAAGAAAACCGGCACCTCACGCAGTCTGACTCGCCTGTCTCGGCCGAGGACTTTCCATTGGAAGCCCAAGACATCGAAATCATGCTGGGGCTTCTGACCCCGCGAACCACAGCCGTCCCATCTGCCGGAGAATCGCGTTTTACGCAGGCCGCCGATGCCGCCCACGTGATGTCCTGTGTCCGTGCGGCAGGCGCCGAATTCGAGCGCCGGCTTGCAACTGGTGACCCGGTTGCAAAAGCAATTCTGACTCTGGCGGCCGATGCATGGGCCGAACAGGGATTAGCCGATATCGAGGCGGCCATCGGCGAACGGCGCAGCGGCGGAAATTCTGCCCAAACCTCGGCAAATGCCGACACTCGCTGGGTTGCGCCGTTCATTCACGATCTGGCTGTCGAGGGTTTCCAAAGCGGCCATATCGAACGCGCGGCGGCGCTGTTTGCCACGCTGCTCCATCTTGAAAAACAGCAGGCCGAGGTGCTGTCGGGCCTCGCGCTTTGCGGCGTGCGTCTTGGTCAATTCGGCGAGGCGCTGACGCTGGCGACCGCATGCTTGAACCTGCCGGAGAAACATCCTCGCGCCTATTGCATCGCGGGCTTCTGCGAGCTCGAGCGCGGCAATCGCAAGGCCGCGCAGTCGCTGCTGGCGTTGGGCGCGCGCATCGCGCGCAAACGCCTGGAATTCGCCGAGGATCTGCGGGCCGCGCAGCGCATTCTCCTGATTCTTCACTTTTCCTGACACCTGCATTCCGATAGGAGGAAAACAGTGCTTGAGCTCAAACCGGATGACGTGCGCACTCTCGTCGATCTCGGATTTCTCGCCGTATCCTATGGGCTGAGCGACAAAGCCGCGCCGATTTTTGCGGCGGTGCGGGCGACGCGTCCGACGCAGGAGGCCGGACATATCGGTGGCGCGCTCGTCAACCTCGCGCGCGGAGACATCGACGGAGCGGTCAGAACTCTGCGCGCATTGCCGCCCACCGACGCTGCGCGGACATTCCTCGCGATCGCGCTCAACCGCAGCGGTGACCGCGAGGCGGCGCGCGAGATCCTGACCGATGTGGTCAATACCGCGCCCGGCACGCCTTACGCCACACTGGCGCGTCAGTTGCTCGAGGACGCGGAAAAGCCACAAGCGCCGCTGTTCAGGTAGTCCTCTCCACACGGGTCATGGCCGGGCTCGTCCCGGCCATCCACGACTTGGTGTGTGCAAGGTGGTAAAGACGTGGCCCGCGACATAGGCGTGCGAAAGCACGCCGTCCTTCGGACGGCTATGCGCGGGCATGACGCCGCTGGGGTCGCGCTCATAGCCATCTCCGTTCGTCCCCGCGCAAGCGGGGACCCAGGCTTGCTTGATTTCTGACGCAGCCCTTTTCGCTGGATCCCCGCGTTCGCGGGGATGAACGGAGAAGGGGCGTCGTACTTTCCCTCCGTTCGTCCCCGCGTAAGCGGGGACCCAGGCTTGCTTGATTTCTGACGCAGCCCTTCGCTGGATCCCTGCGTTCGCGGGGATGAACGGAGAAGGTGTCATACTTTGCTCCATTCGTCCCCGCGCAGGTGGGAACCCACCCCAGCTACGCGCGGTCGGGGCGGGCCATCCAGCTGATGAGGGGCATCGCCGGCAGAACCCATCCAAGCCCGGCAACGATGTAATAAATTGCCGCCACAAAACCGTTGATGTCCGTCAACACGGATTGCGCAAGCGCCATGGCCAGCAGGGCCCACACCGTGACGAGCAGAAGCAGGGCAATGGTACCAACGAATTTGCGCGCACGGATGGACATGGTGGCTCTTCGTCGCGCCGGTTTGCGGAGGCGAGGACATGACTATATGGTCCGCGCCACCTCCTGAAAGCAAGCACTCATGGCCGAGACCGCCAAAGCGTCAAAAATCGATCTGCGCGCCGTGCAGCTCTGGCTGTTCGCGGCGGCTGCAATGATCTTTTTGACTCTGATCGTTGGCGGCGCGACGCGCTTGACGGAGTCGGGGCTGTCTATCGTCGAATGGAAGCCGGTTACGGGCGTGCTGCCGCCGCTCTCGGAGACGGCATGGCAGGCCGAATTCGCAAAATACCAGACGATCCCGCAATACCAAGAACTCAACCGCGGCATGAACCTGGACGCTTTCAAAGTCATCTATTGGTGGGAATGGTCGCATCGCCTGCTGGCGCGTTTGACCGGCGTCGTTTTTCTTCTGCCATTCCTGTTTTTTCTCTGGCGAGGCGTCATTCCCGCAAACCTGCGCGCGCGCCTGTGGCTGATTTTTGCCGCGGGCGCCGCACTCGGTGCGGTCGGGTGGTGGATGGTTTCGTCCGGTCTCACGCAGGGCGTGAGCGTTTCGCAGTATCGGCTCGCATTCCATCTTACGCTGGCAAGCGCGATCTACGCGGCGATCTTATGGACGGCCCAGCAATTGACAACGCAGGCGCACAGGGGCGTCCCTGCGCGCGTTCGCGCCGGCGCGTTGGCTATTGTACTGCTGTTGTTGTTGCAGATTTATCTTGGCGCACTTGTCGCGGGCCTTGATGCGGGTCTTGTCTACAATACGTGGCCAAGAATCGATGACGCCATCGTGCCGTCGCCGGAAAGGTTATGGTTTCTGCAGCCGGCCTGGCGCAACTTGTTCGAGAATACGCTGACGGTGCAGTTCAATCACCGCATGGTCGCCTACGCGATCTGGGTACTTGCGGTCCTGCACGCCTTCGATACCGGGCGCGCATCGCATGCTCGCGGGAGCGCCGTGCTTTTGGCTGCCGGGGTGACATTGCAGGCGGGCCTCGGTGTCGTGACGCTGCTCTATCAGGCGCCGCTCGGACTGGCGCTCGCACATCAGGTCCTTGCGATTCTTGTGCTGACGATCGCGGTGGTTCACGCCGGGCGATTGTCTCATCGCGCCATAATTTACACGCAACATGCCAAGCCTGCGGAGCAGGGCGCATGATAAAAAGCGAAATCGTTGACGGCATTGCTGTCCTGACGCTCGCCCATGGCAAAGCCAACGCGCTCGACATCGAACTCTGCGATGCGCTGGCGAGGCACTTTGCCGAATTGCGCAGGTCGGACTTAAGGGCCGTGGTGCTGACCGGTCAGGGCAAGATTTTCTCCGCCGGCGTCGACCTCAAGCGGTTGAGCACAGGCGGCGCCGATTACATTCGCCGGTTTCTTCCCGCGCTCCATCGGCTTTATGAGGCAGTATTTTTCCACCCGAAGCCGGTGGTGGCCGCGATCAATGGTCATGCCATTGCCGGCGGCTGCGTGCTGGCCTGTTGCGCCGATCGCCGGATCATGGCGCGCGAGAGCGGCCGCATCGGTGTGACCGAAATACTTGTCGGCGTGCCATTCCCGGCACTCGCGTTTGAAATCGTGCGCCTCGCCGTGCCGCCGCGGTACCTGGCGGAATTTACGCTCTCCGGCGCGACCTATGCGACCGATGACGCGTTGCGGCGCGGCTGGGTCGACGAGGTGGCGGAGCCGGAGGACCTGATCGAGGATGCCGTAGCGGTTGCGCGGGAGCTTTCTTTGCTTTCGCCGGCGGCCTTCGCGCAAACGAAAATGCAAATTCGTCAGCCGGTCGCCGAACGCCTGCAAGCCAGCGGTAAAGCCACCGACGAGGCCGTGGCGGAAATCTGGACCGCCCCCGCAACGCTCGCGCACATACGCGATTATGTCGAACGCACGCTGGGGAAGACGTAGCGGCTCGTGTAGCGCCTCATGCCGCCGTCAAGCCCTCTTCGAGATCGGCGACCAGATCCTCGACGTCCTCGAGTCCCACCGATAGCCGCACAACGTCAGGCCCGGCCCCGGCCTGAACCTTTTGGGCATCCGATAACTGCCGATGCGTTGTCGAAGCCGGGTGAATGATGAGGGACCGCGTATCGCCGATATTGGCGAGGTGCGAGAACAGCTTTACGTTCGACACGAGCTTGACGCCTGCGTCGTAACCGCCCTTCAGGCCGAAGGTGAACACAGCGCCGCAGCCGTTCGGGCAATATTTTTTTGCCATCGAATGATATTTGTCATTGCGAAGGCCGGGGTAGCTCACCCACGCCACTTCCGCTCGCTTCGACAGCCATTCGGCGACCGCGAGTGTGTTGTCGCAGTGACGCTGCATGCGCAACGGCAGGGTTTCGATGCCGGTCAGGATCAGAAAGGCGTTGAACGGGGACAAGGCCGGCCCAAGATCGCGCAGGCCGAGCACGCGGCAGGCAATCGCGAAGGCAAAGTTGCCGAACGTTTCGTGAAGGATAATGCCCTGATATTCGGGGCGCGGCTCCGAAAGCATCGGATATCTTTTGTCGCGCGACCAATCGAAAGTGCCGCCGTCGACGATCAGCCCGCCGATCGAGTTGCCGTGGCCGCCAAGAAATTTCGTGAGCGAATGCACGATGATGTCGGCGCCGTAGTCGATCGGCTTGCACAGATAGGGCGTTGCCAGCGTGTTGTCGACGACGAGCGGGACACGGGCCTTGCGCGCAATTTTCGCGATCGCCTCGATATCGGTGATGATGCCGCCCGGGTTCGCGATCGATTCAATGAAAATGCATTTGGTTTTCGGCGTCACTGCTTTTTCGAAAGAACTCAGATCGTCGGGGTCGGCCCATACGACATTCCAGCCGAAATTCTTGTAGGAGTGGTTGAACTGGTTGATTGACCCGCCATAAAGCTTTTTTGACGCGACGAGTTCGTCCCCCGGCGTCATGAGTGCGTGCATGATAACCACTTGCGCGGCGTGACCGGAAGCGATCGCGAGGCCGGCCGTGCCGCCTTCAAGCGCCGCGACGCGCTCTTCCAATACGGCGCAGGTCGGATTGCCGATGCGGGTATAGATGTTGCCGAAGGTTTGCAGACCGAACAGCGCCGCTGCGTGGTCGACATCATCGAACACAAACGATGTGGTCTGATAGATCGGCGTCACCCGCGCGCCGGTGGTCGGATCAGGCTTGGCGCCGGCGTGAATGGACAGCGTTGCAAATCCCGGAGTGCGTTCGGCGTCGGCCATGGATCCCCCGATTCAATTAGAAGCTGTGGGCCTGTTCAGGTTCATTTTGTGCCGGGATTAGTGGGGCTGGACAGTCGTGCCGTCAAGCCAGTGTCCGCCCCTGCAGGCCGTTTAGTGGCGTTCTTTGTCCCCCACGGGGCCGAGACGCATGCGCTGCACGCCTTTGCCCAGGGTTTGTGCACGCTTTGAGGACAGCGTTCGCGAGTTCACGCCCATCCAGGAAATTTCCGACGAAAGGCGGCCATATTCGATTTTCGGACACCGATTCATCACGACCTTCAGGCCCGCATCTTCCGCAAGCTTGGCCGCGTCATCGTTGCGCACGGTCAGCTGCATCCACACGACCCGCGGCTTCGGATTGAGTGTCAATGCTTCCTTGACGATCGGAAGCGCGTGCTCGGAGGACCGGAAGATATCGACCATGTCTACGGGGTCGGGGATATCGGATAATTTTGCATAAACTTTTTGCCCGAGGATCCTGCCGCCGGCCTGGCCGGGGTTGACGGGGATCATGCGGTATCCACGTTCCATCAAATATTTGAATGCAAAAAAGCTCGGCCGATTATCTTTCGGCGAGATTCCGACCATTGCGATGGTCTTCACCGTATCAAGGATGCCGTGGATATAGGCGTCGTCGTAGGCGTCGTGGTTCATTCTTGTTGTCTTGCGAGGGCTGCGCGCAAACGAGCGTTTTCCGCTTCCAGCTCTGCGATCTTTGATTGTACGGCGGCAAGCGCCTCGCCGATTTCGGCCTCGGTAAATCGGGTCACGATATGCGAGGAGCAATTCACATCCCATGCCTCGACGGTGAACAGGATAGCTCGCTCGGGTCGGGCTCGATAGCCTTTATCGAAAAGACGCTCGAGAAGGGCAGGATTATCCTCGATTACGCGGGCGCGGCCCCAAAGCTTGATCCGTTGACGCCGCGCCGGATCGAGCAGGAACAGGAATGCGCGATCGTTTTCGGAAAGATTCGCAAGTGTAATGTACTGCCTATTGCCCCGGTAATCGGCAAAACCGATCGTGCGATCGTCGATGACTTTGATAAAGCCCTTCGGCCCGCCGCGGTGCTGCAGATAGGGCGCGCCGTCCGCTGTTGCCGTGGCCAAAAATGCGGTATCCTGTTCGGCAATAAATGTCGCGAGCTCGGCCGTGATCCGGTCGGGAAATCCCTCGGCCACGCGCCGTTCGTAGGCCTTGGCCGAGCCGCGCTCTGCCTGCGCCTTCAATGCCGCCTCTGTGAAAACCCGGCTTGAATTATTCATCTGCCCGTCGCCGCCGCCGCTGAGGAACAAAGATAGGCTTTCGCTGTTGCTCACGGTAGGGCCGCGCATATTTTGATTTGGGCAGGATTGCGGTGACGGCGACATAAGTTGGTCATGCTCGTCTGCTGCGATCCGAAGGCTGAGGGGCGCCGCCTAGGTTGTGCACAAACAGGAGGCGTTCTATGTGTGACTACAGTCTTCACGACGTAGCATCCCGACCCGCCAAGGTCGGGGATAAGCTGGTCTCAACTCAATTTCCAAATGCCATCACGCGCGGCTTCTGTGATCCCAGTCAGCCGCGCGTAGCCGTGTGCCTGTTGCCCGGGACTGAGCTGGCATTCGAAAAAGAAGTAGAATGCGACGCTTCGTTCCGTTTCTTGCCCACCCGGAAATCACCGCACAAGGTGGCTCGCTTCCGCCAGGTCAACCTCAATCGGCCGGCGGCGCATCACGATGCGCTCGAGTTCCCGGATGGAAAGATCGTGCTGGTCACCGACCTTTGCGAGGGCCAATACGCAATCGTGTTGCAATTGCCAAGCACCGGACGGCCTGCCGGCGAAGAAGAGCAGCGCGAAGTCCCCGAGACTGCTTCGCTGATCGCCTGAGGCACGACGGCTGAATTGGGCTGGACAATCAGAGAGAGCCATCGTCCCCGCGGTGGCTCTCAGCATTTTATGATTTGACAAAGACGCAATGAGCTGACGAGCAGGGCTCAGCGGTCCTCCCATTTTGGCTCGCGCTTATCGATGAATGCCTTCAACCCTTCTTCCGCGTCGCGCGCCATCAGGTTTTCCACCATGATTTCCGAAACATACCGGTAGGCGTCGGCCAGGCTCATTTCCGCCTGCCGATAGAAACCCTCTTTACCAATTTTTACGACGTGACTGGATTTTTCAGCAATCTTTCGCGCGAAGGCCAGCGCTTCCTCGCGTTCGGTACCGATATCGACGACGCGGTTGACCAATCCTATGCGGTACGCGTCGTCAGCGGACGCGGCGTCCCCGGTCAGCAACATTTCCATCGCATGCTTGCGGGATACATTGCGCGACAGCGCGACCATCGGTGTCGAGCAGAACAGCCCTATGTCGACTCCGGGCGTCGCAAATCTTGCCTGGCGGGAGGCGACGGCAAGATCGCAACTCGCCACCAGCTGACAGCCTGCGGCGGTCGCCATACCCTGCACCGCGGCGATGATCGGCTGGGGCAGGTTCACGATCTGCTGCATCATGTCGCTGCACGTCGTCATGATGCGATCGAAATAACCGCGGCCGCCATCTGCGTCACTGCGACGGCTGGTGAGCTCCTTGAGGTCATGCCCGGCGCAGAACGCGGGGCCGTTGGCGGCAAGTACGACTGCGCGAACAGTTCTGTCGGCTGCGACGTCTCCCAGCGCGCTCGACAACGCAATCAACATCGCTTCCGACAGGCTATTGCGGGCATCCGGCCGGTTGAGGACAAGGATGGCGACGTCCTCCTCGCGCTCTCTCAGCAGGACCGGCGCATCGGCGGCGATATTCGCAGTCGGCACATTCATAAGACGCATTCCTGACCCTGATCAGGCAGAACCTTAATCCGAACGCGACCCCATGCAAGGCTCGGAACGGGGCGCGGTACCGGGCGTTAGCCCGCATCATGGTCAAGCGAGGAGCGAAATCGCGGTCGCCGCGGCGGCGCGGAAAGCGCTGGTCGGCGCGCGTCAACCGCGAAAGCGACGCCCTGACGCTGGAGAAAGGTGTCTTCACCAAATCCACGCCGCGAAAGATTGCCATCTCGCTGAAGCGCTCAGCCGATCGCAGCCGACGACGCAAATCGAACTCATACCGGTCAGCGATGTCGATGCTCACGTTCTTTATCAATCGTGGCGGGCGCGGACTTTCCAGAGCCCGCAAGGAAAAGCTCGAGAAGACCAAGAACGCGCTGCGCGAGCTCTACGGCAAGGCCTGAAATCCCCAATTGACCTGACAGCGCCGCTGTCTATGACCAAGGCGCCGGATCGGCCGGCGAGGGGAGGCGCGCATGCCGGCGTCGGTGATGAATGCCGAGGAAATTGCAAAGCTGCTGCACGACGTTTTTCCGCAAGGCTTTTACCCCGGCTGCGGACTGGCGATCGAGCGCGTCGACTACGGGAGCGCCCGCGTGCGGCGGCTGTTTCAGGAGAGTTATATCCGGCCCGGCGGGACCATTTCCGGGCCCACCATGATGGAGCTTGCCGATTTCGCGATGTACGTCGCGGTTTTTTCAGCCATTGGCCCCCAGCCGCTCGCTGTCACGACAAATCTCAGCATCAATTTTCTCCGCGAGCCGCGGCAAGCCGATCTGGTTGCGGATGCACGCCTGTTGAAAGTTGGAAAGCGGCTGGCGGTTGGTGAGGTGACAATCTTTTCAGAGGGCGTGCCCGAACCCGTTGCGCATGTCACATCGACCTATTCGATACCCGCCAACGGTAATTAGGTCTGGGTAGCTAAATACCATATATATAACTAGCTGATAAATAACTTATATTATTCAAACCGCGGCGTTGACCAATCCAGCCTCAGTCGGCTAGAAAGCTGACGTTTTAAGCGCTCGGGGCGCCAGGTTCTCAAGGACAACATCATGAAGACGTATTCGGCCAAGCCTGCCGATATTGAAAAGAAATGGGTGACGATCGACGCCACCGGGCTTGTCGTTGGCCGGCTTGCCTCGATTGTGGCGTTGCGCCTGCGCGGGAAGCACAAGGTATCGTATACGCCGCATGTCGACGACGGCGACAATGTCATCGTCGTCAATGCGGCCAAAGCGATTTTGACCGGGCGCAAGCGCGAAAAGAAAGTCTATCACCATCACACCGGCTTCATCGGCGGCATCAAGGAACGAACGGCAAAAGCCATCCTGGAGGGCCGTTTCCCGGAACGCGTGGTCGAGAAGGCGGTTGAACGCATGCTGCCGCGCGGGCCGCTTGGCCGGGTTCAACTGGGCAACCTGCGCGTCTATCCGGGGCCTGATCATCCGCACGAAGCGCAAAAGCCCGAGAAACTCGACGTCGCTGGCATGAACCGCAAGAACGTGAGGAGTGCATAACTTGGCCGAGACCATGCAATCATTGGAAGGACTGGCCAGTCTCAAACCGGCCGCGCCGGAAGCGCCAAAATACGAAAAAAAGGTCGATGCGCAGGGACGCGCCTACGCGACCGGCAAGCGCAAAAACGCCGTGGCACGGGTTTGGATAAAGCCCGGTTCTGGAAAGGTCCTCATTAATACGAAGGCCGTGGAAACATTTTTCGCAAGGCCGGTGCTGCGGATGCTTATTCAACAGCCGCTGATCGCCGCCAATCGCAGCGGGCAATACGACGTCACCTGCACCGTGTCGGGAGGCGGCCTGTCCGGCCAGGCCGGCGCAGTCCGTCACGGGCTGGCCAAGGCGTTGACCTATTTCGAACCTGAACTGCGCGGCGCGCTCAAGCGCGGCGGATTTCTCACCCGCGATTCTCGCGTGGTCGAACGCAAGAAATACGGGCGGGCAAAAGCGCGGCGTTCCTTCCAGTTCTCGAAGCGCTAGCCGAGCGAAATGTTATGAAAAGGCGCGCCCACGGCGCGCCTTTTTGCTTTCGAATCCCGATCGTTAGAATTTTAGCGAGCCTGTTTACCTCAGGAAGCGCGATATTTGGCCTGTCAAAAGCAGGCCCACATCAATTCCGAATGCCGTAATTCATTACAATTCGAGGAAGTCTTTCATCGAAGCCACGTGATTTCCGCAACGGATTTCTACTCCCTCAGCGGTATTTTGCCAGCCGCGGTTTGGCATTCACACGCAGGCCGCATGCGGGAGTCGATATGCTGCTGACGGTTAATCTGCAATCGAGCCTGGATCTGCCGACGCTGTCGTTGGTGGCCGTGTGCATTGCAGGCCTTCTCGGCGTCTTTTTGATCATTGACTGGCTGCAGCAGCGCAATGTGCGCGCGCTGGCATGGTGGGGCTCCGCCTACCTGATCGGCGCTGCGGCGATGGCGCTGGCAGGCATGCCAGATCCGGTCATCACATTGCCCGCTGTGGTGCCCGGTGCATTGACCTTCCTCGCCTGCGGCATGATCTGGAATGGAGTGCGTTTGTTCCAGGGCAGGCGCCTGTTGCCCTTTGCAACCTTCATTGGCGCGGTTCTCTGGCTGGGGATCGGCCAGATTCCGGGCGTACTCGACAATGAAAATGGCCAGATTCTCGGTGCCATGATCGTCCCGGTTTATACGTTTTTCATCGCGATCGAGCTTTGGCGAGAGCGACGCAGGACGCGCTATTCCCGCGCTGCCGCCATTGTCGTGCCATGCCTGCACGCCGGCATCTTTTTGATGCCGCTCGCGATGCACGCGGTTCTGCCCGAGGGACACAACGGCGCATGGCTGACGGTATTTACGCTTGAAACGATCATCTACGCGGTTGGCACCGCATTCATCGTGATGCTGATGGTCAAGGATCATCACGTGCACGTCTATCGCACCGCCGCAAGCACCGACCATCTGACGGGCCTGCTTAGCCGCCAGGCCTTTATGGAGAGCGCGCTCACCCTGTGCGCACGGCAGGCACGACGCGGGGAGCCCGTGGCCATGCTGATGTTCGATCTTGATCATTTCAAATCGATCAATGACCGTTTCGGGCACGCCGTGGGCGACGAGGTCTTGCGCGTGTTTGGACGGGTGGTGCGCGCGAGCACGGGTGCCGACGACATCATCGCCAGGTTCGGGGGTGAAGAGTTTATCGCGATCGTTCCGGGAGGCCTCGAGAGCGCCAGCAAAATCGGCGATCGCGTGCGATCGAGCTTCGAGTTTGCGGGGGCAACCGTCGCTGCCCACTCTATTGGCGCGACTGTCAGCATTGGGGCGGCTACAGCTTATGAGCCCGTCACATCACTCGATTCTCTGATCGCGCGCGCGGATGCGGCGCTTTACCGTGCGAAATACGCGGGCAGAAACCGCCTCCATGTGGCCGAAGAAGAAATGGCGAACGAGCGAGTTCGTCTCATCGCCGCGGCCCGGCGGGCAAAGACGGCAAGCGCCGGGCCTTTTGCTCGATGGTCGCGACGCCGAGAAGCTTTCTGACGGCGATTTTGGATAGCCACTTACCTCCCTGCCGCAACGTCTCATTTACCCTGTTCGCGGTACGATACGGGCATGCGGGGTACGGAAAGTCATTCGGAGACGCTTTCGCTTGAATTCGATGCCGCGCGGGCCGGCGCCGCTCTGGCTTGCGCCTATTCCAACTCGGCTGAATTCGACGCGGCCCTGATTGCCGCTCGACGCGCCGCCGGCGTCTATGGCCCCAAGCGGCGCCGACGCCAAATGATTGCAACCGCTGCCGCGATCGCAGCCGGACTTGTCCTGCTGGCGTTTTTGATCGGCTGATCGGCCTCAAAAAAGAAAAAGAGCGCCCCTTGCGGAGCGCCCGAAAGTTGCATCGCTCGCGCGATGTTTGGGAGGAACGCTAACCCGAGTAGTACATTTCAAATTCAACCGGATGCGGCGTGTGCTCGAACCTGATGATTTCGGTCATCTTCAGGTCGATATACGAATCGATGAAGTCATCGTCGAACACCCCACCGGCCTTTAGAAACGCCCGGTCCTTGTCGAGGTAACCAAGTGCCTCGCGCAGACTTCCGCAGACCGTCGGGATTTCCTTGAGCTCGGCCGGCGGCAGATCATAGAGGTCTTTGTCGACGGCATTGCCCGGATCGAGCTTGTTCTTGATGCCGTCCAGGCCGGCCATCGTCATCGCCGCGAAGGCGAGATATGGATTGGCCAGCGGGTCGGGGAAGCGGACTTCAACGCGCTTGGCCTTCGGATTGGCCGTATATGGAATACGGCAGGAGGCCGAGCGGTTGCGCTGCGAATAGGCGAGCAGCACCGGCGCCTCGAAGCCTGGCACCAGCCGCTTATACGAATTTGTCGTCGGGTTGGTGAAGGCATTCATTGCCCGTGCGTGCTTGAGAATGCCGGCAATGTACGACAGGCACATCTCCGAAAGATCCGCATACTTGTTTCCGGCGAAAGAGGGCTTGCCGCCTTTCCAGATCGACTGGTGACAGTGCATGCCCGAGCCGTTATCGCCGTAGATCGGTTTCGGCATAAACGTCGCGGTCTTGCCGTAGATCTGGGCCACTTGCTGGATGCAATACTTGTAGATCATCAACTGGTCGGCCATCTGCGTCAGCGGCGAGAATTTCATGCCGAGTTCGTGCTGCGCGGAGCCGACCTCGTGATGATGCTTCTCGACCTTGACGCCCATTTTCGCCATGGCCGCCAGCATTTCGCTGCGCATGTCCTGGGCGGTGTCCTGCGGCGGAACCGGGAAATAACCTTTCTTCGTGCCGATGTGGTGGCCAAGATTTCCGCCTTCGTATTCGGTATCCGAATTGGTCGGAAACTCGATCGAGTCCAGCTTGAAGCCGGTGTTGTAAGGCGTGGCCGAGTATTTCACGTCGTCGAACACAAAGAACTCGGCTTCCGGACCGAAATAAATGGTGTCGCCGACGCCCTGCGCCTTCACCATGCCTTCGGCCTTTTTCGCGATGCTGCGCGGGTCGCGGTTGTAGGGCTCGCCGGTGGTCGGCTCGAGCACGTCACAAACCAGCGATACCGTGGTTTCGGCGAAGAATGGATCGATACAGGCCGAAGCCGGGTCTGGCATCAAGTTCATGTCGGACTCGTGAATCGCCTTCCAGCCGGCGATCGAGGAGCCGTCGAACATCTGGCCTTCGGCGAAGGTCTCTTCTTCAATGATGCTGATATCGAAGGTGACATGCTGCCACTTGCCGCGCGGATCGGTGAACCGGAAATCGGCATATTTGACGTCATTGTCCTTGATCAGCTTCATCACATCTTTGGCTGTCGTCATCGGTTTGCATTCCCCCTTGTTTTCATGAAATTGCCCGCGAGGACTTTTGCCTGCGGGTTAGATTGCATCAATTCCGGATTCCCCGGTCCTGATCCGAATGGCTTCTTCGATGTTGGAAACGAATATCTTCCCGTCGCCAATCCGGCCAGTCTGGGCAGCGCGCCGGATCGCATCAATCGCTTTTTCCACCATGTCATCGCCGAGCACGATCTCGATCTTCACCTTGGGAAGAAAATCGACGACGTATTCGGCGCCGCGGTATAGCTCGGTATGTCCCTTCTGTCGTCCAAAGCCCTTCGCCTCGGTGACTGTTATCCCCTGTAAGCCGACCTCCTGCAGCGCTTCCTTCACCTCGTCGAGTTTGAAGGGTTTGATGATGGCTTCGATTTTTTTCATCGCCTTTCCTTCCCCCCAAGTTCGCCGGAATGGAGCGGAGAACCGCTACCGGTTTGCAGGTCCCGTGCCAAGCACCGCCCACCAAAGAAATCAAATAAGATCAATGACTTGGTATAGAGGCACGGTCGGAGTAGCAGACTGCCTAATCTTCGGCGCCTACAAGTTAAGCAAAGTGACTACATTTTAGCCAGCGGCGAGGACTTGTTGCTGCGCAAACGATTACAAATTGTGGCAGCCGGCCAGTAGGTTCACGACCGATGTTTGAATTGCTTACGACCGATGAGATGGCGGAAGCAGACCGCCTTACTATGGCCGGTGGAATTCCGGGCATCGACCTCATGGAGCGTGCCGGTCGTGCGGTCGCCGATACGACGGCCAGGATGCAGCGGCGACGCGTCATGGTCGTGGCAGGTCCGGGCAATAATGGTGGTGACGGTTTTGTCGCTGCCCGTTGTCTCTCCGACGATGGCTTTCTTGTGCGGCTCTGCGTCATTGGTGAGCCGAAGGCGCTGAAGGGGGATGCTGCGGTTGCGGCGGCGCGCTGGCGTGGCGCGGTTGAAGAAGCATCGCCGGCGGTTTTGGCTGGCAGCGATGTGATTATAGACGCCCTCTTCGGCGCGGGCCTCCATCGCAATGTCGAAGGACTGCCGCGTGGGATGATTGATGCAATGAATGCCAGCGATATCCCAATCGTTGCGGTTGATCTGCCAAGTGGGGTCAACGGAACGAGCGGTGCGGTTATGGGCACCGCCGTGAATGCAACACGGACCGTCACGTTCTTTCGCCGCAAGACAGGCCATGTCTTGCTGCCGGGTCGGCTACATTGCGGCACCGTCGAGGTAGCCGACATCGGAATCCCGGCGTGGGTACTCGAAAAAATCAGGCCGCGGACTTTTGCGGATACTCCGGACCTTTGGGTGCGCTCTTTTCCGCGTCCGACAGTGCAGGGCCACAAATACTCGCGCGGCCACGCGGTGATCGTTTCTGGCGGACCCTCAACGACCGGAGCGGCTCGATTGGCGGCACGGGGCGCGCTGCGGGCCGGAGCCGGGCTTGCCACAATTGCCAGCCCGCGAGAGGCCTTGGCACTAAATGCGGCCCAGAGCGTCGCGGTAATGGTCCGTCCGGTCGACGGAGCCGACGAACTCGGTGCGTTTCTGTCCGACAAACGGAGAAACGCTGTCGTTTTGGGCCCAGGCGGGGGTGTAGGGGAGGAGATGCGAGAACAGGTATTTGCGGGCCTCGCCAGCCAAGCGGCGGTGGTGCTTGATGCTGACGCCTTGACGAGCTTTTCGGGGCAACCTGATAGCTTGGTATCAGCAATAGGTCGGCGTTCCAACGGAAACGTGGTACTGACTCCGCACGAAGGTGAATTTGCTTGTTTATTCAAAGATATACACGAAAACACTCAAGATAATTCAAAGGTCGAGAAAACACGATTAGCTGCCCAGTATTGTGCCGCTATCGTGGTCTACAAGGGAGCGGATACCGTGGTTGCGGCTCCGGACGGCCGTGCCGCGATCGCCGACAATGCTCCACCCAGCCTGGCCACGGCGGGGTCGGGAGACGTGCTTTCCGGCATTATCGCGGGGCTCATGGCTCAGGGTATGCAGGCATTTGAAGCCGCCTGCGCCGGTGTCTGGTTGCACGGGGAAGCAGCCAGGGCGTTCGGGCCGGGGTTGATTGCCGAGGACCTGCCGGAAATGCTGCCGCGGGTTTATCGGCGGCTGTTTGCCGGTCTCGGCGTCGACCATTGAACAGCCTCGGCATTGAGAAAAAACGCGAAGCGCCTATTTTCCCTTGATCGCCTGTAATAGACCGACACGGCTTGGGCCATTGCGGTTATGGCTTGCCTTGCCGGGCACCGGCGCGTTAAGCCGTGCCGGATTGCGGCGCCAAAATCGTCCGTAATTTGGCCCTCTGCGGGCGTGGCGGAATTGGTAGACGCGCTGGATTTAGGTTCCAGTGGCGAAAGTCGTGGGGGTTCGAGTCCCTCCGCCCGCACCAACAGGAGGCGGGATTTTAAGGTCCACAACCGACGCGCGGCTCGTGGTGAGCGAGCGCGGTGCAAGTGCAAGCAAAGAAAAAAGTGTGTGCGATGCAAGTTACTGAAACGCTGTCCGAAGGCCTCAAGCGCGAATACAAGGTCGTCGTTCCTGCCGCCGAGCTGGATGCAAAAGTGAACGCGCGTCTGGATGAGCTGAAGGCTCGCGTCCGGATTAACGGATTTCGTCCGGGCAAGGTGCCGGTCACGCACCTCAGGCGCATGTACGGCCGCTCGGCCATGGCCGAGGTGATTGAGGCAACCGTTCGCGATACCAACAACCAGATTGTCACTGAGCGCGGTTTCAGGCTCGCTGCCGACCCCAAGGTAACCCTGCCGACCGAGGAAGGCGCGATCGAGCAGCTGATCGAAGGCAAAAGCGATCTCAACTACACAATGGCGCTGGAGATCGTGCCACCGATCACGCTTGGTGATTTCAAGAGCATCAAGCTGACCAAACTTACGGCGGACGTCAGCGACGCCGAAGTCGAGGAGGGTCTTACTCGCATCGTCGAGCAGAACAGGCCGTATACGGCGAGGCCACAGGGCGAAAAAGCAGCCAAGGATGACCGTGTCACAATTTCATTTGCCGGCACGATCGACGGAGAGCCGTTCGAAGGCGGATCCGGCGACGATGCCGTTGTGCTCATCGGCTCGAATACGTTCATTCCGGGATTTGAGGATCAGCTCATCGGCATTGTGTCAGGCGAAACCCGGACATTGAAGGTCACTTTCCCCCAACATTACATGAAGCAGGAGCTTGCCGGCAAAGCCGCCGAGTTTGTGGTTACCGCGAAGTCGGTTGAAACTCCGGGAACTGTGACGACTGACGATGCCTTCGCAAAATCGCTCGGGCTGGAATCGGCTGCAAAACTCCGGGAAGCGGTAAAGGAAACGATCGGACGCGAGCATGCGGCGATGTCCCGCCAGAAGCTCAAGCGTGCGTTGCTTGATGAGCTCGACAAGCTGCACAAGTTCGAGCCGCCCCCAACGCTCGTCGAGGAAGAATTCGATCGGGTCTGGAAATCGGTGCTGTCTGAACTAGAGACCGAGAAAAAGACTTTTGCCGATGAAGGCACGACTGAAGAGAAGGCGAAAGCCGAGTACCGGGCCATTGCTGAGCGTCGAGTGAGACTCGGTCTGGTGCTTGCCGAGATCGGTGAGAAGAACAACATCACGGTTACCGAAGACGAGCTGAGGCGAGCCGTGATGGAGCGAGCTCGTCAGTTCGCGGGCCAGGAGCAGCGCGTCTGGGATTATTATCGGCAAAATCCACAGGCTGTCGCTGCCTTGCGGGCGCCGATCTTCGAAGAAAAGGCGGTTGATTTCCTTCTCGAGCTCGCCGGCGTGACCGAAAACAAAGTCGCGCGCGAAGAGCTCTACAAGGATGACGATTCGACCAACTGACCTGCGGACGTCTTGCGAAGCCGTCTGTGGGAAAATAGATCACCAGACGCGCCGGCGGGCTAATCTAGCCGGTATGATTCGTGTCAAGGAGACGAAATGAGAGATCCTCACAATACGTACATGAACTACCTGGTGCCCATGGTGGTCGAACAGACCAACCGTGGCGAGCGGGCCTACGATATCTATTCGCGGCTCCTCAAGGAGAGGATCATCTTCATTACCGGACCGATCGAGGACGGCGTATCCACCCTGGTCGTGGCACAATTGCTGTTTCTCGAAGCCGAGAATCCAAAAAAAGAGATCTCCATGTACATCAACTCGCCGGGCGGGGTGGTGACCTCAGGAATGGCGATTTACGACACGATGCAATTTGTGCGTCCGCCGGTCTCCACGCTCTGCGTGGGGCAGGCCGCCTCGATGGGATCGCTTCTGCTCGCCGCGGGCGCCAAGGACCAGCGTTTTGCGCTGCCCAATGCCCGCATCATGGTCCATCAGCCCTCAGGCGGGTTCCAGGGGCAGGCGACCGACATCATGCTGCACGCACAGGAGATTTTGAACCTGAAGAAGCGGCTCAACGAGATTTATGTGAAGCATACCGGCCAGTCACTGAAGAAGATCGAAGATGCGCTCGAGCGCGACTATTTTCTGACCGCCGAAGCCGCCAAGGACTTCGGATTGGTGGACAAGGTCATCGACAAGCGCCCTGAGGAGTTGCTTCCGAAGCCTGCCTAACGAGTCTCCCAAGGCGGTTCCAGACCGCTTTTATCGACGCGTGGCGGCCGCTTCCGCGGCTGTGAGAGTCGCGTTATCGTTAATAGAATCTTGATTATCACGTCGTTAGCATGCTTCCCTTAAGGTACAGGGGGGCGACGGGATCGCGGTCCTTCCCGAAACGGGGGCCGCCGTGCTGGAAGTCCGGTGCGAAACTTGCTTGGTTGGTGTGAGGGTAGCTAAGCGGAGCGACGCCGACCACGGAGTGTGCGGAAGCGTGTTACGGAGAATGGAATGAGCAAAGTCGGCGGCAGCGATTCGAAGAACACCCTCTACTGCTCGTTCTGCGGCAAGAGCCAGCACGAAGTGCGCAAGCTCATTGCCGGGCCGACCGTCTT